>Ga0065711_1032233_pt1 | contig 27735 bp, 22 predicted proteins | sample Hoacrofraction12_FD_59098 | JGI IMG/M metagenome (GOLD analysis project Ga0065711, IMG submission 59098) | Hoatzin crop microbial communities from Cojedes, Venezuela - Epithelial fraction 12 v2 (version 2) | ecosystem: Host-associated > Birds > Digestive system > Esophagus > Crop | place...
CGCGGCCCCAGGCTGAGGGGAGGCGGGCGGCACAGCAGCCCCCCGCGCCCCGAAGGGTCGCGTCCAGGCTGGGGGGCGTCAGCCCCGACAGCGCCGGAGGGAGAGGGGGAGTCCCCCCCGCTGCACCCCTTCCTCGGCCCCGCGGCCGGGGCAGCAGCGAGGAGGTGTTCCCGTGGGGGTTCCTCCTCCTGCGGGAAAGGTGGAGATGCAAGATCCGTCCTCAGAACCAGACCAAAAAAAATCCCCGGTATGAAGTGACTGGGATGGCTTTGTATGAATGTGGAGCAGGGAGGATACAAAGGAAGGAATATTCAATTTCCCCAGACCTCTCATAATTGCCTCTCCCAATTGCAAAGGGAAACTACAAGGCATTAATCCTCGGTCTCCCGCTCACAGGGACCAGGACCAGCCCAACAGCTGATAAACCAATCGAAACAGCAACGCACTTTGCTCCCTGTTGCGCCAGCAAGCAAGAAAACCTGACTGCAGCCCCTCGGAGGTACCCCAGCACCACCTGCCCCTGCATCGGGACCCCTGCCATTCTGTTGCATTTTTACCACCTACTTCTGAAATTCCTAATGTTGCTGCCAAAGTGCAGCGAAGAAGAAAGCTCACCTCCCTGCAGGACTCTCCCGGAGTCCCCGCTGACCCGTGGGGCGCTGGGAGCAGCAGGGCCCATCCGCTTGATCCCCTGGGCACGGTGCTGACTGATTTGTCTCCAGCTCCTTAGCCACAAGGCAGAGGAAAAGAGGTGATTACGTGGCAGGTGTTGCCCTTGGCATCACGCTCCCACGATGAGGAGCATCAATATCTCCAAGTTACCGTTTAGGTCATTCCCCTGGGGCGCAGCCTGTGCCGCAACAAAAGGGCCATCCCTCGGGGTGACGGCTGGGTCGCCACACGCAGGAGGAACGGGAGCTCACAGCCGAAGCAGAGGTCTGGGAGAAGGCGTCATTAAGAGCATGTGTTTCCCCGTCTGCAACCAATCCTCTGGCACGACCTGGAAAAGGCTAATCCAGTTTTCTGCGCCCTGTTTTCTCCCCCCTCCCCATCAACAGGGACAGCGTGGGCCTTCCCACCCCCTGAGATGCCATGAAGATAAATTCACTGTAATTTGGAAGCCTGTTGAAAATGCACCAGAGAAGCACGAGAGAAACACTAAATGGCTTCAGCAACAAATCAACTGTTTGAAAGCTTCCTGGAGGAAGAAATTACTTGGAGCCAGGTTGTATTTATGAGGGGAGACACAGACTGCAGGACGGTCGCAGCTTTGTCTGCAGCGCTGAACCCAGGATCACAAATCTCTTGGAAACAGCCGTTACGGGGACATCGCTGCCATCCTGCGCATGCGGCCCATGGAGATGGAGCGAAGTCCTTCCTGCAAGACTGCTGCCCTGTCCCACGCGCAGGGAGCCCCACGCTGCCCTGCAGCACCCAGGGACGGGGCCACGAGGGGTGAAACCCAGCGCTGCTGCCCCTTGGGTGCCCGGCTGCTGCTGGGCTTGAAAAGGGGGCATCGCTGCCTGCGTTTTCCTCCCCAGGAAAACTCCGCTGCTCCCAAAACTCACACCCCTGGTCTCCTCAACACGAGGAGACTTTAAACTTGGGTTTAAAGACGAACATGACGTACTTGCCAAGTGTGGGTAGCACGTTAGCCTGTCTTAAGGGAACGCCTGCCTGGTGGGCACAGCCAGCGCAGAAGCAAGTCCAGCTGCATGCCAGCTGTGGCCAGCAGCTCTGCCCAGCCCAGCCTCGCGAGCAGCATCCCCAGCCACCACTGACCTGGGAGGAGGGACATGCACCACCGCTGCCAGCTCCCCAGCCTGTCCCCCTACCCCCCCGTCTGCCCCCGGACCGCAGGGAGGTGGCAGCCCCAGGGGTGCGGAGCAGGAGCAAGCCTAACCAGACACCCAGCTGGTCAGGCAGTGGTGGCAAGGGGAGGCACACCAACCTGCTGCCGAGGTCTCAGCCCTGCGCCCAGCAGCACCCAGGAGCTACCAGCTGCCCCAGGGCTGCCGGGCACCATGGTTTGGCACATGCAGGGAGACCAGGGTGTCTGTACCCTGAACGCCCGTGTGCTGGCACCAGTCTGTGCTCTCTTCCCCCAAAATCTGTTTTTTTTTCCATGGATGTGACATCAAAACCTCAGCTGCATCCCACAGACCCACCCCAAGCTCAGTGCCGGCCAGGTGACAGACAGTTGCCAAAGGACAACCACCGTACCCTGAGGCACCCCCGGGGCTCTTTAACTCTGCTGCGCCCTGGCCTGGGTTTCACAGAAGGCTGAAGTGAGGAGTTTGCTGGCAAACATCATCCTCCTGCAAAAGTGAACAGAGAGAACTGGAAAGTCCGTTGTGTGCGTTTGTCCATGGCTTCCCCTGCCCCCCGGGATGCCAGCTTTGTGCCGAGGGGGACCATTGCAGTTCTGCTAAGGACTGCAGCCAGTGAGGGCTGGGGGCTGGCAGTGTGTCCCAGCCAGAGCCCGCTCTCTCTCCAGTGGCAGCACTCGTAAGTGTCCCTCTCTGCGGCCCTGGCGAGTGAGGAGCAGCGTGCAAACACTTGCTTTGCGAAGCGTGGGCCTTGTTGGCACCCTTCTGCTTTCAGGAGGGGGAGCCCTGCATTTCCTGACACCCTTAAGAACAGGCCAGAGGCTGGGGAGCTGCTGACACAGGGGAGGTTTCCACCGGGGCAAAGCTTCAGCACATCAAGGGATGGTTTGAAAGCACAGCCCCACCGTGAAGCTTTCCAGCGGTGGCCTTGCGGCAGGCAGCAGCCAGGGGCAGCCAGGAAAGGCTCCAGATGTGCTCGGTCCTGTTGAAGAGCTAAAGCCCGTGGCTGTAATGGGGCTGGCGTGTCCGTGGCTTTGTGTTCCTGGAAAACCCGCGTGTACAGAACATCCTGTCTGGGAGCCGGGCAGCATGGCGTGCTGGCTGGCAGGGCGCCTGCCAAGGGCAGGAGCCGTCCATCCCCTTTCCCCAGAGAGTTTCTCAAAGCGCCTTTGTGGCGGGGTCGACGTCTCTGTGGCCGAGGCTGCTTTTCTGGAAGCGGAGGTGTTCCTGCGTGCCCCGGCCCTTCCGCCCTTCAGCCGCAGGGCCAACTGTTCGGGAGGATTTCCCAGAGCACCCGCCTCAGGGTGACTTCCCTCCGGCTTCGCTCGCGCAGTCACTTCTCATTGCAGGCACAAACCAGAGGTGACAAATTATTTCCAGTGTGTCTAATAGATAAGAGCTGCAGAACAAGAAAGGCGCATTCCTGGCTGCCAGAATCGCCGTGGCAGAAGGCCACAGCCCAGTGAAAAACAGTAATAATTTAAAAGCAGTTCCTGGAGGCCACTGACTCCCACGTGCCAACCATCTGCTACAGGAGGGCAGGCACGGGGCACCAAGCTCCAGTTTCACAGTGGCAAAACTACAGTAAGATCATCTTGCTGTGTATGAATAATTTAAGGAATAAACGGAAATGGGACAAAGGCAAGTGTCACCTCACCCCCTTGCTTTAACCTGCCTGTTCCTCTACGAGGTCCCTGAACACAGCAAACAATAACGATAATTACAATAGCAATAATAATAATGGACTGTATATAGCCCTAACAGAACAACGGGTGTCCGTTTCTCTGCAGTTTCCGCCTCTGCCATCCTCCCGGTGCAGCACGACTCCCCAGCAGAGGGAAGAGTGGAGCCTGCACCCAGCCTCACCTCTGCACTCGGACCTGCACTGTCTACACCAACGTACCTGAAGAACCTTTCCGATGTCTTCTCTGCTGTCTGGCTACGCTCTCTGGATTAGTATTTTGCACTCAGAGCCATCTTCCCTCTACAAATAACATCCTCTTCCTATATATACTGTTCTCTTTGTCTAGTCTCCAAGATCAATTAGCCATTTACTATATTCACCCCTTCTTCCTCTCTGAAGTCCTCTCATGCATACATCATCACATCACCTCTTTAATCCTTTCTCCCCCTCCCCATCGCTAACGTCCCGGCCAGCCTCCCTGCCAACGATGGAGACACCGCAGCAGCGATCGGCCATTGGTGCCACAGCCATCAGTGCAGGTTCCAAGCCCAGCAAGCAGGGCACTGTAAGAAAACTGCGCTGCCGTGGCTCCAAACACTCCCCAAAATGCATCTTCTCTCCTCACATCGAACCCAGACCCAACCTCGTTCCTTCCCTCGAGGCCTCCCCGAAGCTCCCACCCAGCCCACGTCCTCTGGCCCCTCTGCTGCATGGCGACCGCCCTTCCTCCCACGCAGACCCGGTGGGCACACGGTTCCTACCGCTGCCGTGGCACGGCCGAGGACCTGCCGCGTCCTCCTCCCAGCTCACACCCTTCCTCTCCATCGTGGGCGGATCACTGCTGCTTGCTCCCAACCAACTCGGACCACACAGACCATGTTTTATCCGGGGGGCAGCTGGGGAAGGGACAGAGCACGTGCACGGGTCTTTCCCCCCAATTAGTAAACCGCTATGCGTGCGCACAGTGCCACGGGAAGTAACGGCAGACATCTGCACATTAGATCAGGGGACTTCACATGGAGGGCACGGCACCACCGCAATGTATTCACCAATGATCTGCTCCGTCTCCAGCCCGTAAGACCCAAGCAGTTAAGAAAATACATAAGAGATTATAGATTCACTTCAAAAGAACATTTTTTTTTTTAATTTAGAAATGCAGTTATATACATAGAACAATTAAATTAAACTTTGTACAAATATTAAAATACTATCTTCACACCCACTGCAATGTACAGGATACCAGAAAATATATATAAAATAAAGCAAAATAAAACCGACTGAGTGACATCCTGCACAGCATCAATTATGGTTTTGTTTTTAAATCCCACAAACATATGGAGTACCATTCTGCAAATAATTCCATAGTGGTGCAATTCAGATAAAAAGAAAACACACAGAGGAAAGAAAAAATTAATGCACAAAGGCAATCAAGCTCCCCTTGCGTTTGCAACTACCAGCAGTCTGCCCACCGCACCACCCGACATCCGCTTCACAGACAGCCTCGCTTCGTTCGCTTTTGGAAGGAAGCAAATTGGAGAATTGGAACTAAAAACCTTTTCCAGCACGACTCGGTTGCCTCTGTCCTTGCATGCCCCAGGACAGAAGGAAAAGCGCAGCGCAGGGAAAGCGCTGGCAGAGCGTCAGTGGAACCCGTGCCAGTGCGAGCACCGGCCCCGAGCAGAAGCAGTGAAGCGTGGGGAAGAGGCCTGCTCTGCCCTGGTGTGGAAGGGCAGGAGGAGGGGGTGAAGGACTGGAAGGGGGCTTATTTCCTGTAGAAAAATATGCCTTAAAATGAAGCCTGCTCTGGGAAGCCTCTCTGCACTTTAAAAGCGTGTCAGAGAATAAATGCTTTCTAATGAAGTTCTGCAAACAAAGGTTTTTTCACAAAGAGCAAGTTCAGTCTGCGGTTCCCTGGTAAGGACTGCAGGGTGAGGGTGGGGTGAGGCAGGATGTGCAAAATGGATGGGAGTTATTGCGTTTACATACAGAAACCAGAGAGTGACATGGATTTAGTGAGTTATCTGGATAGAGTAATAAGGCAGATTTTTTTTTAACAACTGCTACCAGAACAGTAAAACCAGGTTTTGCAAATACATTCTAGAAAGGTCAGCAAGGAAATCTCAGTGTGTCCAGCCAGTTGTACATCAACATTTTTCGAACAGCAAGCCTGCTGGTGTCTGCTACATCATCTAAACAAAGCACAAGCTTCCTTACAACCCGGTCATGAACGCATTAGTGCATCAGCCTGCAGCACCCCTCTGTTTTCAGTCACAGCTCCTCCTGACCTCCCGCCCCGTGTTCCCGTTGCTGTACTGCAGCATCCCAGATTATTCCCAGTAGCTGAGCCTGTTGCCCTCTTAGCCCCACTCCTCACTACTGACCCAAGCCGACCACCTCTGGGAGCATCTTAGGGTGTTTGGTCCCACAGATTTCTTCCTAACACACCCGAGTTCTCCATGTGCTGAAAGGCCAAATGAAGGCTCCAGATGCATTAAACTATTCACCACGGCGGAGCTGAAAGGCTAAGGAGAAACCTCAGGGGAGATGTCCAAGGGGTGAACAAGCAGCACGCTTGCTGAGTAAGCGCTCTTCTACACAGCAAGGTCCTTGGTGGTTACAAAAAAGATAAAAAGATGCATTAAGGTCTTCTCCCTCCCAATCTCATGAAGTTTTAACTCGGCAACAACTCCACAGGTTCACATGCTGCAGCACGTCGCTCCTCCCAGCTTCATTTTTCACCTCTTCTGCAGTTAATGATGGGGAGATGCAAGCTATTCAAAAACAGAACACACAAAATCCAACGCTGCTGACCCCCTTCAAGGTGGCAGCAGGCTCTGGCAGAATCCTGGGAGGAGCCTGCCCCACTTCCCCATGGGTTACTGTCAGCTTCACTTTCTGGTTCTCTCAGGCTGGGCCAGTCCTGCAACACTTGGGCTGTAAACGCTGCAGTAGCTTGCATTTTAGGGTTGGTTTTTGTTTTGTTTTGTTTTAAACTATGCAACTGAAAGGGAGCAAGAATGTTTCTCTATTGCACATAATATTCTGAATTTCTGAAATGCCCTTTTTTAACTTAACAGACTCCCAAACTAACAGAAAACTTTAAAATAAGTGCTATTTTTATGTTTCCAATGTAATTTCAATGTTCTTGAATATCACAGGATCCGGCATGTATGACAGAGCACGAGATGATTACATCGGGAGTGTTAAAAAAAGAAAGCCTCCCTTTGAATTCTTTTGCCAGACATAGGTAGGAAAAAAGGAGAAAAAAAAGACCATAAAACCCCAAAAAAAGTCATCATTTACTGTGTTACATCTTGCAAGGCTGAGCCCCTGTGCTCCCAATGCACCACGCTGAGGTCCAGGCTTTATCTACCTACGGCAACAGCCAAAGAGGACACGCTCTTTGCTCAGAAGTAACGAATGCTCCTCGAATGCTCCTCACGACTGAGGGATCGTTAAGCCTTAGCCCTTGCTCGCATAAGCGAAGACAGGAATGTGCAATTTAGTTTTTCCTAAATTTCTGCCAAAAAGACTTCCCAATCCTTCAGCCTCCGTGGAACTGAAACAAACACAAATGAGTAGCAATCACTTGATAATCAGTTGAAGTGAGGCCGTTGCTCCCCCTGCCCCTTGGAAAGAATTGTCAAGCAGGCGTCTCGGGTTCCTCCCCAGCCATCCCCCCTCATTTTATATGAAAACGAACTCTATAATAAAGTTGAGGACATGGGCAAGAGGAATGTGACGCTCTCAAACCGCTTTCCGTGCTGTGGCTTGCACGGGTCCCTGGGGCCTGATCCCACAAGCGCTGCTGCAGGGAACAGGCCCTTCTGCAGGCGCTGGAAGGGCAGCTGGGGTCACCTACCCGCAGAGCGGACGCTGCCCTGGGAGCTGCCGGCTTGCCCTCCACCAGCCAACAGAAGCTGCCTGTTTACGCCTGATCACAAGATCTACACTTGCACATTTCCCTCCACCTCTGCATTTCCCCCCCTCCTTAGTAAAGCCATTTCCCACAATTTCTATAAATGAAGCAAAATTGAAGCACTCCCTCTTCTGTGCAGCTTGCTTCCTTCTCTTCCCCACCCAGACTAAATTTGCTCTCCCAAGCGGGCAGCTGCTCGCTGTACAATGGCAGAGGGAGGAGGCAGGGCCACCCGGTACGTGCCTTCTGCTGCCAGAGCAGGCGCTCAGCCAGGGCAAGGTCAGGCCTCGGGATCAGCTTCCAGCTTCGCCGTGGGTTTCTCCCACCAACCCGGTGCTAGCGCTGAGCTAAAGGACTGTCCCTTGGGGAAAGGCAGCACCTGGGTTGCTGGGGGTCACTTTGAGTAGACAGGACCTGGGCTGCAGAGAGAGAGCAGCTCCTCCTGCTCAGAGCTGGTGAGGCAGCGGGAGGGAAGCCACGTATTCCTCCCTCCATACTCCCTTACCACCAAGCTTGCTCAATCCATCCATCTGCCCCGATAAACCAGCGAAGGAGACAATTTGCTTGAGCTTAGACTATTTCCAAGGCAGGAGTTAAAAAAATAAATACAAATGTTCCCATGCTTGTTTTCTAAAATTCCAATAGCAGATGTGTAAACAACACTTGCCCTCTACTGCGCTGGAAGCTGAGCCATGGCAGCCCGCTATAAAATGACGCAGGATTTTCACCATCCAAACTGACCAAAAAATACCCAAACCGGATTTATCAAATCACTGTGTTAATGCAAAGTGACATGAGCAATAGGGAAGGAAGTTTAAAATACTGTATTTTTAGATCAATAACATCCCTCTAAAAAGAAGGATAGGGAAAATTGGATTCTTCTATCCACAGGCACGTGCCGTCCCAGGAGTCCTGGGATTCAACAGCTACCCAGGAGCAGTGGGTACATGGCTGGATACTATGGCCAATCCCCACTTCCAGGAACTGGAGCTAAGCCACAGTGATCTTACACATAAAGGTGTTGTGCCACTTTTACCAAGTGCCGTGATGGCAAGCTCCTGGAGCAACAAGGACGAGGATGGTGAGGATCATAAACCAAAGGCAAAGCAGCAAAGACAGCATCCCGAATGTACCTGTACATTACGACATGATGTGTAAGGCCATGACATTTTGCTCCTTCAACTCAAACAAAAATTTAGCAGCTTCTCACAGGGCAAACAGTTCCCTAGTTACTTCAAGAAATTTATGACAAGGTACATGCATCTAAGAAGCCAACTGTTCTTGCTGAAAGCAATCCCACGGAACAGTGTCCAGACCTCCCCGGTGAAGAACCTTACAATCACCGCAATGCTTTTGCGCTTGGATCACCTACCCCAGATGAATGTGGCTTCCTGCAGAGAGTCCTGTAACAGCAGCCAGGACATTCTGACCTGCTGTAGATAGCTTGGGGGGGGGGGCAGAGGTATACATATTGTTGGATTTTCTTTTCCCTGCTACCAGAACTTGAAATAATCTTTGAAACTTAGGTTCAGGAATAAGCTATCACTGGCACTGCTGTCAAGGTAGTCAACCTTCCCTCACAGCAACAGGCAACTGTGTTGCATTTGGGAGCAACTTTACAAATGCTGCTTACCCCCAGCCACAAAGCAGCAGCCCTTCTCTGTGGGCTCACTGAAGCCCACTGGGATAAACCAGCAGACTCCTGCTCTATGAAGCCAGGAGGACGCACTAGCCTCCAACATGGTAGCTACCCAGGATTCAAGTACCAAGACGCCTATTGTGGCTGGAAAGGGAATCTGGGATTGCGCCAACAGCACTAGCCATTATGGGCATTTTTTCCCTTGACATTTTCAAACACCTGAACCACTTCCACATTACATCTCAAAAGCATTACCTCTGCCTGAAGATCTGACCAAAGGAACCTAAGCTTTAGCACAGAACTGCCATAACTGAAAAAGCTTTGAGACAAACAGCCTCTTCAGCAGAGCAGTGCCACAAATTTGGTTCCAATCCTGACGCCTCAGTGAATGGGGCTAACTCACAGTTAACACAGGGCTGGTTAACTGAAAGTCACATCCTCCAAGCTTTCTGGACCCTGCTAACCACTGGTCGTTCTCCAACGCTCTTCCACAATCTAACACCAGGAGCTGCTCTGGCACCAGACCAAAGCTGAAAGGGTTGTTTCATTGGCAGTACAGTCTCAGTCCCAGCTTCTAGAAACACAGCACAACCAAGTGGGCTGCACAGGTAGATAAGGAAGGAGGAGACAAAAATGATTTTCAGGAACGGAATCCTGCAGAGATGGTTTTTGAGAGGAGGGCAGAGGACATTGCTACACGTTGGACTTCTCAGTCTTCAGCGCTCTAGCAATTCTCAATGAACTGTTCCTGCACAGCTAGGCTGTCACACAGCCCATCTCATCTGAGGTGCTTCGAGACATCACAAGCTGCCCCTTAACTGGGATCCCTCCCAAGCCCAGCTTCAGTCCCAGCGAGGCGTTTTGTCCTGCCATACCACAAAGAGAATGCTGGAAGAAGAGCCTATATAACATATATACGTGTATATAAACTGTGTCTGCACCCAGAGAGCAAGCGGTTTTAGCCCCTGCTCTCTGGGCAGCAGAAGGGCTAGAGAGGCTGATAAGCTGCAACAAGCCGGCGTGAGGAGGAGAAAGGCACGAGAAAAGAGCAGCTCTTCAGTGGCTGCTGTCAAACATCTGGCTGGGGAAGAGGAGAGGAGAGCTCAAATCTACTCTGTTCCTTGAGCCCCTGATGCAGATGGAACGGGGAAGCCAGCGCTGCACCAGCTCCACTGGTGCATCCAGGAGGCAACCTGGCAACATCCTTTGGATCTTCAGCTGAGGGCGTCTCTGCTTGGAGGTATCCAGGGCACAGCTTGCGAGGACGGGGAAGGCTGCACAGAGTGCTTCTGTCCCGAAGGCGGGGGTGGTAGGAGGAAGAGATCCAGGAGGGAGAAGGATAGACAAACACAGCAGGCCTCATGCTTCCTTCAACAAGGGAATATCTGAATGGCAGGGAGAGAAAAAGAGAAAGAGTAGTCAAACTTTTGCAGTTCAACATACACCAGAAAAACTGCTGCTGAAAGCAAGACAGGGTCCCACCTCCACCATGTGATAATGCAGTGGTCTTGCTGCCATCACAACACAGCAGAAGGGACCTCTGGAGGACTCTGCTCCAAACTGCCCCTGCGAGTGGGACCATCGTCACCTCCAGCCTTGAAGATCTCCAAGGCCAGAGACACCATCACCTCTCTGGGTGCCCACCCGGTCCTGCACTGCCCTCCTAGCACAAAATATTTTCCAAATGCCCAGTCTGAACCTGGCAAGTCACAGCTTGTGGCCGCTGCCCCGTGTTATACCATTTGGCTCCACAGTCTTTTCAACTCCCTGTAAAGTAGTTGTAGTCAATTATCAGCTTGGACCTCAGCTGCTGCTTTACCAGATTAAAGGCGGCCAGCTCCCTCAGTCACTCCCCACAAGCCCCTGGCTATCTTCGCAGGCTTCCAACAGACCCTGTCCAGTTTCTTCACATCTCTCTTGAACTGGGGTCCCACAACAACATACAGTATTCCCAGTAAAGCCTCACCAGTGTTGTTCAGGGGAAGGCAGTAACTTCCCTTAAGAATGACAGTTTCCTTCTTTACCATGACCTCATCAATATTTTAGTTCCTCAAAATGTCCGAGACCCATTTCTTACTGTGACAGGGATGGCTGGAAATACAGGGATCACACTTGCCCTTATCTAACTTGAAGAAATACCTCCTCCTACAGCAGCTGCAGCTTCGTCATCTTTGAGTCAGAAGCACAAGCTCTGTGGTGTCCTGCTGCAAGGGGCAATCCGCTACTGTGTAACAAGCCTCAGAGGCAACACGTTTCCAGGCAGTGATAAAAATGACACAATGCAGAAGCAACATCCTCTAATTTCTACACTGCAGATGTGTTTTGTTAAGCTTCACTTTTGGATTTCTGCTGTTTACACACTTGGGGTTTAATGTCCCTCTCAGGACAGGTTGCCATTTCCACCCTTTCGAGCAAATTTCCTTTAACTGTTTTTACTGCAAGGGTGGCATAATAATGGCTCTAGGGCTTGACACCATGGAAAGGAGCAGCTCTGCCCTGAGCTGTCTACAAGCCAGTTACACTTCTTGCCTAAGACACAGCACTCTGCAGAAACAACCTTAAGCTGCAGCTCCACACCACCTCTGGCCTTGTAGAGACTCTCCTCCAGGGCAGAACAGACGTGCAGAACGCAAGGTACACTGACTGTTTAACAGACTTGTTCCCGGGCCCGGTACAGTAAGTTCAAGCACTTCCCTTTCACGTCTTCTCACACGCTAAGGCTGCAGCACTGTATGCACTGTGGCAGTAAGCTGCTTACTCAAACAGTCTACAACTGAAGAAGCTCAAACATCACACAGAGTTTGTATTCCAAGCATACCCTCCCACTCCCACCAACTTGTTTTCCACAAACACAGCTATTTTCCTGCATTTGCACTACGATGCTGGAAAGTGGCATTTCTCTGCAAATCCTTTGCTAAGACAGCAAGAGTGAGCAGCAGAACCCCAACAGTCTCTCCTGACTGCCCTAGGCTCCCAGTCTAAGAGCACCACATACTTCAGCAGGAGGTATTAAATACTGCTTGCACATCTAAGTTGTGAAACATGCCATGGAGACTGGGCCACGTCTTTTCAAAAGCTCCTCTGGTGCCTGACATACATAGGGGCATTCCTAGGTAGTCAACTGCAGGACCTACTCTTCCAAGAGTCTCATCCAGTGCTCCCTGCCCGAGCCACGTACCATCTGTGTATTCCTCAGAGGAAGTGAGTGATAAAAGGCTCTGTATGTCACTGCTTTCCGAATCTTGGACCTCTTTGAGTACAGGCCTACCGCTAGCCATGCCAGCTACCCAGGAAGAGGTAGCAGCCTGATGCACAAGAACAGTTTCAGAGCGCTGAGAGCCACTGGCTTCACAGAGTCCAGAATGTCCGGGGTCTTCATCTTCTCTTTCAAAGCTATTGCGAGCCCCTTGGTCCTGTTGCTGCATCTCTCTGGCTCCGTTCTGCCCAGCTCCCTCCGAGAGCACGATCTGCACTCGGGAGTCCGAGGGTGGAATGCAGTTCCCCGTGCTGCCATATACTGCTTCTTCATAGGACGGCAAGGCCACTTGGACACCATCCACCATGATAGAGACCTGATCTCCAGACACACCCTGGTCTCGCCTCAAAAAAAGAAACAGAGAGGGAGGAAAAAAAGAGAAAAAAAAAAGAAATCAAGTCGAGCATTTATATTTTCATATCTATTTTACCAAGAACTCCAATAACCTCTAACGCTCACCATTGACTTATTTAGTGAGAACAGACAGAAGCATGAACAGTGGTTTAGCAAGGTCAAGCAAGCACAGCCTTGCAGCCCTACTGTGAATTGCCATAAACATGAGCAAGGACTGTAATTCACAGTGCCTGATGGATTTAGCAGCAAGAGCTGAAAAGGGTACAATGCTTCCCGCCTCACCTGCCTCCACAGCTAAATCTGACAAAGGCCATGACTCGGAGCCCTCTGCTGTCACAGCCGGCAGACAAAAGAGCGCTCCCACACCATCAATTTCAGCTTGTCACACTGCTATATTCTGCAACACCCAGCGCTGCCTGTTCTGCCACCTTTGCTGCTGGCGAGATAACCTCTGGAGGGGTGGGGCAGGCAGCTCTTAAACTGGCACGGCGTGAATCACCTGGGCTCATGAGTCAGAGCCCTGAGATTGAATTTTAATTTTCCAGTGGTTTGGACTTCAGAAAGCAGCAGACTCCAGGGCCCCACCTCTCAACCTCCTCGCTGCTGGACAGCCATGTCTCTGCGCTTGTTTAGAGAGTACCAGCGGCTGATTCGGAACAGAGAGTCCACAGTGACTTTGTCGACCTCAGCTGGCAGCAGTGTTATGGCCTGGGTCCCTGCTCCCATCCACAAACCCAGGCCTGGAGACTTCTCCTGCAGCAGGGAATGATGGCAGATTTGCACGTGTATCTAACCAGTAGTACTGCCCAAATTCGTGTCCATAGGACCTCACAAACAGACTGAGGGAGATACATCTATACACCCAGACACATACTTCGGCAGCTGTCCAAGGCTAGAAGAGGCAGGAGATTGATCTATAGCCAGACTAGCAGGAATCGTAACTTTTCACATTCAAGGCCAAGGAAAAAAGAGCAAAGAAGCCACCCATCAGACGGCATGTTAGAATGGCGACTGCAGCTGGGTACTGCAGACCACCACTTCAGACTACGGCTGGACCATGGGGCAGAGGTGCCACCGAGGTGGTTAAAATGGGGGCAGAGAAGCGAGCAGGCGAGTTGCTCCAGAATGAAGGCCTAAACCAAGTACCTTAATGGGTTTCTGCTACAAAGAAACAGGATGCCTCCCAGCCCCTCCAAACCCCAGCTACGCTCACCTGCTGTGGTGGAACGACTTCAGCTTTGGCTGCAGCAAAACAAACAGCACAACTAAGAGCAGAATCAGGGCGACGGAGCTTGCTGTGGAGGCTACTATGGACAGCGTGGGTACTCCAATTGTTGGAGGAGAGTCCTTTTCTGCAAAACCCAAGAGGAACACAAGGTAAAATAATCCACTCCCTTAAATCACTATCATAGGGAAGGAAAAACATCCACATCGCCTGCTTGCAGGAGTTACTGGGTGCACATGTGAGGAGCCCAAGTTTCCCATACAGTCAAGGCACACCAGCTATCTCTTATAGAGGACAGTTCAGAGCTTAAGCTGACAGCTCTCCATCAGCTGTAAAGGGAACCTAAACCAAAACATGCACACACAAGGGTCCTTTAGAAAAACACAAGGGAAACAAACGCAGAGCAAGCAGGCCACAGGAACTGATAGATGGTGGTAACAATCACATTACATATACATCTGGCTGAGCAATAGCTAAAAAATGTTCTGATGTCACCAGAAAGGCCAATAATTGTCTAACACAATAAGCAGTATATTTTAGTCCAAACAATAGGAAAAGTTCTAAATAATGGATTTTCTTGGCTAATGGAACAGTATCCCAAAGGAAGGGGTGGAAGTCACCTGGCTGAGTATATTTAAGTCACAGCAAGTATTCAGTTTCTCTCTCACACAAACATATGCCAGGGAACAGAGATGGAAGGCAGATGTTGCTTCAGCATGATAAGTTTTCAGTGTCAGAGACATGTGCTCTGTTCACTCCTTTCCGCTCTTCCTCAGCTGTGCCATGTGACTGTATGGGAAATGATTTGGCTTTTAAAGGTCCCTTGCAGGAATAAGTTGGGAGTGGAGAGAGATTGGCCTGGAGCTGGTATGGCTGAGCACCGCATATCACGCCTACTGTGCTACCCTAGTCCTTTCACCTCCCTACAGCAAATAACTGTCTGTGTGTGTGTTGCCTCTGTCCTTAATTTATGTCTTCAGTATAGATCTGAAAATCCTCACTTCCCCATTGGCAAATGCTATCCTGCACTTCACATTCAGGACATTCTCATGTATGGAATTCCTCAATTTTGTTTTGCTACATTCAACACATTCTTCGGGAGCACAGGTATCAAACTGCAGGGGGATGCAGGACACACCTGCAGGTAGTGATGAAGGGAAGAAGAGCATGGAAGCAGAAGAAAAAAAGCTGGAGGCCCACTGTTTTTAAGCCCACAGCCTGAAATCTACACCCAAAATAGGCAAGTAAGATGGAAAGCCAGTTTACATTTTCCACATCTTCTCCTGGGGCCAAACCTATTGGCTTAGTTGTTTTGAACTTGCTTTCCTGAAATGTATCAGAAGTAGCTTGACCTCTCCCCAGGGAAAAAGCAATGTCTGGTACATTTTTCCCTACAGCAAATAGGATTGAGTAAGGATTTCCATTTTCAATGTTACTCAGGGCACTGAGTACGCTGACAGGGAAGAGAGCAGGCAAATAGAGGCACTCTGTTTTCAGGATCAGTACACGGTGCTGTAAAACCACTCACTGCCAAAGGTACCCTCCAGCACGTCCACCATCTCCTATTCCAACAGATGCTCACTGATACAATAAACTGTCAAAAGGCTATGGGACCAACAGGCTCAGAGCTATAGAAAGCACCTGATAACTGCTAGGGATTTCATTTACTCTATATGGAGCAGGAGGAATCTTCTCCATTACCAATCATTTAAAGACCTACTGCCTTTCTCTCTGCAGTCTCCCACCTCCTCCTTTTAGCCCCGTGAAAGAGACCTGCTGGTTAAACCTCAGCTGTCTCTGACCCCAACCAGCTGTTTCAAAGCCCAGTTACACTTTTGAGGCCTTGTATAATTGATAAGGCCACTGATCCTTCAGGATGCTAAAGAAATCTGAGGGATTGCTGCTCATCACCACACAGTCCCTTCAGCCCTGAGGTAGGCCAAGCACCACCATGCAGGAATGCCACCCAGGGAACACAACCTGAAACAGCACAGCTTGGTTCTCCAGCCTGGGTGCAGCAAGGGGAAAGGGGACCACAGTGAAAAGGAAGCTTATGCTGAATTTGAAAAGTCTCTTCAGGGTCTAGCTGCTGCCAGGTAAAGTCCCAGTTCCATTCCTTATACATCATAGGAAGGGGCTATTGGAGCAGCTGTGACAGACACTGCACAGACAACGTCTTTGCAACAGGACAGGATATTCCAGAGATCACAGATATGCAGTGAGCTCCATGGCCAGCAGGTCAAGGGAGAGGATTCTGCCCCTCCGCTCTGCTCTGGTGAGACACTACCTGGAGTCCTGTGTCCAGCTCTGGAGCCCTCAGCACAGGAAAGACATGGACCTGTTGGAGTGGGTCCAGAGGAGGGTCACAAAAATGATCTGAGGGCTGGAACACCTCTCCTGTGAGGAAAGGCTGAGAGAGTTGGGGCTGTTCAGCCTGGAGAAGAGAAGGCTCTGGGGAGACTTGATTGCAGCCTTTCAGTACTTAACGGGGACTTATAAGGAAGACTGGGACAAACTTTTTAGCAGGGCCTGTTGTGACCGGTCAAGGACTAACAGTTTTAAACTGCAAGAGGACAGATTTTGACTGGATATAAGGAAGAAATCTTTTACAATGACAGTGGTGAAACACTGGAACAGGTTGCCCGGAGAGGTAGTGGAAGCCCTATCCCTGCAAACATTCAGGGTCAGGCTGGATGGAGCTCTGAGCAACGTGGTCTAGTTGAAGATGTCCCTGGTCACTGCAGGGGGGGTGGGCTAGAAGACCTCTCAAGGTCCCTTCCAATCCAAAGCATTCTACGATTCTACAAAGAGCTTGAATAAAGTGTTTCTGTTTCCTTCCAATTAAGCTAACACATTATGCTTTATCCATTACAAGACTTCATCCTGGACTGCACATCTTGCCAACTCAAGATGGCTGAGCAGTAAGACTCCATCAACAAGCCAAACCTGAAGAGAGGAGGGAATTCTCGCTTTACACAGTACGCATGCTTTTAATACCAGAAGAGCCATAGACAAGCTAAGAGCTATATGATGAACATCTTCCTGCAAACCTTTTTATTTTTCTGCTTTCAAGAACGAATTCCTATTCAGCTGGGAGGCCCACAAAACAAAAGCTGTCCACTTCCAGTTGGAGAGAAATAGAAATCATTTGTCAGCAATGTCCTTTCCTGCCAGCGGAGTGAAAAGCAGCACCATCGAGCTCTTTGCCACAGAAGGCGAACAGTTAGTTAACCTGTTTGCATGGAAAATCGGCTCTACACACTCACACACGTGCACAGTGGTGTGTAGAGCCGATCGTGGTGTCCCCTGAGGGAGATATACTGTCAAACCCATCAGGAGCAAAACCAGACAGCATGGAAAATGCTTCAGTTAGGGCCTCCCCCATTTCTGTGATGGGAGTTGTCAAAATAAGAGGCTCCACGTAAGTAACAAGTTGCCTCCTTTATACTCCTTTCCATGGGCTGTCTCCTGGCATGAGGGCCTCCGAGCTTGCATCTGTCGGGCTGTTACAGAAGAGACATTTTTAATACAGAGCTGTGACTGTGAGCCACGTCTATGAACTTGCTGGAGCAATGACAGGCAGCTGTACAGACTTCCTCAGCATCACACTGACTCGGTGCTTAGGGGTAATCTGAAAAGCCAATGCAAGGACAATTCTGACTGTCCCACTGGAGTCAGGGAGCACTCACCTGGGCTGAGCCTGCAGCTGACTTCCATGGCTGGGTTCCACTCTCCATTCTTGCAGGTCAGGTATTTATAATCCCCTTTCAGCATGTAGCCTTCGACACACAGATACTCTATGACACTGCCTGAAGTCAGAGGGTTGTTGCAGGGGCTAGGGTGGCATTTATAGCCTCCATTCTCAGGCTGTGGTGGCTGGGGACAATCTGGAAAAAAGAGAAAGCATCATGGAAGATATCTCAGAGCAAGACACCTGTTGCACAATAGATACAGTACATAGGCAGACTTCCACCTACAAAACCCCACTAAATTAAGAAACTACCAAAGCTGAGAAGAAAGACTGTTACACAATGGCAGAGAACACTGCTCAGTTTCACCTCTGGCATGTGTCTCTGTGATTGCTAAATACTGCTGGTTATCCCAGTAGTACAACCTAGTTGGCAGGCATCAAACTGGTGATATTTTTGAACAGTGACATGTAAGTTTGTCACAACAGAGATTCCACATGAGAGAGGCCCAGAAAATCCTTCGTGCCATCTTTTCCCCACAGCTGTTTCACTAGAGACTGGGGGGAACCGAACAGCCAGGCTTTCTTATTAGCCTGATACGGAAAAAGCAGGAGACCTCCTACTGAAACAAGCAGAGTGCAAACAGCCCACTGCACTACGGGTACAATGTCAAGGCACAGAGCTGCCCCATAAGGCACCCTGCAAGCCTGTAAGAGCACACTGATTTGAGCTATTTTACACAGATGTACCACCAACAGTATGGGGAACAGAGCTTTGCTACAGTAGTACCAAATATTCTAGCGCACTTTAAAAAAAGGAATTAGTTCTATTACAAAGTATTTCTAAAAACCCTTCTGTTAACCTGTGTGAAGTCTGGAGTGCTGAATACACTTTACTTTTCTCCTTGCATCACCCCCATCCTGACTAACAGGCATAGACATACCACATGCCAGAAACCTTCTTGTAGAATTTTCAATAGTCATTCAAATGAAAACAACAAACCATGAACAAGGAAACTGCACTGCAAACAGGATGTTTGTATTGATTAGAATTTCCTTTCCTTTGGCAGGTCACGGTGACCCTGCAGAACACAGCCAACACCCCCTGTTGACACCACATATCTGCCTGGCTGAAAGAGGGAGAAGTCCAGATTTTTCCTTTTAAATCCACAACAGCTTCCCAAACTTCACAAAAGAAAATCCATCAAAGATCCCTCCTGAGATATTTTGGGACATGGAAAACCAGCCATCCCACCTACCCTATTCCATCACAGCACGGTGGTCCAGGCCTGCCCTGAGCCTCTGGAGCACGCATTCCCAGGTTCTGCCTCAAAGTGTCCCACTTACTGTGGGACAGACAGAGAGAAACAGCTGGCCAAGGTTCAAGTAACTGATTTTGGGCAAGATTTAAGAAGCAAAAGAAAACTTTAGATTCCACTGTGGAAAAATTTGCTACGTTGCTGCAGCAAAACCGACCCTTGAACCTAATCACATGTGTGAATGCATCATCGGTAGCGCCTTGTAAATGCCAGTAAACCCTGAGATGAAGTGCTGAGCGAAGCCAAAAAACCCTGGTATGAGTTCTGCCAGCTTTACAGCTGCAATTCAATTTACTTCTTGAGAGAAAAGGTTAACAGGGGTCTAAGCAGCAGCTTTTCAAGAAGGCTTTGCTCTTGAGGAGATTTATTCTTAAATAAGCTTCAGAGAAGCCACTGTCCCATGCCTCGTGAGTATTAACTATTGCTTCTTTGTGTTTGTTTACTTTTTATTTCTGCAATAATTCTCCATTTTGTAACCAACGTTTCAACCCTTTGCCTTATCAGGGTAATACCTGCTTTCACTTTCAGCCTGTCCAACACTTAGGGTCAGCTGAAGCAACAGATTCATGGCACATTGACAAATGCCCTGCTTCATCTGCAGCCCAGGAGAGGAGTTTCTTGCTAAATTGCAAGGACCCATTTGAGTGCCAGAAATATTCTCAGCAGTTTAACATGTACCTCTCTAAGCAACAGTAGAGAGCTGTGAGGAAAAGCTACTGTTGCCACAGCAGCACCGAAACTCAGGAGCAGAAAGGACAACTTCCCCACACCTTTTTATGCCACAGGAGGCACCTGGAATTGCTCGGGAGCCATGCACAGCACCTCTCTAACTGCAGCAAAGAGATCTCGTTCCCTCTGTTCCCCCTTCTCCTGAGCTGTACCCACGTGTGGCCATTGCACAGGAACCCTTTTGGACCAGACAGCAGCTCACTGTTTGGCTCCCCTTCTACTGTCAAGTGCTGCCTACACTGATGAGGTTTCCGAGTTATGTACAAAAATCAGCCAGCCAAAAGGAAATCAGCACTGATTTACACTGCCGTAGTGCTCTCAAAGGCTTGGAAATACCCCTGCGTCAGTCACCTACAGAACCCCGACTTGGCCTCCTTGTGCAAGGGCTTCAGGAGCAGATACACAGCTACGCAACTGCAGACTGGCTTCCTCCTCACCTCCACAGGCCACTTGGCACAAAAGGACAGAAGCAGCTGGTAAGTGTGTTCAGTCAGTTGTCCCTGATTTGTCCTCTTCACACAGGGAATAGACTGCAGAATTAAGTCACCTCCTCTTTTTTCCCCCCACCTCCCTAGGACATTTGTCATCACAGCATCCAAGAGTGTCACAAGTATTTTAACATGTCAACTTCACTGTGACAGAAGAACACTGATTACGTGCTGGGAAAATAGATAAAAAAGGTCTGGATCAGGCAGCTAGAACACCAGCACCTCAACCTGACTGGCACCTCTGTGCAACCCCAGCTACCCTGGAAGACCACCTGAACCATCGCTTGCAAGGCAGCCTCAGGGGAACAGAGCATCTCAGGGCCTGCAGCTTTGGAGAAGGCTACTAGACAGTGCTCATGGCTTTAAAGATTGCTGGAGATTGCCCAGGCAAGGCTTAGATGGGTAAGATGATGGACTGGTGGTGCCTGAAAAACTAAGTCAAACACCTCTGCTCCCTGCTAGATCAGCTCCTGTTACCTGGCTTCTCTGACCAGAGCTCAGCACCTCTGCAAACCACGGCCCAGCACAGCGTAACACAGGCACCCAGAAGTCTTGGGACAGATGACGCAGCTTTCCACTACAGTGACCTGTTCCTAAGTTTTCAGTACCCTCAGCTTTCACACGCTCCATAACGGGTTTCTTCAGTTGCCTCCATATGTGTGCTCTAAACTGGGGCTAACAGCAGAAAAGGCAGAGTCTGATTCTGCGCAACCCTTTATCTCACTGAACAGCAGCAAAGCTCACACCCTGAGTTTGCAGCACTGGCATCCCCACGGCAACACCAAACCAGGTAGAGCGGCCCATTTACCCCTTCTGACAGAACAGACCACTGACACACCAGGGTGAAACGAGCTGGGTGCCAGCTGCTGCCAGAGTGCGCGTCCAGAGCAGCCCGCTCCTGGCGACGCTCTGTAGCCAGAAGGTGCAGACGGATGGGAATAGCTGCCGGCATGAGCTGTTTATTCGCACACCGGAGCGTGGCTGTGTCGTGACGGTTCAGTACGGGGTCTGGGAGCAGCCTGACCCATCTCTCCTTCCAGATCACGCTTCCCAAGCGGGCTGCCTGCGTTTAACCCTCAGCAACATTTGCATGCTGCTGCGTGGCCCAGCCCCAGGCCAGAGTGTTGTGGTTTGGATATTGCTTTGACACACTGATGCTTTGAGGCATGTGAACTAAATCATGGAAGAGGGTTTTTCAGTATTCCAGCCCTAATTAAAGCTGGGCAGATTTCAATGGACACAGCAAAACTGTAACCCCCAGATTCACTCCTTCCAAGTTTCGAAGGCAAGAGGCACATAGTAGATACACCGAAGCCTCCCAAAAGGTTACGAAAATTCCTTTAAACTTGTGGGACACTATGTACATATATTGTAACCACCGACCCCCTTCCCAATAGCATCAGCCTAGACTCACAACAGCACTGGGTTATATTCGAAATACAAAGAAACATGCAGGAATATCATCAGCTCCCTCCCTGAAACACATGTTCTTGGAAGTACTCCAGAGCTTACAAGACATCTTAAAACAAATGTACACACCAGGCAGGGAAGTGAAAGAGAGCCAAAGTACAGACCTTACCAACTTCCTAGGGGGTTACCGACACCCTAGGCTTGCAAAGCTACTCCCAGCATCTCGATTCATCAAGCTTTGAGGAGGCACAGAAACAGTGGTTTCAAACATTGCAGCACTGTGCGCGAAGCAGGCACAGCTCTACTCCCAAAAGCCTCGGTTTCTAAGAGCTACTGAAGTTTATGACATCTCCCGCGAGAGCTGGTTCTCTGCCAGCACACACTGCTGCAAAACAGGAAGGAGATAACACCTGACGAGAAGTCCAAACGTTTCGAACATCATGGAACTCTGTTCAGAGGTAAAGAAACTGCCATTTCCAGATTGACAGGCAGAAATAAAACTATGCACTGGAGTTTCTGTAAATGCCATTCCAAAATACTAGGTATTTAACATACAGACAATATTTTACAAACAAATGAAAAAAATATTAAGTCTTCACTCAGTTTCCCATCAAATCATCTGTAAGTGCTATATTTTTCTCGCTAGGTCATACCAGAAAATAGTGTCCTTCTTCAAGGAGTGTTAATTGCTCTTATATTCTTTGAATAGCTGTTAGCAACTTGATAACAAGCAGCACAACACTAAGGGACCTCTTTTTTGTTGCAAACAGTGTTAATACATTTTGCCTTCACTGGCTCCCTTTCCCATGGCTCCACTAGTAGTAGCAAGCTCCACTTGCCTTCTCTTCTACCAAATTCAGACAGCTGTGAGCGGTTGCAACATGGCTTCTTTTCGAGACAGTAAGAGATGTCAGTTGGCCAAACTGATGAATCTAACCACCAAAGGATGAAACTGATGTTCCATGTCTTGGCTGAGCTGAGGCTGAGCCATGGTCCCTAACTCCAATCCGATACAGAGCTAACAAAGCATTTCTAACAATGTAAAAACAACAAAAACCAAGCCATGGTCACAGATAATACCACAGATGGAAGTATGTGGTATTTTGTGTGCTGACATAAAAGTGAGGGATTTAGGTACTCAGAACAAACTACAGGAGATGCACAGTTGAGCCTTGATCTCTGTGCGTGAAATTCACAGATAAGCAGAAGATTTCAAAGGCCCAAGCAGGTGAGCCTGTTGTGGTGAGGATCGAGTACAACACACTCTACTTACACATACAATGTCAGATCAGAACATACTTCAATCTGACTGGAAAACTGCCACAGAATTAAAACAGCTCCGCAGTACTGACCTTTTTTTCCACACAGGCACGACACCATACAACAGGTGACCCAAAGGCACCTCATGACACTCCATTGCTCGGCATTTTGTGTTTCTTTTTTTAACTAGTAAGACTCCTGGATCCTAGCAGGGGTATTACACCCCTTTTTTCTGCACCAAGCACCTGAACTGTATTTCAGTCACCTTTCTTGCTGGGCTGCCTGACCACACAGAGGTGAAAACCGAATCCTCCTTAACTTAATGCATTCTTATAAGAAAAAAAAACACAAACAGAACAAGACAACTACTAATCATCATCTGCTCGAGTGCATAACTGTAGGCTTGTGACTGAGGAAGAACAAGCCATTGCACTGAACATCCAGCAAGATTTCTTCTACTTCTCCACAGCAAGGTACAAAGGTCACTAAAGCTCGGACGGGAACAGTTTTGACAAATTAACAGTGGTGTTTATATGAGTCAGGCCCAAATCCCAGCAACTTCAAGGGGAAGCTGGATGGGGCCTCGGGTTAATTCTTTACCGACTACACAAGTGCTCTAGCACCTCTGACCGTCCTCAGAGCAGTGTCAGACAAAGCTTACATGTCAGCACTGGAGCATTTTGGAAGCAATCTGGGTAGATGACGACTCCTCAGCTGGATCCTCTGAACATGTGCCCTGTTTGGACATGTTAACACCTCCTGGCCTTTCAGACATGCTGCAGCCTCTGTGGGATGTTAAGACTGGAAACGGAAGTGTTATCGAGACTCACAGAAGAAAAACATCCAACAAGCAAAAGACACCCTGCTGATCTAAGAAGATGAACATCCTCCAGTTAGTCTGGTTAAACCTGTCATGACTGTCTCATAGCAGCCTGTCCAGCCTGGTGAGCAAACATCCCTGTGAAGCAGAACACAGAAGCACCCAGTTAAACTGTCTCTATACTAAACGACATAACTATTTCCTTCATGCTAGGATCAGTTCCCGCAGAAGCCTCACCCTAACTTTCTTGTGCTACCTTGACTCCCCTGCAGTAGGCAGGAGTCAAGTGAAATAGCTTAAAAAAAAGGTTGTCTTCCCTTAAAGTATACGTTTTTGTCTATTTTCGTATCTCCTCTCACAAAGGAGGGTTCCCTCCTGGTTGCAGCCACTGCCTTTGCCTATCTACTCTCTTTCAACCTGTGCTCCAGCTCACTCCACAGCGGGAAGGAGCACTTCTCTGTCCAGGCCTCTGGTTCTCTGAAACACCACCACCTTTGGTGTCTCAGCCAGGACTTGCCACTAGCCACAGAAACAGCACTTCTAGAAAAGCATCCAAAATAAACACAAAGATATCCCAACCATACAGTTACTTGTCCCTGCTATGGAGGCCTCTGATTCTTCAACTCTGATAGCTTGTGTGGCTGCATCACTCCAGTACAACGGAGGGAACTGCAAAAGCTATTACCAGCTTCTGGCAAGGGCCTTCAAAAAGCCCCAAAATCTCTACAGCATCCTTGAGGGCAATCCTTCCTCTCAACTCCCCTCTTCAATCTGGGTCCTGCCACAGCTAAACGGATGGTCTCAAACACTAGCTGCCTCTGAAGCCTTCTGCAGAAACTGTGCATTTTCAGTATCTCAGACCTGAGGTTCAAGTTTAATTAACAACCTGCTGAAAACAACAGAGCCAGGTTCACTGTTTCTCTCCAGTTAGTGCCCGGAAGAGGCTTGCAGCAATAGGTAGTTGGGTTTTTCTTAGTTGCTATTTGTTTGTGAATTCACACACAGGCCTTCATCTTTTTTACACAATGCTTCTTCACAATAGAAATGTGACAGCCTGATGCATCCAGCCAGACAGAGGGCTAGAAGCGCAAGTCAGAGACCAGCAGTAATGCTCATTTTGGCTTCTAGAGGGTCTGGCAATTCTAACGGAGTGCTGTCCATGGATCCCAGTGAGGGGTGACACTGCACATTGGTTTTACCTGAGGAAGCAGCTGAATGAATTTGCTAGGAAGAGCTCTGGACATACTCGCTAGCAGGAGAAGAGACCTCGTTTTCTCTCTTTGCAGAGTTTCAGTTCTTGCCAGTGGGGCACTACCTGCCCTCTCCACTAATCTCCCGGCTGTCTAGTAAGCCAATAAGGAAACAATTTGCCCCTCCCTTAGCCCAGTTCTTGGATCTCTTTTATTTATTGGATATACTCCCAACCCCTGTCACCAGTACACAGAGAAGCATGAATGTGATCCAACCAGATAATAGCGTCACTACTGCCCTTAGCCACAGCAGCAGGGTAACACCAGCCGGAGGTGCCAAGCTCACTTCGTAGCTTCTTGAGCAACAACAAAGGCAACACATCAGCCTCCCATTGCCTGCAGACTACAGTGCCTCAGCTTACACCTAACAGAACACACTGCCCAAGTTTTCACGCCACCAAAAATCTTTTTCATTTTTAAATTTAGCTGTTCCTCCTGGAGAGATCCCTACCCAGCATATGATGAATTCAAATCCCACTATGTACCTACTGAGAGAAAAAACTAGAAAAGCAGCACCAGAACTAAAGGCATGCATGTAACTGGCATACATGTCATTTTCAACAGCAAGTGCTTTTATTTTATAAACCCTTCCCAACTAGCAGACAAGAAATTCACCGAGTTAGTTGCTTTTCTCAGGAAAACTTCTCCCCCTATACCCTGAAGAGTCTGGGCTAAGGGTGGTTTGCTGCCTTGAGAAGAAAAAACCCAAAAAACCTATCTACACACCTATTTGATTCAAAGAGCATACAGCTACCTATCAGGCCCCTCTAACCCAAGCCTCCTGCTGCGTTGCTCTCTGGGGGAGCAGGGGAAGGCCAACGTGGCTGCAGTGACACTGTGGCTGCAGAACAAAAAAATTCCACAAGCTCCTCTTCGGGTCAGGATTTTTTCCTTTTAAATCAGGGCCTTCAGTCACACATAATATCTCCTTCTGCCTGAGGCAGGACTGGTGTTTGGCTCCAGGAGTCTTCCGCAGAGAAGGAGACGATGGAGGGAGACAGCCAGCCAGCTTTAATATCAGTGAGAAATCCAGACAGGCAACATCCTTGTTTTCCCTCTCTTCCCTTGTGCACACAAACCTGGCTACAAACAGCAGAAGCCACTTTCAGAAGCCCCTCCCTCAGCAGCAGTTTGGTTTTAGTGAGAAGCAAGCCTGTATCATTTCATACCCTTTTTAGACTAGCTACGTCAACGAACTGCCATCTTTTACCAAAGCAAAAACCACTTCCCAGGCAGCTGGTCTGCAGAGAAAAAGCACCTAGATAGGCTTCAATCGGCAGTGCTGCCTGTTCCCCACCCACACCTTCCTTCCTGTTGAGAAAGCAATGACAAGGCGATGCGCTTCAGTGGTAGATGCACAAGTGATAGATACAAAAGCAGTCACCTCCACCCACATGCTCCAGCTAGTCACAAGTGCCAGCTACATTTCTGAGCGCTAAATACCTTCAGGTTTCCAGCCAGCAATGTTTGATGGATGCCCTCAAAAGCTTTTGGCACAGCAGCTTCCCACTGTGCACCTGCTGGTCCTGCACTGTCGTCCCCAGTCCGAGCGTTCAGACTAATACCAATATTAGGCTAGGAAATGGCTCATCAAGTATTCCACGGATAAATGCCACAGCTTGTAACAGCAGGTCTGTGCTGGACATGAAGAGCCACATGCTTTAGATCAGGGTCTCTCTTGGCAGGCTGGCTCCGAGAAGCACAGCAATGACCCGCTCTGGGAATCATATTTGAGATTCTACCCTCTCCCGACATCCAGCATCTTGGGCTCACCTGGGAGGGCATTTTTAGCCCACATAATTAAGTTCCAACACAAATGTCTCCCACAGGCATTAGAAAGCCTTCTCCCTACAAGGCAGCTGGGTCATTACCAGTAGAGGTGAAGTATGCTCTGCTCCCCCTTTCAGGTAGATTGAGGTGTTAGTGCTTTGTTTTTGTTTTGTTTTGTTTTTTTTTCTTATTGCCAATGAGTGTACTAACCTGTGTGTTTTAACTATACAAATACAGCAGCTGCAGATACAACATCTGAAAAGGGACCCAGACTGAAGCTATCCTCTGCCAGCTGGAAAGAGCTGAGAACTCAGTGTGTTTCTAGCCAGAGACGGCATTCACACCATAAAAGACAGACTACCAGATGCCCAGACTTTCCACTGGTCTGTAATTTCTGGGGCGAAGATGGGGACTGGAACGAGCAGAACAGATTTTGAACCTTCTCCTTTTCAGCACTCTGGCTTTCTCTAGCACACGAGCAGATGGGTCATTTCCCAGAGGGACAAACCCGAGACGGCAGCTGCTGCCGGGGCCCCGTCACAGCAGCTGAGGCTAAAGGACCTCTTTATATTTTACTTACAGGAGGTAGAAGTCAATAAAAGGCCTCCATTGTGAGCGCAAGAACTTCTCGCCGACCCTGCCCCTAAAATATTTTAAGCCTTCCTAAAAACACACTGCAAAACATAACCCTCTTTTGGGCTCTGTGTATTAAGCAGAGGCCAAAGTCCACTGAAAAATAAGCTCTCTGTCTTTACTGGCTCCAGATGCTGCTTACTCTGAAGTCTAAGACAGAAGAGCAAACTGAGCAGGACTGAAGCCTTTATGCGGAAATTACAGTTTCCCTAGCAAGGACATATTCTGAAGAGGAGGCTTATTTTTCTTCATGTCATAATGTGAGTAAATGAGAAGAAACCAAAGCAAAGTGATTTGTATATATAATCATATAGCTGTGCATTTATATAATTACACACAAGCACTTATACTGTGTACAGTAACAGGCACCCCTCACACAGCCATCCCATCCACACCAAAGCTGCCTTTTTCTTTTTTCTTTTCTTTCATTTCCTTTCTTCTTTTTTTTTTTTTTTTTTTTTT
>Ga0065711_1032234_pt1 | contig 27735 bp, 14 predicted proteins | sample Hoacrofraction12_FD_59098 | JGI IMG/M metagenome (GOLD analysis project Ga0065711, IMG submission 59098) | Hoatzin crop microbial communities from Cojedes, Venezuela - Epithelial fraction 12 v2 (version 2) | ecosystem: Host-associated > Birds > Digestive system > Esophagus > Crop | place...
CCCGCCTGGACAGGGTCCTCTGCAGCCTACTGTAGGTGACCCTGCTTCGGCAGGAGGGTTGGACTAGATGACCCACAGAGGTCCCTTCCAACCCCTACCATTCTGTCATTCTGTGATTCTGTGATTCTGTGATAAGCAAAAAGCCCTGAAAATTATATGCAACAGCAGCACTGTATGTACTTGACCTAACTCTAACAAACACATTCTAGGTTTTGGACTATGTACTACATTAAAACCACTGCATTTTTTATTAACAAGAGTGATATTTTCTTACGTGTCAAACTTTAAATAGCTTTTCATCAAAGTACACTTCTAGGTTTGAGGGGTTATTTTTCCTCTGCAGACATCAAAAATGAGTTATAGTATGGTCACACATTTTAATATATTTATAACAATTTTTAGTTCTTTTTCTGAAGTTAAGCTCTATGCACAGAGAAGTTTTGCAGCAAAAAGCTCTTCTGGTCATCTGTAAGCTCTTCTAGTCACCTGTATGCACTTCTTTATTTGCACATATAACCAGAATACCTGTTGAGCCTCTCTGAGCAGACTTTGAGCTCACCTCTCTTTGGCTGGCTACTGCGTACATTCCTCCTCTTACAGGTTATCTGAGCTGCCTCCACAGTCAGTGAAGTCGCCTGCAGAGGACAATTCCTCCAGCGTCTCCTAGGCACTTATTTATGGTCCATTGAATACAGAGAGAGCCTAAATAACTGTCTTAGGTTTGACACGTAACTTTTCCAAATCAGTGGCTAAGCAAGACAAAGCCCTCTCTTGCTGTAAGGACCCGTCAGAACACAGAAACAAGTGGGGGAGGGCTGATAGAGGGCAAAGTGAAAACGCACACACTGTACACACATACACTGCAGATTTTCTTTAAACTGTTTTTCATGGGTAATATTACCATGAGAAACAGATGCTCCTCTCAGATATACCTTCAACTTCTCATGCCTGTCAAGAATTTTTTTCAGGGAGGTAACAAAGGTGGATAGTGCTTCGTTTTTCTATGGCTGGTAAAGAAAATGAGGATTCGTACAACTGAATTTACTTCAGTTTTCTTACTGTGGAACCCTACTGGTGCTGGTACCACTTGGCCTGGTTATAAGCCACAGATCTGGGTTTTAAAAATGTATGCCTGCTGCATATACTTTCACACAAGAATATTATTCTTCATCATCCTTCAGGTTGTGTTTGTGCTTAGAGCCTCTTTAACAGGAAATTATAACAGCAGCAACCAACTGCAGAAGAGGAGAAAGCTGGTTATTGTTTTCTGTCTTTTGCCCTCTTCCTCATACACAAAAGCAGGAGGAAGGAGTATTATTCAGAGCTGGTTATTATGAGGCAAATGCTTACAAGTAAAAATGTACCAAGACAAAATAAGTGCATTTGTAAACTGCTCATGGCTATGCCACAAATAATGCACTTGCCTTTTACACAAGTAACCCTTCATAGCGCATTTGTTCGCCGTGTCTCATAGGAGCAGTAACACTGTGAGCCATACCTTTTCATGACTTTATTATCGGTAATCTTGGTTAGCCTGTCTCTCTTCATCCACGATGTCAAAGTTACAACATGCACAAAGCTGCCAGGCTCCCAAGTCACACCTGGCCCTCAGAACATATCACACCTATGTGCTCGTATTTAAACTGGCTTCTTGTCACATTTTTGCCTGGACTTTCAGAAAGGTCTTTCCAACCTGTGAAGCTTAGCACAGAGTCACCATTTTTGTGCAACAAACCATTCCTGCCTTTCTGCCCTGTTTGCTCTTTAACAGTATCTGGCAAAGGTCACCTGGGGTCAAATCTTCTCCTATTACATCGTAAACTAGAACCTCCCATCTCTTCATAATTTTAGAAATGAGGGAAAGGAGAGCGAGATGACCTTCAAAATCTGGTTGTAGATTCAGGTGCATATTCTGGAGGTTACTTTTCTACTACTGCAGATTCCAAGCCCTGAATTAGATTTTAAAGCCTGAGATCAATTCATAGGAACTAAAATCTGAAGCTCTGGAGTGGAGGTTGGGGCTGCTAAAGATATCTCGTTTAGACACATTAACAGGATTCAAATGTCTGCATAACTGTAGTCAAGACCTCTCTGGATAAATGTAGCCATGTGAGGTTGTTCCATGTTGGGGCCAGGTAAGGATCTTTTTAAATAAACAATAACTGACGTATGTCATTCTCCACACTTTGGTAAAACTAGTTTAAAAAAAAATTGATTTATAAGATATACCTTTTTTCCCGGATAAACAGTCTTCAAAGAGTAATCGTTCATATTTTTATCAGTATTTTCCAGAGTGTTTGCTGAATAAGGAGTAAATTTATGTTGTATGTATTTGAAGTTTTTCTGTGTCTTGATAACATCAGGCAATTGGTCTGCATGTGGGGATTTTCCACGGAAGCAATTATTTCTTCAAGGAAAACTATGATTTCTTCAAGACCAGGAAAAGCAAATGTTCTGCTGTGCTAACATCTGTGCCCCAGTTCATGAGTGGGCAAAATTTGGGAACCGAGCAAGATACAACCATGGCCTGTCTCCTATTTATCTGCCTAAAGGTCATGGAGCAGTGAGAGGCAGCTTGTGGATACTGAAGCATTCTCCCTCCCTGAAATGCCTTGAGAAGTCTTGGGGATTTGCTTGGTTTGCTTTTCCTGAACTGGAGTGGGAGAGTGCTGGGAGCACCAAGAAACAAGTGGCAGGACTTTACCTCCAAAAACATCTTTCCTTGCGGTTTTCCATGTTGCCCATTCCCAGCAGGGCAGGATGAGGTTACAGCAGACTGGCTTGCCAGACTGCGTGCCGTTAGCTGCCAGATTTTGCAGACCAAAGCAGCCTGAACTAAGTAATCACCTAGACCAGGCTGGTCATGACTGTGGCCACTGATCCCTTTGAGAGTGTGTTGCCCTGGTTCTGGGACTGGTCCACAGAACTTGGAGGCCAGAGGAAACCTCCATCTGTCCAGAGCTTCCTAGTGCCCCCATAAGCAAAAGCTCCACCTGGTTCCCGAGAAAAAACACAAATTCAACAGCTCTGAGGTTTTATGGAAATCCACCATACACATCAGCCGCACCTATTGCAGAAATGACGACTTCAAGCACCTGGGTAAGTCTCTGACTCTAGGATCAGACCCCAAAACATGTGGTCCCGTATTGCTTTGATGTAACAGCAGTATTTGCCAACTACTTTTGAGAAACTGAGGGGAAAAAAATAAAATAAAATCTCTTCTACAAAAAACAGAGATTCATTTGAACCAAAGTCAAACCCTTCAAATTTCAAAGGTGATAAGAACAGCCCATGACTGGTCTGTCACTTGTCATGGTAGACAGAAACCACATGTTGCTCTGGCCTCCGAGGTTGCTGCTCTGCTCACTTTTCCACCTCAACTACGAAAAAAAATCAAGGGAAGCCAAGATCACAAATTTTCCTTTCTCAACATATTTGAGCCTTTTTAGTAGAGTAAGCTGTTTTGCTAGCTCTGAGCTGTTGAAGACTACTGCAAGCTGCAGAGCTGGAACTCTGATCATTAAGAAAAGTGTGTGCAGAAGTAGTCAGGCAATAGTTTGTGCATTTCCTTCCCCAAAAAAGAACACGATATGTTTTAAGTTTAGGATTTCCAGCTGTACTTGGTTCACAACTTTAGCAACTGTTGCGTAACACACCCACCTGTAACTCTCATTTTCCCTGGAAAAGCAGGTTGTATCAAGGCTGCGTGCACTGTTGTGGAAATGAACTGTGAGGACAAAGTGTAGGATTTTTTGCCTCGTCCTTGCCTCACAGGTTTCTGAAGCTACAGAGCAACACGGAAGTCAGCTCTCCAGTAAGGAGAATTATTATAATTCCTCTGAAGTCAATAGAAATATCTGAATAGGGCCCAGGAAGGTTTGATGGATTTTTAAAGTGTATATGCAGAGAGAAGGCCATCTATTGACCATGGAGACTGCTGGTGTTGATATAATTTAAATAAAATGGTGAATACAGGACGGTGAATCAAACTATTACCCATTCCTGGAAAGGCAGAAGTCCTACCATCCAGTAAGTGCAAGGTACACACCTGGCCATATTATTCTAACACTTGAAAGGCCAATGAGATGACACTGCTTTCCAAAAATAAAAAGAGTTAAACTGTGCACACTGCACTTGTAGTAGCATAAATATCATCTGGTTTTGCAGTTTAAACATGTTCTGCTCAATTTCCTACACTAAAGATAGTTTATGGCCCCTAACCCACAATGTATGGTCACCATCCAGCACACTTCATGACAGCAGATACCTGGCAGGATGCATACCTGACACTGGAGATGCCCAGCTGATTGCTTTGATCTCCATTTTTTGCATTCAGACTGTGTCCTTCAGAGGGTAGATCTGTGTTGCTGTACACCTATGTCTGTTTTCGATTTGAGTTAGGCAGCATTTCTTTATGAAAAGGGATTATTTTTCAAAGTTTCATAGGTCCCCAGGACATCTCAGTTCGCGGAGGAAAGGAATATCCCCCTTTCGCCGCTTTCTAAATAAGTTCCCACTCAAGCTATTTTTTCTCAGTTGTAATGCATTATCGGGGGCCTCTGTACAGGCCGCATCCTAGTAACAGCTCTGCCTCATAAGGTTACTGCAAAAAACACACTACCCCTAAAAGGCCTCCTCCTATTTATATGGCATGAATTACTGCTAAGGAGGTCATAGGGGAAAAAAAAAAGTAGAGGGGTAGGAGGCTTTTTCTGCCACTCTGAGGAAGTAGCTGATGAACAAACTGCTTTTCTCCACTGCTTAGGATGACTAGGGAGCCTGGTGGACCCTGGTTTGTTGACACTCATGTGAACATGGTAATCCCTGAGGGCTGGCTGAGCTTCTTAATTCATCCTGCAATAAATTTGAAACTGATGGTGCAGATTTTGTCCTTCCCTTCCCCACTGCCTCCAACAAAGCAGGGAAAATTACTCAATTAATTGCCTGGCGGTTGCAGGGGCTGCCTGGCAAGGGGGTACTGCCCTTCCGCACCGAACTAGGGATAGAAATTTTTCCCTGTGAGCAGAGCGCATTAGGGCTGTGTGCTTTGAGGCAGGGAAGTGCATGCATGCGTGTAACAGGCAGCTGATCACTCCCATGACAGCTTCTGCGGGGGGGAGCGGGCAGAGCAGTGCCCACCGCCCCACGACCCCGTGCTCAGGGCATCGCCCAGCCCGTAACTCACTCTCCGATCAGGACTTCCTCCAACCGATGCTTATATTCAAGGCGGCGAGTCATGTGCTCTGTTAATTTGAACTGTTGGATTCACCCAGGCTGCGGTGCGATGGCTGACTGTTTAAAAACACAGTGTGTTTCCAGCTCTGCAGCATAGGGGAGCCATCATTTAGTTTTTAGCTCTTTGGCAGAAGAAAACCGTACATGAGGGTGAGCAGGTTAGATTTGACTGGATAATTGCATCTTATTTTGCATGAATAGATATGTCACTGCTAATGATGGCCACAGCAGGCTCCAAAATATTTGGGATTAAATAGGTTTGGTCTTACACACCAGGTGAACATAAATATTTGTAAACATTTGTATGTGTTTAGTCCATCTGGGCAATTTATTGAGTAATATGCATGCAAAGCAGTAATTCTCAAGACTTTATGTTCCTGAAACCACCTAGCTGTTCTGTATTAGGAGAAAAGACTGTAAAACGCAAGTGGTATCTACCACCAAATGCCCTCTCTAATTCTCACTCCTCCTCTCCTGCTTTCATCAGAGATGAAAATACTTTGTCTTCTAAATTAAACAGGGGGAACCAACTTTTAGCATAAGGTTTAACTGTGCGGGCAGAGCTCAGCTTCTCAGGACGCTGAGCAGGTATGTCCATGCCAACGGTTCGACTGCAAGACTTGGCAATTGCCAGGAGTTTCTGAACTCAGTGTACATAATTACAAATGGGAAATTCTTATACTTGTTTTTACAGCTATGTGTAGAAGCAGTTAGTTGTAGGAGTTCTTGAACTTACAGCTGAATTTCAAACAAAGTTGACCCCTTCTGCTTTGTAATAAATGCTTTCTGTTCATCTTGAGGTGGATGAGCTTTCCTTCTCCATATCAACTACTATTATTGTGGTCATTTTTCTGACCCATTTCTGCAGGAAATTTTGTCAAAAGACTTTCTAGTGTAAAATACTTGCTATACAATTCTATAATTAGTAAAAAGCTGTAAGGATTTTTTTGTCATTCCAAGAATTCTTTCTGAAGAACAGATGGAAGAAGCATTTGTGTGAGAAATGGTATCTGACATAGAGGCTTTTGAAATGTCTCAAATTTAGTTGAATTCATCTTAAAAAATTCCATTCTGGAGGCATTGTAACTCTGAAAATCATACCCTGCATATAGCAGAAATATCCTAAATCCTAGGGTTTTTTCAACATAAAACACAGAGGCAGATGTCTTGATTATTCACCAGTACTTGCTAGTGAGCTACTTACTAAAGAAAACAGAGTTGTATTCAGTGAGTTACACAGTCTCACATTTTTTTGTTTCAAACTCCAATTTTCCTACAAAATTTCTTGCATGAGTTCCTATCACTGCAACTTCAAATTCAGTAGAAGCTAAGTTTGAGTTAGCAGAAGGACTTCCATTACAGAAAGACACGGTCTCTGATCACGGTATAATTTGAAACAAGAAGCAGCATGTAGGATTTTAATTTCATTTGTGTTCATTAAAGCATAAGCACTTGCTTATTCTCTGTATCTTGGCACACAAGATAGATATATAAATTGTTCTGGGAATAGGGAAATTAGGTAAATAATAGCAGCCATAAGTAAACACCCATTATGAAAAGGAAACTACTATGTCTAAGAAATTCATGTCTACTCTTTAAGGTCGGGGGGGTTCAAATTGTCATGGCTCTAGTTTGAAGGGGAAAAGAAAAGATGCAGGATTTGGAATTCTTTCAGTACAAAACCAACCCACTACATTCAATACGGCTTATTTTTATGAAGAAGAACAAGAGCCCTTTGGAATAGGCAATGAGAGTACAACACAGGAGGAAGGCAAACCTGGCAGAGGTCTTTGTTCCGTGTTATGGCCTTGATTCATATTCCCTTACTGCCCTGGCCCCTCCTGCTCTATTGGGAAATGAGCAGACCTTCATCCCTTTCAAGAACCTTCCCAGCAAACTTCAGTGACCTTCTCCAGATATATTTCCACAATGATCCAGTAGAGACACATTTCTTTTGCCATTGCTGTTGGTGTAAAACTTTCCAACGGCTTCAGCAGGCTCTGGGACAGGCTTTTAGCACATGGTACTGCTCATTTTTCAATCAGTAGCAATCTTGCCCTGCATTTCAGTGATTTAGGAAAAAAAGCTCTTAAAGCAGAAGCTGCCAGCGTATGTTGAATACAGAACAATCCTTTTAGTGTGCTTACTTATTCATTACAGTAAACAATGCTGTTTAAAATAATTTCCAAATCTCAATTTAGAAAAATAAAATCTTCTCTTTTAGCTGTTACTCTCTCTTCACAATGGAAAGCAGCCTCAGAGCATGTTACATTTCAGAGGAGCCTGTGAGATTTTGTTTTAATGGGAAGCTAAATGAAATGTTTAAATTTCAAATCAACAACAGAACATGTTCAAAGAGTTATATTTATAGGGTTTAAGTGAAAAATGCTCTGGCACCGCTTTTAAATAATGCTGGCAAGCAACTGAGGGAAGAACACCACTCACTGATTCTTTGCATGGCTTAGTCCACAGACTTATTCAAGGCTTACGTATAATGAGAGCTGTTGGCTGTGATACTTTGGTTGTAGTGCTAGTGGAATTCACTGTAGGCAAAGGCTTCTGATGCTAAACAGAGTGGACAAAAGGCTTTTACAGAATAACAAAAACAAGTCTCTACTTACGACTTAAAGTTACATCTCTTCAGTGAAGACATTGCTCAGTAAATAACTCTGTGGGAAAACCTGTAAAATATAAATGCCCTAGCAAGATGACAAAAGCACTGAGGGTGCTAGAAAAGCTTAAAGAGTCAAAAAGATGAAAAAGGATATTGTGTCTTGCTTGAAGCTCAGAGCTCTTTGTTGAATTACTTCTCTTGCAGCTCAGTTCTAGTACAGATCATGCAGCTGAGGAAGCAGGGTCCCAGTTTCTCGTCTGCTGAAGCTATGTTGTATTTTTATGTTCAACTAAGATAATATTGACCATGCATTTCTGGGGTGAACATGCAGAAAATGGCTCAGAAGTAGAAACAAATGTAGACAGACTGTGGGCAAAGGAGCAGACCAGGAAGAAAGAAAACTGCTAATGAGAAATTAAGGACAGAAACTGTACCATGCAACTTAATTTTTTAGTAATCTTCCAGGTTTAGTGAGAAGCACTGCCAGAAGGTTCAGGCTGAGGCAAGGTTGAGGGTGAATCACCTGATCCCCAAAGGACTCCTGATGGGACAAGTACCTGCTACCAGCTGAACAGAGCTGCTGTCCCAGACTGGGTTTCATGGGTCTGATCACAGGTGTCTCAAGTAGTTGGCCAACAAGTGTTTGCAGTTATATTGTATTTCCTATAGCCATTTATTTTTCTGTATTATTTCCCTATTTTTCTACCAAAGTATAAAAAAAAGAGACAGTACAAGGAAGTCTATGGGAATGGTTTAAGCTGAGTTAAATGAAGAGCTGATGCAGAACTGTGTATCACCTTTGCTAAAAGAGGCCAAAGCATGGAAAATATTTTGGGAGAAGATCTGAAAACATTTACTTTCTGTAAAAATTAAAGTTCATTCAGTTTGTTTTGCAGGATTTTATTTTTTCATTAACTTTTCTACCATTTTTAGCAAAATCCTTTTTAGGATTCTTTAAGTTACCACTAAAAATGCACTTCTGTGAGATAATAGTAAAAACTAGAAGTGAAAAAAATAGCATTCAAAAATTTGCAAGAGATAGAAATTTTGTTGATATTGCTGATTTTTAAATAATAGGATTTTGCTTTTATAAGAAATGGAAAGAAATCTACCCTGGCAAGCTTAGTCTGTGGACACTTATCAATGCTTCCTTCTTTTTCCATAGTGCTGTCGAATAGTATAACATCATTATCTTCCCTTTAACCATAAGATCTCTAGGCTTAGGACAGAAATTTATGCCATCTAAACTTTATTCTCTATGACTTGAGTAATTGATCTGTTCACTGTCTGCTTTGAATGTAATGGAAAGGTTTTGCCAGAAGAAAAGGCGACCAGCATCCTCACCCAATTCTTAGGCTGCCAGAACTCATTTTCTCAGGCCATATATTCAATGCTGTAAAATTGTTGCATGCCCAAGTTCCACCTCATGGAGACTTATGGGAGCTTTTGTGTCATCTTCAGTGATGGAGTCAGTATAAACATTGAAAAAGCCACAAAGGCCTGGTATTGAGATTTGGGTCTGTCTGGTTTGGAATTAGGCTGGGCAGGTAATTTGACCTCTACAAACTTGTTTAAGAGTTTGAAACAATTCTCTTCTCAGCCTCGAGGTGCAAGGGGTGAGGAGGGAATAAAAACCTTATTTCTGTTATGGAAGTGACATTCTGCAACATTCTATTAAATAAAAAAAAAAAGAAATCAAAAATGTTCTTCCTTTCAATAAGTGTTTCACTGTTAATCTAAAAATTGTTCTCCAGGCACCAGGATTTCCCCCAGGAATATGGGATCTGCACAGTGACACTTCTGGGTGCACTCCCGGAGGAATGTAGGATGCACTTACTGATGTTCCTGGCTTTGCCAGTCTTTGAGAACTTGGGTCTCTGGGGCCCCCAACTCTAACCAGCCTGACAGGGAAGGAGAGGATAGCTGATGTTGGGAAGGTGGCAGAGAAGAAATGAGGCAAGTTTTTGTGGAATTGTAATGTTCCCAAGAATTTGGATAAACTGGAGAAACATTCCAATAGGAAAGCATCCCTGGGGCTCTGGAGGCGAGGCTGGGTGGCTCAGAGGAGTTAGACATGGACCCATCCTCTGTGGTCCCCTTCATCCCGTACTATAGAGCAGGTCAGTGATGCTGGCACCTGAGCTGCAGCTGCACAGCATCCAGCTCTCTCAGAGCATAGGCATAGCAAGTCTGACACCGATGGAGGCATGCCCTTAAGGACCATCTTTCAGAGGTGCTACGGAACAATGGCATTTTCCCCTGCCAGCTGTTGAGAATTTTTTAAAGCTACATGTGAAATCCTTTAGGGAAAAGTATTTATTAGGTTAACATGGAGATCATCTCTAATCAAAGACTGCATTTCCTTCTTCAAAGCAAGAGGAGCCTAATTCATCCTCCCTGTGGTACTGTTCCATAAACCTTTTCTCACTTACCTTCCCAGAGTTAGTTTCCCTGTATGTCCAACTGCGGCAGAAGCTCCAACACCGGGCACTGTGTCACAGGTGCTACACCCCAAGCACAAGGGCAAAACCAGAGGACACTGTAACCTGGTACATCTGCAATGAACCTGATCCCACTAAAGCTGAAGCCCATGACGGAGCTTCAGAGGCATTAAACCAATCCTCATGTATCTGTCCTGAGAGAGGCAATGGAGAAGGTGCACCGGTACTAGCCTCTATCACTACGTGCAATCTGGGGTTTAAAAACAGGAAAAGTAAAACCAAAAGACTCCAAATGACCAGATACCCAGCAAGGAGACGTGAGCAGAGAAATACAGAAATGACACAAGGATAGTGGGAGTATCCAGAAGTATGCCTGCTAAAAGAGTAGGGTCATGTAGGAGATGATGATATCTGCTCCTGTCACTCACATTATGGTACGGTTACCCACAGGGATGGTGTTTAATTCGAAGATCACCTTCACTAACCATTTCATACAGAATATGTCACAAGGTAAATTGAACAGCTAGACATGTAACCAGACACAACGGCACACTAAGATAATTACAGGCAGCCCCAGGATGCTCTCTGCTTAATATAGAATACTAATCGGTGTTCGAATACCACACGGTGTGTGTTGAAGAAAGACAGTGTAACTAATGTACCTGTATGTTGCGTATAATAATACCAAAAGAGACCTTGAGGGTACATCGTCCCCTGAGGTTTTCACACTGCCAACAGCTGATACCAATAACAACAGAGAAATGTATTTCCCCTGATATTTTCCTGACATATTCTATCCCAGTTCCTACTTCACTACAATCCATGAGAAGCTTAAAGAGTGATATTGTACACTGGAATTAAATGCAACTTATGAGTTACTTCTGTCATATTTTCAGTAATAGGAACACTGCAGATAGATACATAGAATTGTGATACCACAGGCTTTCTAAATTCCTGTTCATTTGCTTTAATCCAACTGTTTTTAAAAATTTAAGTAATCTTTCCTATATGGAATATATTTTTCCTGATATGATTTTATGGTGCTTCAGTTTTAAACAGCTGCAGTTTTCTGACTTCAAAGTACATGGAAGCAATCTTGTGTTGATACAGAAATGCTGTTAAAGTCTTCTTTTTGAAGAAATTGATAAATAGATTCAATTTCAGATTTTTGTCTCCAAGTAGTTTAGTGACAAGACTTGTATTTATTTTTTGTTGTCAGTATATTTACTGGTAACTAATAAAAGAGTTTGAGGTAAAAGACACCTAATATACATTCAGTAATGGACAAAATATTTAAACTACTTTGTGGAAAATATTTGCATTGCAAATACGGCATATGAAAAGCACTCATAAAACAAAAAACCTCCCACCTGTATCCAGTAAAAACGAAACCAAAAAGGAAAGTCTATTTGTAGTATACACTTACAAGGAAATATTGTGGCTGGAGCACTGCTTATACATGTTGGATGGTGTTACCCCTACTCTTGACAAACAGTATGTCACTGTACTAACAGTTCTTTAGCTAGGTAAAAGAAGTATTTATGAAGCAGAGTGCTACTGAGTGTCAATGGGTAGGAAAACTGGGTCCATGTGCATATGGAGATATTTGAGATGGTGTTCTCTATATGAAAACAAGGTCTATTAAAACAGGTACTCTTATTCCTTAAAATGCTGCTCTAAGCACAAGAGCTACAAGTGCAGTAAAATATTTATCTTCAGGCATAGGTACACTACTCTGGAAATAGTATTCTTCCTCAGAAAGGTATTTGCTCTGTCCTTCTCCTAGAATATTTCCAACGAGAGATCAGAAATTCATTCTGTATCCCCAAGATGCATTTCAGTTGACACTAAGAACAGCTGTTTTGCTACTCCTACTTATAGCAGGAAAGGAAAGTGAGGTAAAATGTTGCCATACATACAGAAGATTAACTAAGATTTTTCTGGGTTGGGCTTCAAAACACAGAATCACAGAATCAATCACTGAGATTGTCAGGGACCCCTGGAGAACATGTAGTCAAAGCCCCCTCCTCAAAGCAGAGCCAACTAGGGAGTGTTGCCCTGGGCCGTGCCCAGTCAGGTTTTGAATATCTCCAAGAAAGGGAACTCCACAACCTCTCTGGGCAATCTGTGTCAGTGGATAACACTGAGAAAAGTCTGTTTCCCTCTTCTTTAAATCCTCCCATAGGGTATTTGTACACATGGATAAGATCTCCCATGATTCTTCACCAGGCTAACCAGTCCCGTCTTTTTTGGCCTTCACCAGATTTAGTCTGGAAAGTTGGGCAGAGAGGAACGTGATGAGGCTCCTTCCCCTCTACTCTGCCCTAGTGAGGCCGCATCTGGAGTACTCTGTTCAGTTCTGGGCTCCCCACTTCAGGAAAGATGAGGAGCTACTGGAAAGAGTCCAGTGGAGGGCTACGAGGATGATGAGGGGACTGGAACATCTCTCCTACAAGGAGAGGCTGAGGGAGCTGGGCTTGTTCAGCCTGAAGAAGAGAAGGCTGAGAGGGGACCTAATAAATGCTTATAAATATCTGAAGGGTGTCAGGAGGATGGGGCCAAACTCTTTTCAGTGGTGCCCAGAGACAGCACAAGGGGCAATGGGCACAAACTGAAGGATAGGAAGTTCCGTCTGAACATGAGGAGGCCCAGAGGACTTGTCGGCTTGAGTGGAAATCCTCTAGTGCCAAAATGCTCAAAAAATATTATGGTACTTCATTCTCATCAATACCAGGGAGAGCTGGATACACACATGACTGATAATCAAGGCTAAGACAGGTGATACTGCTACCAATACTGTCTTCAATAGTATCTATTACCAACAATCCAGTATGCCTGATCTGTAGAGGAGATGGCTGTTCCCATTGCTACTTTAAAGAGTTTGGCCTTTAATTTCAGTACTGGTGGTTCTGGCGGTTACAAATCCCAAATTTGTTCCTTACAGATGATGAAAATAATAGTAGTTCAAAATGAACTATTCCTTCTTTGCTAACTTATGGTATTTTCATATCCAAGCTGCTAAAGCATTTTCAGCTTGCAAATGCTGGTAGTATTTCCAGCAAGAACAGCTAGAAATAGAAAATGCTAACTGGAAGGCCCTGCAAGAAGAAGGGATTCAAATTTGTTCATTCTAACAAATAACAATTATTGCTTTAAACTCTTTATTTACTAAATAAAATAATAATGGCCAACAGGCATTTTAGGAACTGGCAACAATAGCTATAATCTGCCTCCCAAAATTCAGAACAACTTGTATTCTTATTGAAACAATAACAATTTTCATAATGGATAGGCCTCTCGAGTAGAAAGGAAAAGAATAATCCAAATAATGATGGTTACAATATGCACCAGATATGAGCAGACAATGTCACACATATAAATTATTTTCCAGTCTGTTCACAGCTATTCCCTTTGGTGTTATCATCTCATGACAAATTCTGTTTACACTCTCTTATTTGAGATCCCTTTATTGAAAAGTCCTAAAATACAATACAATGCATTTTGGAGTTCCTTAGTAAGAAATAGATTGTGGCAGATTCTTTGCACTAACATGTTTTAATAGATGAAGCACCAGGAAACCTCTGATCATCTTGAATTCTTCATGCAGTAGCCATAGATGCTTACAAGAGGACAAAATCAGCTTCTCGATCACTTTGCAGCAAGGATGGAAAAGAAGGGCCTTTTGTGTAGGCATCAGTTGACCTGGCTAAGTCACCGCACCGAGGGATGATACACAGTTTCCAGATCGTCGTCCTCCTCCACTTTGCATGAAGGTGTCTTGGTCCATGTGAGGACTGACTTAGAGATACTTAAGTGCAGGGTTTACCAGGCATCTGCACCTACAGCATTGTTGGAAGCTTTGTGTTATCTAGGACTTGTGTCCTTCCAAAGGACAACCAGTATACCTCACCCAAAACGACCATGCCTGAAATGACAGTAATACCCTGTGTTTGAACACCCCAGATCTGCTCCAATAGACTAACCACAGAAAACAGTTGTCAATTCACCTCCAAATACTTGACTGATCATGCCCACCCAGGATATATTCTGCAAATTACTGAGCACAATTTATGGGCTGATTTACTAACAATCACATACACTCAGAAAAAATGTCAGAATGAGCACTCACAGGCAACAGGCACAATCCTCTCCATGGAGATTTAGAACCTGGAGCACGTGAAATGGATGCACATAGCTGTGCACATCAGTTACACTCCTAATCAATCAGACCCAAAGCCAAGACTGTCATCCAGATGATTTCATCTATACAACATTTTTTAGGAAAAAAAATGGTTCCATGATCATTAATGAAGAAAATTAGTGTGTTTGTCTTTAAATTGAACTTGACATAAACATCACAGACATCTTCCAGCTATGAGAGCTAAAACATACTGAAATGAAAATGCTCAAAGATCAGCTAAAAAGCCTCATTTCACCATCAAATTCTTTACTGTACTGTGGCCACACTGGTTGGAGAGCCAAGCTGTTAACTTCAAGCCAATATAGATTTAGTTTAAGGTTTGCTTGTATGTAGGTGTTATGCACATAACTCTGGAAAGAAATGCAACAGATTTTTCTCTGAAATGTGAAATAAGTTACTTAAAATGCATGACCTCAGTGTGCTTCAGAAAAACATTTTTAATCTGCATGTAGTTGTTTTTTCACCCTTGCCTCCAGCCACAAGGTCAATGGTTGTTTTTTTCATCAGGCAGGTGATACATAGGGAAAGGTAACTGAAGTATATGTGCAGTGAAATATTTAGCCAAACAAACATTGTCCTAAATTGCTTGCAGATAGAAAATACTGATTAAAACAAAGATAAAAATATCCCCTAAGAGAAAGAGAATTTTCAATGTGCTGCAAAAATATGTTGTGCTCCTTCCTTTGCTTTCTGTCTCATCTTTCTAATTTCTAATATACCCTTAAAATACCTAGAAGTTCTTCCCTGAAGGACTTTCTGGTTTCTCTAATTTTTATAACTCTTAAAATTCTGTAACTTTCTCTTGCTGTTTAATAGCGTCATATAACAGAACATATGAGTTTCAACTGTCACTGGTGGTTACATCAGGCTCTATGTGATGTAAAACCCACACATTATGTTCATTCTTTGTATTTATTCTAAAAAGACATTTACAGAGTTATAAGGAGGTAATTTAACTTAGCTTATTTTTGCTCCCTCTAGTTAGCAGCCCAGCAGGAAAAAAAAATCACTGTTCTGACAGAGATGAGAATCAATTTGAAGTTGAATTGTACAACATGTAAAACTGATGAAAATCAACACACAGGGGTCTTGCTTGGTGGCGATGCTGCAGGGCTCTGCCAGAATTCCAACTGGAGTCAACACCATAAGTAGATTCTGTTTCAACAGCAGTGTTCAAGATTATTTTCTACAACTGTAAGTTGTTGTTGCCATGTGTTGCCAAAAGGATGATATTCAACAGCACGACTTTTCACAACAAAGAGGAGGAGTGTGGAAGCTGTGTTTTGTACGTGACTTTTTAAGAATCCTGTAATTTTCAGTCCAACAGTAGAACCGCTAGAAAAGGGTTCCTCACTGTTTTAGAAGTGCCGTCTCATTCTTTGCCAAACTACTAAATGATTCGGTGAATCTTCAGTGTAAAACGGAAAACACTGTTCAGCATTTATTTGGTTGCTTTTAAAAGAAGATGTGAAGTTCCTGTACTCCTGTACACGTTGCATGTAACTCCCCTCAGATCAAAGGGAATTACCTGTGCTCTGCAGGGACATAAACTGACTGTGAGCCTTGCAAACTGCAAAACAACAGAAAGGAAAAGTAATAGCCCATGCTTCAGATAATATCTGCAGTTCTGCGTAACGCTCTGTGAATTCCATCTCGTATTATAGTACTATAATAAAGATGGATCTCCTGTAGAAAACTGAGCTTAGACAATTGTCTTGGAGTTCAGAGATCAGAATAACAACTTCTACTTAGTAGCACTAGGCAAGTCATCCCAGTAACTCTCTCTAACTCCTGTCTAAATACTCAGAAGTCTGCTGGAATGAGAATCCTCCTTCTCTGACACTCACCTGCCAAAGTGCACCAAAACTCCCACCTTGGTTATAGTTATCAGTCGTCTCCCCATGGAAACCAGGGAGCGGGAGGTGGTGGGTGCTTGCGCAGATGCCATGCCAACAAGCCATACTCACGGCTCACAAGTCAGGAGTGCAGCTGAATACACACCCTGGAGACCACCACAGCACCATTTCTGTGCCGTGCAGGTCCTCAGAGAGTAGCAGAACTCCTAGTCTTCAGCAATCCTTAATGCCAGAAATGCTCACCTTCGCTCAGCACTTCCACTTTAGACTGGCAAGTACCTCTGCTTCTCAGGCCTGGGAGCCTCATGCGGAAACACATGTTTCAGTCTGTGTAGGCAGGGACCTCGAGACCTGAGACAGGGAGGTGCTTAGGATTTCATGGCAGAGAACCTACTGTACAGGACCTTGCCACACAAGGGAAGGGATCCTGGAAGGTGTGGCGTATCCTGAGGAAACTCACACACAGTCAGTCCCGAGATCAGCACCGAAGGCAGCAGCTACGGGCACTTTCCGTCACAAACCGCTCTAGAAAAGCTCACCTTTTCAGGTGAGCTCCAATCCATGGAGTGACAAATGGAGGAAGAAGAACCTGCTCACTCTAAGGAAATCCAGGCCTGCTTTTTGACAGAAAGAGGCAAACCCCCAGGCTATCTGCTGGGCAGGGCAGCAGTGAAGAGACTGTTAGCCCTCCTGCTGAATTTGAACCATTGTTTCCTCTGGTGTCCAAAAGCCGAAGCATCAGCAGGAGAGGAAGCTAAAGGGCATTGGACTGCACAGCCTCATGGTTTTGGTACTCAGCTTGAAAGATGGAACTGGCTCTGCTCCCAGGTCTATTCCCATTCACATTATGCAGCTCAAAAATGCATAACAGAGCAGCTGAAAAAACTCCAAATGACTCAAGACCAAGGGCAAGCAGGACAAAAGATCCAATATTCCTCTTCTTTATCAGGTCCCTGCTACAATACTGTAGAATCAGACTCCCTCCCACTTACTTTTCTCCTGGTTTGGTGAGGGCTGCCCCTCTGCTGCAGGATGGGGTATCTTCAAGAGCAGGGAGGAAAAATGCTGTCCATGGAAAAGGCAGAGGTCTTCAACCCTAATGGTTACACAGAGTTGGGAGGTTGAACAGGGGCTGGCATTGCCAGTTGTATTTGTGCATTCAAATTACCTCTGGGGATGTAAGGAATCTTCCCCATGATTTCCATTACCCAGGCACAGATTCAAACACCTACATTCAAATATCTGCATTCTTAGGCACCAGGCAACTTTTTACTAATCTGAGCAGATCTTAGAAATGGTGATTGTTGCTCGATTAGACAGCTATATTCACAACATGGTTGATGTTTTGAGTGGATAAAAGCTACACATTTACAGTCTTGAATCAGGGGTCTGAAATCCCTTAAGGAAGAGATGAGAAACACCCTTGCAATTTTTGCTTTCCATTGGCAAACCTATAGCCCTTTGGAGACATCGGACTATTAATCAATCATGCAGGAGAGAAAGATGCCTAATTTAAGCTCTTTAAATCCCCGTACTATGTCTCTGCTCCTACTAAACTGTCTCATCTGCTGGGTTAACGCAAAGCAAATTACCTTCTGTAATGCGGTATCTACCTATGAGCATATCAAGGGGAAAATAATTTTGTTGACATACACAGAACATGCCATCACTCACCATCAGGAATGTTGCAGATATACTTGAAAAGCAGTTGAGTTTCTGTAATCTGTATCCTATTACAATTTTCTCTAGAGAAAATAAAGTCTTCAATCTTCTGTGATGATGAATTTCTGTTCTGCCACAAAAGTGATGTGGAAAGGAGCCCTGGCATCTACAAAGTCCTGCCATTGCCCATCATTCCTGTACACGCACTTAAAGAGCACGTCTGCTGCAATTGCACTTGTTTTGTAGATCTAAATACACTGCACATGCAAGGCAGAGGATGTGACATGCCATAAATGCCTTTCATTTCTGCTTTACTTTGACAACTGTGTGTAACAGGCAGGCCTTATAAGTAGCCCATTCTGGATTCTGGTTTCAAGACACTATATATGTGAAATTAGAAGTAAGATATGGTTTACTGCTCTTCCCGCTTCAACATGAACTTTGTGGATTTCAGTCAATAAACTCCTAGTAATGTGGTAGGCAGAAACTCACCTGTCAGAGAAGCTTGCTTTTTCAGATAAACACTGTGCTGGAGATCACTGGGTCATTTCAGGTATTTTCTTCGTTTAAAAAGACACTACAGTAAACTACAGACATATAGATATGAACTGATCTGAAGTGGATAGATCGCAGACAAAATTATTCTCTCATCTGGAGTAGATTCATTGGTTTCAATGGAACTATTCTGGATTTACAGTCATGTAATATGGAACAGCATCTGGCTTCAGATACATAAGAAGGGCTCGTTGTAATGGTTTATATCACTGACTACTTATTGTATACTTTGCTATGCTCTTCTTGGCTCTTATTAGCTACTCATAATAGCTGAGTTTACATCTTTCTCGTATATTTCACATAAGGCCTGTAAAAGCCCTGCGGAATGGGGAAAGCATATATTTCCTCCAGATCACCACTGTGTGGCACCTCTCATAACTTAGTTAAAAACACAGTTTACAATTAGCTTCTCTTCTTATTTTGGATAGTATATTATGGAACACAGATAAAGGAGAAGCCTCTGCTCTTCACATAGAGCAAGGCAGTGCAGCAAGCCAGTGGCATTTACCTGCAAACACCCTTTAATTCATGTGACTTTTCCCATAGAACCTTCTCTCTTATTCAAGTAAAGGTACGTTGTGTTGACAGGTATCCATTCTAGTCACTTTAGCACAGGTTCACTATTATTCTCTTATAAACAACAAGGGGAGAACTTGCCTTCTCTCAAACCTGTGACCAAGCTCTGCCTCTCTTCACTCCAACATGACGTGCACTTGGTATCACTGCAGGGTAAAAAGGATAGGTAGGCTGAAAGTGACTATTCCCCTGTCACCCTGTAAATACCTTTAATATGTCCTTTTTTCCTTGCAAGGCTTGCAACACCATGTTGGGTGCACCCTGACCATGAGCTCTGAGTGCAATCTTCTCTGTCCTCAGAATCTGTCAACAGGATGTTTTGAATTTTAATGGAAATGGGTTTATTAAAACTACAAGGCAATAGGGAACAAATATGCAAACACACTAAATACCATTAAGGAATCAACTTTTGCTATTACACCACACGTGCAACGGTTGTTTTCTCTTATGTATTGCAAAATTATAGCATCTGAGCCTTTAATGGCAAAGCTGTACTTTGCAAATATGTTCAGAAGTACTCACACATGTTTCTGTTTTATCTTATGACACTTGTTTTTCCAGCTTGCAAATTTAATTCCAAGATCATAATTTACTTAATTAATTTTAGATAAGTAATTAAGATATTCGTTTAGCCCAAGTGGCTACAAAGACAGTTGTGGTAGCCAAAACAAATAATTTTATCATTTGCCTTTCTTTGAAATTCTAATTGTGACACTTGCTTTAATAAAAATTAACATTACAGTTGACTCTATTTACTATATTTCATTACAGCTGGCATTCTTTTAAATAATTTTTTTTCCAAATCTTATCACAGAGAAAATATAAGTGATATACCTTTATCTTTTTTTAAAAAGCAGCTCCATCCATCATAATGGATTACAAATTTGTCACCTTGAATCAATTTCTGTTCAAAAGGAAATATCAGTGCTTGAGGGCTCAGAAATATTTATTGTACATGTGGATATTATTAAAGTTTATTGAAATTCTTCACCAGTAAGAATTGTTTCTGTTTTGTTTTGCAACACGTACAGCACTAATGTTAAAAAGCTAGTGCCTTTATTGTCTAAAAACTAAATTGGCAATGCAGTGTTGACTTTGAGGACTACCGATTCTGACGAGAGATACTAATATATTTATGCAAGCATTCATTTAATTAAGCCATGACAACTTCAGCTTGCCTAATTTAGTAAAAATGTGTTGCAGCATAGTTTCTTGTATAACATTTTCCCATGATGACGTCCATTTTCAAATAAAAACTGCTTCTGCTCCCGACATCGATGGTAATTCACTTAGACTCTTTTCCTTGTAACAGAGCAGAGAGGGAAAATGGAAACTTAAGATTCATGAGAGTCTTGGTTTAAGACTTAGTGACAAGACTACATCTGGTATCAATAGAGTTCCTTGGGATCTTGACCACATCTTTCATAAAGTGGCAAGTTCCGCCAAAAGGACACATCTTGCTGGCTGCTAACTGCAACCTCCGAAACACTGAGCCTGTGCAGGGAAGGAATGTGGTAATGCTCTGCTGGAGGGAGAAAATGAAACTGCATTTCTAATTACATTTTTATTAGTGGTGTTAATGGGAAGTTGAGCTCTTAAAGCTGCTAGTAAGACATGCTTTCTTTGAAATTCTATAGCACAGTGTCAAGAGTTAACATGAGAGGAGTTTTTGTTATGGGGTTTTTTTCCCCCTCATTTTGGACTAATTTCTTGTTATACTAAATTAAGCTCTTGGATGTATTTCCCCTTTTAAAGAAAAAGATTTACAACCTCAGAAGCAAAAAAGCTGATCAGTTGTTGCAAGCAGAAAGACATCTAGCATACTGGCAATCGGATGTGACTTCTCGATGGGTGAGGAAGCCAGCTCGGAGGGCTCCGGGCAGGGCAGCATGGGAGCCAGCAGTGGCCTGGGCGTAGATTTCACTGCTTCCCATATAAAAGTTGATTTGCTGGAGAGCAGGACGTACTGGTGTCTAACGGGTTTTCACTGGGAGTTTAGAGAGTGGTTTCGTATTTTTCTTTCTAATCTAGAGAGACCTAGGGAAGACCTTCCACAAGGAGTCATATATGCCAGGAAAAAAATAATATTTCATCATTTCACATGTTTGGAAGATGAGTTCTAACAGGGCTACCTGTGAAGGCATTTTATTTAAAAGCTGAAACGTCTCAAAATGAGGAACAGATTTGTATGACTAATGAAGATTAAGCTGAGATTTCACACAGTCTTACCAGTGACTTTTGCTGTTTCCACATTAAAGAGTCAATGTCATGCCAGCTTTGTAAAAAAATTTTCTTCTCAAATATATGTAACGAAAAGAATGTTCTTTGCTTTATTCCAAAGAATTTTAGACAGATGAATACAATGTATCTGCTGTATAATGACATTTAATTCAGGGCTTTTAAGTTCAGTAAGGATTTTTCATGTGGCTTCCTTAGCAATAGCAGACTTAAATCTGGTTTAACATTTCTCTCCTCTGAAAGCATTTTTTACTTCCACAAAGCTGCAATCCTAGCTTCTGCTCCATTTGTCATGGGATATTATGATGTGACCATAAAGACATTTAAATGCATGGATTGCCAGTCTCCCCATGTGTTTGACACTTCTTTTAAGATAGAGCAGAGTGCGGTTTGTTGTCTGTGATGCTGGGGCTGTATTATCTCCTTGCATTGCAAGGGCTGGGGGAAAGTGCTGGTTGTGCGGTTTCCTTTCTTCTCTTCAGAAGACTATAGACCACTTTGTTTCACACCAGGTCTGTGCTGTGATACTTGTCTGAAATAGCTGTGTCTGGGCATGGAAAATGCCCTACTATCACTTTTCAGCCCAGCTCCTGGCGTGATGGGGCCCTAGCAAGAGAAAGCATCCAAGCTGGTGTCTGGCTGGAGGAAAGGTCGTTCCACCAGCAGAAAACTGCTCCTGCAAATACAGCATGCCATAGCTCCACCAGCAAAGCTGAACAGCAGCGCCTTGGTAGCAGAGTCAAGACTCAGAGTGAACTGAATAATCTAGGATTTGATCCCATTCAGAGACACCGCTTTTCTGTTTCACATACTGTTTTATGTCTGGTAGTCTGTTGGGGTGGACACCCTGCCAGTTATAGTTACATACTTCCATTTGGTGTTACTGAATAGCTGAACACTGAAAAAAAACCCTTATGGAGCTGACTAGGAAGACCTGCACTGAGTAGTGCCTACTCCATATTTAGTTCAAACAGCATTAAATATTCAGTCTACATACGGATCACTTCAGGGCGTTAATGATGCTTTAAGGTAACATCAAACAAAAGTGTAAATATATATGTATACACATATCATATGACAACAACCTCTAGCATTTAAAGGTCACAGTTTGGTCCAACAAGCTATATCTGTGTAACATTTTCAGATTTACTAAATAAATAGAATACTACACAGGAGTGGGTGCCTATGTAGTTCTTCTGTAAACAGGCACACAGATATGATGGATTTTCATATAGTGTAAATAAAATCTATTTTGTAAAAACCAGCAGTTCAACAGTTCTACCTAGTAGGGTATCACACATTAATTAAATATATTACACATCTGGAATGTTTATAATTTTATATACCAAGGGAGAGAAAATGATTGTTAACATAAGGGGGGGGAAGTAATAAAATTATTAAGCTTAACCCATGTTTCCACTAGCTGTTTTTTAATTGCTGTCAACCGAGTTCAAAGTGTTAAAGGAACCAACATTTTCTCCTGTGGCATTTTTTTCCTTAGATTTCTCATGCATTCCCTTTTCTGTGAAACTCTGCTTAGTAAATATTAATTTACCCTCAATTACTAATGACAAGTGAAAGAAACCCTTGCATTCATCAGGGCCACAGCCTTAGGACATATGTTTGTCCTTCAAAGCGTTCAACCATTCAACAATTAGAACTAATAGTTACTCCAGGCTATCAAGGCTGAAACACGCAATGCTCTCCTAATGCCAAGCTCTCGGCAGAGGCAGTCATGGTGGTCTTACAACCTATTGACTTCATCAGCGAAAGTTGGGAAAGTGATTTGCAAAGTGGACAAAAGAGACACAGAGTGATTGTGTAAAATGCGAGAACACTCAAAGGATTGGGGAGGAGAACTAGTCAATTAGTTCACCAATAAATGTTAGCTATGTAAAAGCTCTGGCATCTTGTATGGACAAAACTTGAAAAGCTGGGGATTCTGCTAAGCAAAAGAAAAACTGACTAACTAAACAAAAAATGCTACATCAGGAACATTAAGGAATGATGGATATTTACATTCTGGTATGTTCCCATACAGCACTGAGGAACCTTAAATGTGCAACTGGTACACTTCAGCTTTCTTTGCTGGGAGCTTCACCTTTAAATAGAGAAAATCCCCACAGCCTCTGTAGAATCAGTTGAGGCTTTTTGTTTGGATGTGGCTGCAGATGCATACACACACACACACACACACACACACATAAATGTTTCCAATGGAGATTTTGTACTTCATTATTCTCCCAATATAACATAAAGGCCAGTTCACTTAAACAGCTCTGGTTGCTTTTCTTTGCGGAAACATAATACATAGCTTATTTTCTTCTCTTTTCTGCTTTCATTATTTAACAATGAAGAAATTCTTTCATTATACTAAGCATGATAACAGCCTATAGTGAAACCATGATATTACTGAAAATGGGAGCTTTGCAGCCAAATTCAGTATGGTGCAAAATTTCAGGAGTATGTAGGTTTTGTTCTTTAAACGTCACTGAAAATGTTAATTATATTTCCTTTTTCTGAATAACTTACAGATTTATAAATGGCACATATTTTCTACATCTTTTTAATCAATTACTTTTCCAATGAAGGTGTTCATTTTGACTAAACAGATGTTTTTCTTCATTGCAAGATTGTAGAAGAAGGTCTGTAGCATGCTTACCCATCTCACCCCTGCAAGCTTACACAAACAGCAGGATAAATAATAACTCCAGATGTATGTTTGCAAGGAATAAAAACTGTCCAAATTGAATATTTACACATAAGCACACACCACAATTGCTTTTACCAGTCTTCTGTCACTACAATGTTTTGGGCAGTGAGCAAAGAACAAGCATCTGGCCCTTGCTCTAAATAATTTGCAAAGAAAGTAAAAGGCAAGAGACAATAAACATTTGGGTGTGACAAACAGCAGGGGAATGCAAAGATGCATTTCTGGATCAGGACACCATCTCTTCCAATATTAAATTGGAAAAATAAACATAATTTGTGGGAGGCCAGAAGAAGTTGACATTTCTGTTAATTTTTAAGGGAACCAAAGAATATTTAAGCACTTGAGAGAAAAAATAAAGCGACAGCTTTATTCATAAGAAATTATAACAAAAATAAAAGATGGTTAAGCAGCAGTACTGTTTCTCAAAACAACTTCCCAACAAGCCATCCAGCAACTGAAGGTATCTAGACTGTAAATAGATACACCCAAGCCTTAACATAGTGTTGCCTGTACACTCGTCATCATAAATCACTGGTACTTAGAGGTCACAAAAGACCTACTGTGAAGGCTTCAAGTCATACCAGGACACCACCACCAGTGGAGTCTAATAGTTACTAAGCTTCCATTGAATTAGATAAAAACAAATGACAATGAATTCTTACTTCTTTAAAAATTTCTGTGTGGTTAATACCAGGACCAGAGTTAACATCTATAGATAAGAAAAAAAAAAAAGATAATTTTAATTAATTTTTTTTTAATGTGCTGTTATTATAAGAAAATCTGAAGAACTGATTCAGATTTATAAAGGATAATTCCAATACTTATTACTTCTGATACCCCATATACTATGAATATTTTCAAAGATGATAGAAGAAAATAGAAACAAGAATTAAATGATGAACCGTTGATTTAGCAAACTGGAGCTAATCTCTTGAACACGGCAACAACAAGGAGATTTCTAGCAACTGAGATTTTCTGACCTCTGTAAACTAAATATGTATAGAATCTGGTAAAATTAAACTACAACATGCTACAATGTAAAGCACAAGGAGTTGGGCTATATGTCCATTTGAAGCATGGCAATAAAAACTAGTATTAACAGTAGGCAATGACAGTAGAAAAAGTAAACAGCTAGGAACTACCCCCTGATTATTGAAGGTTATAATATGAAGACAAAACTGGGATAAGTTTCTCCCCCAGGAAGAAAATATTCCTTGTTGTCCGTAATGATATCCGTAGCTACACGCACTACTGAATTTAAAGGAATTGCAGGAGTAGGGTTTTTTCCAGGGTTTCACCCTAAATGAAGAAAAACCATAATTATGTTAGGATTTGAAGTAATCCTGCTTTGACATTCAGCCCAGTTTCTTTAAAGAAAGTGGTGGCATTTCTTCTGTCAGATTTCTAACAATACATTGATTGGAAGAATTAGATTTTGGGAATCCAAGATGGGAGGCAGAAAATGTTGTGCAATGCCAGATTGCAGCAGACTAGGGAAAAATAGACACAAAAAAAATGCAGAGAGAAAGGTAGGAAAAGAAGTGGAATGATAAAGAAGGGAGGGAGGTAGGGGGAGAGACATTTACAGTAGCTTTTACCAATTCAAAATTCTTTATAAAGGCAAAAGGAAACAATGGGGCAGCAGGTCTGAGAAGACAAGCAGAGTGTTGGGGGGATGGGTTTGTGGCAAAGAGATTCAGGTAAAATATACTTTGCATCTCTAAGCTGATATAATGGTAAAGAGAAGTTAAGGGGAGAATTCAAGCATCATGAAATGAGTTTCCCAAATTTCTACACCATATGTTCTGAAACCAAACACAGCTTAAATTTGCCAAGTAAAAATTTATTCTTACTTGGGAGTTTTGTTTAGAAAACTGTCATAAACACTAAATATAGCTAAAATGCTTAGTCCACTAAAACTATCTCATTCCTAAAATTGATTCGTGTTTCTAAACAGTTTTGAAAGATTAAAAATTAGTTTCTTCTTTTCTTACCTTTCAATAAAATCTCAAAGAATGATTGTATCTTTTCTTAGGCGGATTGGGACAAAATGAGATGCAGTCCTCCTGGGGTAGTTTTCTAACAAAACTGTTGCCTATTGAACCACTTATCTTGGCTTATCCATGCTGAGGAGAGCCTGTTCTACACGTATTTCATCTCATAGCAGTGACATCCTTAAGTGAGAAAGTTTCTTGCTGTTGCTGTGTCCCAAGACATGGACATGGTCCTTTATCTCTTCCACTCTCTTCCCGAAGCACAGTATCACTACAGATTTAGGTCTTCTGCCATAAATCTCAATTTTGTTTGGAAGTCAGGGAAACATGTTGTGATCCTCCTAAACTAGGCATCAGCTGCATGGCTTTAATGGCTTAGAAGTTGTTTTTAGTCATATTTCCCTACAATCACATACTACAATATTCACAGATGCAAAGAACTGATGTGAAATACAGAAGTCAAATGAAGTGACAGAATATTTAAATAATGGCACTTTCCAAGTATATATATGCTAGCTGTGTGGACATAAATACATAGTCTGTAAATTAAATACTCAGTTGTATATAAGCCTGTAATTTACAGCTACTCGCTGACATGGATCATCATTTGGTATCATCAGATTAATGATGCAATATTAGACAGCTACACATTTCTCTAATGTAATCAGGCCCCGAAAAATTTCAGTAGATATGCTTCAGATTAATTGGATATTCAGAATAAGATTAGCTGAAATGGATCATATGGCAGACATTTTGAGGAACATTTCTTCTGCCAAGTGCATAAAGTTAATAAAGACAATTGGGAAGAGGAAAAGGATGTATGTTTTTCTTCTCTCTAAAATACTATGAGTGAAACCAAAAATTACATATTTTTCACAAGGAAATGCCTGTTTTCACAAAATAGATACTTTTTCCCCAACTTTAAAAAGGAAATGCAAATGAGCTCCACATGCTTTCCAAAGGGTTCAGGAATACTTTTGCAGGCACCAGAAATAGGCAGATCATTCCCAATATACTTGGCCCAACAGAATTGGTACATGTGCATTTAACAGTACAGATTTCTCAGAAATCATAGAATCACAGAATCACAGAATCACAGATGGTAGGGGTTGGAAGGGACCTCCGTGGGTCCTCTAGTCCAACCCTCCTGCCGAAACAGGGTCACCTACAGCAGGCTGCACAGGAACTTGTCCAGGCGGGTCTTGAATATCTCCAGAGAATGTTCATGTAGAATCAGGCAGACAAAAAAACAAATTCAACTTTTAGAGACATGCATCTGGAACTTCAGATCGCATCATTGCTAATAGCTTTATTGTGAAATGTTTCCTTTCACTGGTATCATTGTCAGGGAGGCAGCTTGTGTTTCTGATTGTAAACCCAGCAGTTTGATATATCTGGCATTACGCTTTTCTCTTTTTGCATGGGGGAAAAAGAAAAAAGAAAAAAGAAAAAGAAGAAAGAAGAAAAAAGAAAAAAGAAAAAAGAAAAAAGAAAAAAGAAAAAAGAAAAAAGAAGAAAAAAGAAAAAAGAAAAAAAAAAAGAGAGGAGAGGAGACTGAAGAGTGTAACTGGCATATCAGAAAGGCTTTTTGGGAAATTAATACTATAGCAATGTATAGAACGATACTACAATAATTGTGGCTCCCCAAAG
>Ga0065711_1005053_pt1 | contig 27733 bp, 14 predicted proteins | sample Hoacrofraction12_FD_59098 | JGI IMG/M metagenome (GOLD analysis project Ga0065711, IMG submission 59098) | Hoatzin crop microbial communities from Cojedes, Venezuela - Epithelial fraction 12 v2 (version 2) | ecosystem: Host-associated > Birds > Digestive system > Esophagus > Crop | place...
CAGTGACAGGACGAGGGGTAATGGTTTTAAACTAAAACAGGGTAGGTTTAGGCTGGATATAAGGAAGAAATTCTTTAGAATGAGGGTGGTGAAACACTGGAACGGGTTGCCCAGAGAGGTAGTGGAGGCGCCATCCCTGGAAACATTCAAGACCAGGTTGGACAGGGCTCTGAGCAACCTGATCTAGTTAGTGGTGTCACTGCTCGCTGCAGGGGCTTGGAGTAGATGACATCTAGGGGTCCCTTCCAACCCAAAACTTTCTATGATTCTATGATTCTACATCCAGAGCCACTTTTTAATGGAGACTGCAGGGCAGTTGCGTTTTGGTCCACTGACAGCCAGACCACCATCTCTTTATGAGCTCCCACTGATTTTTGAGTGGCTTTCTTTTGTGTTGCAGTTATGGGAATGTGAGTGGAAATTAAGGGTCAGTCTGACAAGCTGCAGTTCCCCAGGGAATTTCTGAGACCAGCATTACCACTGTCTTGTGGATCATTGCTCTCACCTGTGTGAAGCACAGGGGTAAGCTCTTCTGCATGGTCTATGCTGACCTGAGTAGCTGGGTGGAGAGGTTCTGGGCTAATCCATGGGGTCACAAGAAGGGTGACTATTATGCTGCTTCATGCTTGAAGCATAATTGTGACTTTGCTGTCATGCTGTTTTTGAATACATTGGGAATAACAATGTACATGAGCATCTTTATGATGCTGTGAGAGCAGAAAATGCTTTCTGTCTTTGAGGCGATGTCCTGCAGTTTTGAAGATGTTGTATGTGTACATATCTGTGTGTACATGCATCTGTCACTAGATGACCTTTACAAATTGAAGTATGGCACAGATAGATGGCATATGGCCATGGTTATTTATCTACAAAAATATTACATAGTCCCATGCATTCAATTATCTTATAACGTTCTCTAGTCCAAATATCATATGAGATTTCTGCTTGATCACTCTGAGAAGACTAAAAATTATTTTTGCATATGTGCCTGTAGTCCCCACTGCTTTCAGTTAATGATACCTTTCGCGGAAAGAGTGAGTCTGGGTTTACAGACTATCATCAGAGTTACAATCAGCTTGGATTCAGTATTACTTTTTCATTAAAAATTAAACACTGAGCTACAAGAGCCGAAAGTAAATTTTTATTTGTCAGTCCTTTAAAGACTCTAGAGTCAGATTCTCTGCTTCCAGAAAGGAGGGATCTAAATATCTGCATTCCCATATTTTGTGCAAGGCAGCTCAGGACTGTCTTCTGCTCATGGACTGTCCAAATTCTTACCACTTTCTGTTTCTTGAGTTACCTCTGCTGAAATTGATTTACATGAGGAAATATGTAACAGCCTATAATTGTCTACACATCATCATGAAAAAGATATTTTCGAAGTAGAGACCAGAAAAAGGATCATAACTGGTACTTTTTAGGAATTCTTCCAAAGACAGTGGTGACACCAGTAGGAATAAAATGTGATCTAGTACGCACTGACTTAATGTGTAGCTTCTATTTGATGTGGTTCATGAAGTGTGTGTGGCCTGACCTAAAGTCAACATAATTAACTCCTGGTGTTCACAATAAGACGTGACAAAAGGGTTCTGTAACAAGCAACTGCCCTCCCCTGTGCTGTGCATGTGTAAGGAGGTGGGAGGGATAACATAAAGTCCTGGATTGAATTGTCTCACACGTTCACATTGTTTCTTTTTCTGGCTGTAGTCCCTTGTCCTGTGTTTGTTTTGCCTTCACCGTGCCATGGCTCCTGAGGACATAAAGTATATTGACCGTCTGATAGACCATTATTTTATTGTAAAATGTTTTCCTTCTTCATGAAAGGCTGTTAAAAGCTTGCATGATTTTTATTATTTTTTGTATCTTTAAGAAGCTCAGTGAAGAATTAATAGTCTGAGCATAGGTCAGGCAAGATTTGTCAGAGTAAATAATTTATTTTATGAGATCATCAGTTGTAGCTGGAGAAAAGCCTGGCCACTTTCTGGTTCATAAAACCTCCCACTGTACTGCTGGTCTGAAAGAGTATCAGTAACTGTCATTGAAGATTTTTTTGTCTCTCTGCAAACATCAACTTATTGAACTATGTAGCCCATCATAGCCATTCCACTATACTCTGAAAGCAGGCTAATTAAAAGGCTGACAATTCAAACTTTTGTGCTAGACTTCTTAGAGTTATAAAGGTGAAATAAGAAGCAAGTTTGGCTCACCCTGTCCCCTTCCCATGATTAGCTGTGTGGTGTCCCAGCGCAGGAAGGATGAAGGTGAGCACAGTTACTCATTTGAGCATCCGTGACAGGTTAGATGCAGGACAGGCATCACTGGGCAGAATGTCATGGTAGAGACTCAGGCTGTACTGCTTTCCATAGGAAAACAGGTTGTCACAAGGTGCAAAAGCTGCTGCAAATTGTGTGGTGGAGACCGTTGTGCTCCCTCCCAAAACGAGAACAAGGAGGAACTCCTCCAAATGCCCTTTCCCTCCCTCTTACAGCACACAGCCCACACATTCATTTCTAATTTTCAGTCTCAGCTCATGAAGGCAGCATAAATTTAAAGCTATTGAATAGTATTTAAAGATATTCAATAGTTTACTCAGAAAATGTTTCACTGCTTTACTCCCACTGCTGGCAAACAGTGACCTTTCCATTTTAAACTCAAATGATGTGCAAAGAAGTGACTGCACAAGCAGGAACATTGTCAAGAATGTAAAGCTAACCCAGAGGTCACTGTCTGAACTGTTCTGCACCAATCAGTCGAGCCCAGTCCTGACATAGCAGGGTGCAAATATCTAAAATACAGTGAATAATGGCTGGTGGGTAGGGGTATCAGAGCATTGTAAGGATGCATTGATTTTGCTTGTAATTGAAATTTTGCAACAGAACATTGCATTTTTGGCGTAATTGACAAGTTTTCAGAAGGAAAGAAAAACATTTAAGCCTTGTATTCTGGTTTATGAGGCAAGAATTGAGTTCCTTTGGTCCCAACTGCAGTTTTGTTGTGGGAAAGAATTGCAGTGCCATGTGCATGCATACTGAAATGTCATAAAATTATTCATTGCAGAAAAGCAGGATGTCTTACTGCCCCCATCTTGCTGTCAAATGACATTGTTTACATATTGGCTCCCTCCTCAGGGACATGCCTCAGTGGCATGTCGTTCGGCTAATTAAGACTTGAAAATTCAACTTTCTAATCTACACCTTAAATCCATACATGATAATCAGGGCGAAAATTGGTGCTCCTGTGAATACCTCTCTGTGAATACCCACAATGAGACCCATACATTAACCTTCAGAGATTTCTACAGTAACGCATCAGAGTGCTTTAAACACTTATGAGTGATCTCTTCTAACTTCATTAATAACTTTACTAATTATATAATTAATCATGTCATCATGAAAGCTGAAAAAATAGATAACAAACCATGGCTCCTCTTTTGATAATTTTGTTGCTGGTTTTAGTTTCACTGTAGAGACACAGTAGGTTTTAAAAAGAAATCAAGTGTATGCAAGTATGTTTTGACCTTTGTAGTGGAAAACAATTGCTTTCATGGAAAGAAAAAAACCAGACACTTGTATTTCAGGATTTCAGGCCATAATGCTGAGATTTATGCCTGTTCTTGCATGGATTTCTTCCCAGGGTATTCCATCAAAAATCAGGGCAACGCCACCATTATCATGGGAGAACTATAATGCAAATAAAAAAAAGACCTTGAATTAAGCTTAGTACAGAATGGGTTACACAAGCAACCCCAGTCCTGGCACAGAGGCATTACAGATCAGACAAGGTGCTCTTTCTTCACATACTGCTTTCTCAGGTGCTTTCCTTTCTACTAGACCTGTGACATCCCAGCAATTGTCACAAAAACTGAAAAAAAATGTTGCCTGGCCTGCCAACCCAGAACCTCCCTGACATTAGTGTTATGCCTGAGTGTGCTTCGGAATATACATATCAACATCAGTATAAAATTAGCCAACCATAAAACCTGTAGTCCAACCCCACACTATTCTATACATGAAAACAGATAAAAAAGAAATTGTTTGCTGCTTGCTTTCTTATTGTTTAGGTGGTAGTGGAGCTGCACATGCCCTGATTCTTGAAGAACAAATAAGGATATTATGCTTATTGATATGCTATTATCTTGAGATAGGCTGGAGATCAGCAGATCAGACCAGATCTGCAAATACTTCACCGATGGGAAGGGCCTTAAATTGGTAATGCCTTAACAACCTGCAGCAAAAAGAATATCTGCAAAACAAAGAAAGCACCAAAGGAGTATCATCTTTAATTGATACTGTCTCCTACCCCTTTTAAAGCAGTTGTAATGAAATCCTGTTTTTCTGCAACAGGCCTAGAATATGATGTAGTGTCAAGATCTGAACACAGCATGCCAAGCTAGGCTATTCCTAGTATAGTCTAGCTTGCAATAGTCTAGCCTGGCAAAACACAAATACAGAAGGCAAGAAGAGAAACATCTGTACATTGATCTTACAACAGGCATTGTGCAAGCCACAAAGTCCATTTGCTGCACTTTTCAGACCAGATCTGCTGTTAAAAAGGCTCATGAAAACAAAGACGCAGAAAAGTTCCCATTCATGACCTCCTGTTAAGAGCCCAGTATTAGGCATCTATGCTGTAAAACACTGAGCACACCCTATGAGTTTCATAATGCCTACGTGAGGAGAATATGGAGCCTACATGTTCTTCTCATGTTCCCACGTCAGTGTCCAAAGAGTAACTGCATTGCTGCCAAGACCATGGTCCTCTCTTTTCTCAAAGGCAGAACGATAGATATGCCAAATGCTTCCATCTTCTGGACCACTCATGACATTCAAGATCCAACAAGTCATGATGATCCTCTGGGCAGGGGGACTGTCTCACATTTTCTGCTTCGGGCTCAGTTTTCTTGTCTTTCTACAGGGTCAAAACAAAACCAGAAAATATTAGTTATGTATTGGGTAAGTTCTGCTTGGACCTTGCTTGGACAGAGACAAGAGAAGCAGCAGACAATTAACATAAATAAAACAAGAAGACTAGTTTTCACCAATGATGCATCAACGTTAAAAATGCTTCTTTCGAGACAACAGAAAGGTGTTTACAGCAAGTATTAAAAAGACAAAAATCGCCATGCTGTTGCTCCTCAGGTTTAATCCTGAGTATGGATGTATCTCAAGTATTGCCTTTTGGTGTGCACATTTATTACTTCTCAGATTGGTGGTTGTTGAATCATAGCCCATATAAAAGTATAAGAAAGTCTCTGCATTTAGTAGCAATTCAAGCTCCAGGTTCTCAGGGGAAAAGAGCAACCCCATTAGATTGCAGAATCATGGAATCATAGAATATCCCGAGTTGGAAGGGACCCATGAGGATCATGAAGTCTAACTCCTTGCTCCTAGTAGAACTACCTAGAACTAAACTATATGACAAAGAGTGTCCTCCAGACACTCCTTGAACTCTGACAAGTTTGGTGCTTTGATCACTTCCCTGGGTAGCCTGTTCCAGTGACTGACCACATTCTCAGTGAAGAACCTTTTCCTAATGTCCAATCTGAACTTCTGCTGACACAGCTTCGTTTCTGTCGCTGGTCACCAGGGAGGGGAGATCAGAACGCCCCCCTCCGCTTCCCCTCTTGAGGAAGTTGTAGGCTGTAATGAAGTCACCCCTCACCCTTCTCTTCTCCTGAGAGAACATACCGAGTGACCTCAGCTGCTCCTTGCAAGTTTTGTGCTAAAGATCTTTCATCATGGTCACCCTCCTCTGGACACACTCTAATAGTTTCATGTCCTTCATATATTGAGGTGCCTGAAACTATCCACAGTACTTGAGGTGGGGCCACACTAGTGAGGTGTATAGTGGGACAATCACCTCCCTCAACCAGCTAGCTATGATATTGTTATGATTTGGCTGCAGCTGGCAACAAAAGCGCCACGCAGTCGCCCCTCCCCCTGCTGGGGTGCAGAGGAGAATGGAAAGAAACAGACAGAAACTGGTGGGTCGGGATAAGGGCAGTTTAACAGAACAGCAAACAAAGTGAACAGTAACAACAACGATACAGATAAGGAGAAAGCACAACACAAACCGCACAACCCAGAGAGCTGCTCTCCCAGACTGGACCAATGCCGCACACTCCCCAGCCGTGAGTGAGTTCCCCTCGCCCAGCTCCCCTCCACCGGAACCCAGCATGACGGCACATGGTATGGAATACCCTGCTCTGTTTGGCCAGGTGGGGTCAGCCCGCCCGACTGTGCCCCTTCCTGGATTCCGGTGGAAATTAACCCTGTCCTGGCCGAACNCAGGACAGATATGTTTGATGCACCCCATGATATAGTTGGCCCTTCTAGCAGGGAACACTGTTGACTCATATTCAACTGGTCATCAACCCAGACTCCCAGATCTCTTTCTGTGGGGCTGCTCTCCAGCCTCTCTTCACCCAAACTGTATTTACAACCAAGAATACCCCATCCCAGGTGTAAAATCTAGTGCTTGCTCTTGTTTAATGTCAAATTTTTGTATTTTTCTTTTATTTTTATTCTTTAGTTTATTTGTTTGGTATTAACTTGATACAAAAATCAGGCCAGTTGCAGAAAAGATTTTGATTGTAACAAAACCTGAATTTGTTTTAGAAGGATAGGGTCTTCAAGATCGGAAACATAAGTGTATATTCAGTTCGCTATGAGTTGAAATTACCTGTTCAGCTAACTCTCTGGCAATTAATTATTTGGATAAGTGTGCCTTAGCTTGATCTGCTTTTTCAGAAGTCAGATATCCTAGTACACCTGGCCCTAAAGAGACAGAAAAGGAACACAAAATGAACGATAGCAATTTTACAAGGCGGTCTAATTACTTTTGGAAGTCTTGATGATACTTTCCCAAAAGCCTTACGTATCTGGAAATACTTCTGAAAAGTTTATGATCTCCATCAGGGTTTGTGGCGCCTTTTATACACTTCTGAGTACTTCAGATTTCTGATTTTCAGTAGACCAACTGCATCTGAAGGTAACAAATCAGAATGAAGTTTTTTGATTGATGGAGTTTGCCTCAATGAAATCAGTTGGTGCTGATATCTTCCAGGTATGATTTATGTATTTCCATCTGCTGTAGGTGAAAAATAGCTTTCTTATTTGCTCACAGACTTTGGAATAATTTACTCCAAAGGAAAAGGGGAAACTTTTGCATTCTTTGTGGGTCCAAAGCTGCTTCTTAATTTGGTTGCACTCTGTAGGGAGCATGTGAACACTGCTGGGTGTTCACACCAGCAGTGTTAATAGTGTAGAATAACAACTAGTTATTCTTAATCATTCCTGTAGCTTAGAGAAGACTGTACATCTCCCAGAAATTTGAGCTGTACCCTTTAATGTCTTAAAATACCTATATGTACGCATACATAATCAGAATGAATTAAAAAAAAAAGAGTAACCTATACACCTTTATTGACAACAAGCTTATACATTAGGACTCTCTCTCGTTTCAAATTCATCAGATTGTATATGTGAAATATAACTGGATGCAACTTTTACTTGATTGTGCTAGCATGTAAAAACATCACATGTAGACTAGAGAATAAAAGCAAGGAAATTCATCTCTATGCTTTCATCATTCATTTAAACTTTTTGACAAGCAGTTCAAAAATCGTAAAAATCTGAACACCCAAGAAAAATTACCTTGGTTTTGGTGTTAAGTGGTTGCTTTATAATAGGTTTATTCATTTTCCTGAAGCAGAGTCTGGTTCTTTCCTTGTATTGTCTTTTCAGTGCAATCGTGGGTGTAAATCCTGATGGGAACATTTGAGCTTTGAGAAAGGGACTGTCAAAATAGATAAAAAGATATTTTCAGAGACAATTTAGAACACCGAATACTTGAATCTCACTCTAGTTGAATCAAAACAAAGTAAGCAAAGTCTTCAAAATTTATTAACACTATCACTTCATCTGAAACATGTTTATACTAATTACTTGCTTAGAGTAGGTTTGTTTGCTTGATAAAATGAAACATTTCTCTTGGGATGAACAGAAGCTGATGCTACCTCCAAAGAAAGAAATGATCCTGAAAGATAAATTTGGTTTTCTGTGCCTCAGCCTTCCAGACTGCCGGCGATGGAAGAAGGATAGTTGCTAGCCCTTGTTGCCAGCTCTGTCCATGGTATACGGGCAACCTGCAAGCAGACCCTGTGAATGATCTTTGCTTTCGTTGTGGTTTAGCCCCAGCTGGCAACAAAGAACCATGCGGTTGCTCTCTCACTCCTCCCCCACCCCAGTGGGATGGGGAGGAGAATCAGAAGGAAAAGGCAAAGCTCGTATGTTGGGATAAAAACAGTCTAACAGAATGGCAAAGGGAGAAGAAAATAACAATAATGTTATATATAATATAACAACAGTACTGATAAAAGAATATACAGCATGCAACGCTCCCACTGCCCGATGCTCAGCTTGATCCTGAGTAGTAAATCCCCATGCTTTAGGCAGCTCCTTCACTTAAATACTGAGCATGATATCACACGGTATAGTATATCCCTTTTGATTGGCTGATTTGGGTCTGCCCAACCAGTTTCTTGTGAAAAATAACCTTATCCCAACTGAACCCAGAACATAAGAGGGGAAGCGATACCGTGTCATTTGTAGAGTACTCTGAGGCATGGGGATGAAGGTCCTGATTATCATTAGTGCTTCTACTCTTCAGGATGTTCTACTGTCTCGTTGTATGAGTAAAGAGCATTTAGATGAAGAAATAAATCAAATTGTGCTACAATTTGAACACACCGTCTCCTCCTTTAATATTTTTATATGAAAAGTATTCTGTGTTAGTGATTGCATACGCAGTGTCCTAAGTTGAGAAGAAGTATTTCCAAGAACGCAAAGCTATGGCTCAGCTGACAATATTCTTAATTTAATAGACAGGATACCAAACATAAATTATTTTAATAGAACATATTGTACTGGGAATGGAGACTACACCAAGCTAGGAATATTAATGTGGGTGAAATGAGATTGTCACTCTTCCTAACATATATGTTCTTTCTCTTGAGAACAAACCTCTATCAATATAATTCAATAGTTGCAACTTCTAACAAATAATCATGTTATTGTCTGAACACAATAGGCAGACATAAAAGACAACATTCCCCTTTGTTTCACAAATTAACTGAAGATTCTAGTAGAGCTTCTGAATTGGTCTCACTTTATTTTAGTCCCCAAAACTTATATTGACTCTGTGCATCAATTATTAATATTTATGTAGCTTCTTTAGACTTTATCCAGTTGCTTCTTTTCTTAACATTCCTCATATTTAAATGGGGAAAATAGGAGTTTAAAAAACAAATCCCCTCTCTCTTTAATATTATGTTAATAGAGATTTCCTGGTAACTCTCATTGCACTCTTTTCAAATTCTACCCAATAATTCTTGAGATTCGTTTCTTTGTTTTCAGACTTTCAAATTCCTCTGCCTCTTCTTTTTGTCTTCTGTATGTCCCCTTCCACTTTTCTAATCTACTATATCTTACACAAACCATTTTACTGCAATGCTGTAAGCCTGCTTCCAAAACTGAAGCAGAGGCTGAGCTGTGATTCATATATCTCAAAGGTGGAGTCCCGTATCACCTACAGTATCAGTTGCCTGTAATGATGCCCTGAGACTAGACAAAATGCTGCTTTCATTTTCCCCAGATACCCATAGTCCCTCAAGGGAATGAAAGGCATCCTAGATACGCATCTTCATCTGTCAGGAAAGGCCATGGGACATACTACAGCTACTGGCAACAAAGAGCCCTTTTGTTCGTGGAAAGTGTGTTATGGGTGGTTATACAAACTCTAGAACATATTTGTTGCTGTGATGAGACTCAGCATTCACAGAAAAAGAAAAGCATCAAAGGAGAATAAGCATACTGATAGTTTAGGTAAGAGGTAATCAAACAGGGGAAGCTTACTTGTGAACGAAAGTTGGGGATTAGGTTGTCAAGCCTGCTTTCCCTAAATGCCATGGAAAATATTTCACTGGTTTCCTCAGGGGCAACTGGAAGAATGTGAAGTAGTTTTTAAAATCCCAGCTTTGACATGAAAAAATGCTGCACATCATTGCAAATTGTTATTTTCGTTTTCTGTTATTGAGGATTCCCTAGAGCTGCTGCAGCCTTGAGTGGCATCTTGTTTGAATGAGTGATGCTGCAAGGACTAAGCAAAGCATCAAACCCCATTTGAACCATTGAGTTACCTGGCTATTACAAGGGATATTTATAAAACAGGACAGCTTTTGAACATTGAATCAGTGTATGAATATTCTCTGTGTTGCTACACTTTGTTATCTGCACTATAAAATGAAAATAAAAAAAGCAGAACAAGCACGCCACTTTCTTTTAACCAGACTAAATTTCATTAAGACAGCAGTTACCAGCTGGTGTCATAAGTGATCACAGTTCCTGGTGACATAGAGTGTCAGAGACACATGAACACATTCAAGTGCAGTCTTTCTCAAGCTTCTCCACTTATATTCAGGATCCAAAAATGAAAGAATGACTTCTGTAGTTACTGATTAAATAACGAAGTAATATGCTGAGTTTGTTGAAAGCCATTTTTAATCAACACAAACAAACAAAACTTCTCTGAGGCATGCTGGTATTACTTTCCTCTAATTGCCTCAGAAAAATTTGAGTGAAAAGCATTTCTGCTCAGCAGAAGCCTTGATAATTTTAGGTAAATGTGGTATGTAGTTGAAAATATGTGTCTGCCTTGTCCAACAGTAACATTTTTTTTCTGAGACTTAAACTCTCAGCTCAGGGACTGTAATTGTCTATTTATATGTTAACCACCATAGCAGCACTAAACATGGTTACAGTCCATTGCTGATTATAATTATTACACTGATCAATCTTTTTGAAAAGTAACTAGAAAAATGTATTCGTTAGAGGAAGAATTGTCATTGGCAGTCCAGGTTAGGCAACAATATGTCAACCCTGAAAAATCTGGTGAGGGAGAGTGTGGAACACGTACTCAAGTCAAAGTAAATCTTAGTGGCATGAGGAATAATCCCTTTGCTTCCTGCCATCAGAAACCTGTCTTCTTGCTTTGCCTGTCACATTAAATATTGACACCTTCTGCTGAGCAGTAGAAATTTTGGGAGCCTTCTGCCTGGGTCTGCTTCAAGAGATATTATTGATAAAGACTGTGCAGGACATTTTCTTTGTGCAATTTGTAGGTTTATTTTTCTCATACACAAACATTTGCAAAGAGGGGAGGGGATCATGCAGCATTGTCAGCTGTTTCTTAAGCTGTAGCTTTAGGTCTAAAGAGGCCTAAAACTGTTCTAAAATGGTCATTCTGACCAAAGAATCAATTCAAATTACAAAGGTTTCGGAAAACTTCAAGACACAAAACTTCGACAGAAAATTCATGCAAGAGTATGAAATTCTTCCAATCAGTAATTATTTTGCTCTTGTGTTGATTCTTATCCATTTAATTTTAGAGAAATCTGGAAAAAACATCGGTCAACGTAGAAACATCCGTTCTTGATAGTTCCAGAAGAAAACATAGGGGGGGTTTTTCAATATAAAGCTAAGATGAAAAACACAGTCAGATGTTCCTTTTGTAGACTATTTTGAGATGTTCCGGATTTTGCTGTGCTTCAGAATAAAGTAAACTTATTTTGCCTTCTTTACATGGTCACATACTAAGAGCAAGTACTTACAATATTACGTGTAACACTCATACTGCTCAGATTTCTTGTGCCTTTACTCAGACATATTTGCTTACACAGCTTGACTTACACAGAGACTTGGTAAGCTGATAGAAAGTTTTGTACACAAGATTTTATCCATATTTAACTTCAGGCTGTGTCTCATACACTAACATGCCACAAAAAATCAGATATAATTTAAGGTGTAAAAGGCTAGGATCCCTCTTCACTACCTTTCTTTTTTAAAAAGAGGTCAAGCAAAGTTAGTGAATGAATGATAATAGATTTTGTTGATTCCCCATGGTGCTCTTCAAAAAGGAGAAATACATTTTTAGGATACAGACATGACATTTAGATGAAGGGTTATCAACATCTGAACTTTGACTAAATTAGGGCCGAAGATTTTGTACCTTATTAAACAGAAGTATGAAGTTTTGAATAGGAGATAAGATACCAAAAATATTCCCACTGATGTCTACATGGTTCAGACAAGAGCATTTGATCCAAGCCCACAGACACTACCTTACAATATTTATTCAGCATTTTCACAAGTGCCATTTTGTGTGAAGTGAGAAAAATGTTTAAGTGCTTTAAGAAAGTGAAGTGATACATGTTTAAAACTCATCTCTGAAATTACATTCATATCCAAAGCAGAAGTAATTTATTCGAAGTTTTTTAAAAAAACTAAAAATAGAATCTTGTAGAAGTTCAGGGTTACTATAAACATTTGTAAGATAAATGAACCTGCACAAAAAATGGCATAATTTGCTCAGTTGTTTGAATCATGGTACAAATGCAAATCAGAACTTTAGCAAAGTATTAAGACAAATATACAAATGTAAAGACTTTCTGAAGCCCATTATTTACTTAACAGGGTCTATCATGTAGATATGCAATTAGGCATTTCTTAGAAAGCTGTGGTTTTTAATTGCAGCTAATATAGCATAATTGTCTATTAAGTTAATGAGTATGTAGGGATTCCTAAATCTGCAGATTGCATGGTTGCCAGGTGAATATATTGTAGCCATATGCTCAAAATCATCAGGATGATACCAAAAATCTCATTTAGACAGGGTGCTCTTTCTCTCAGTCAAACAGCAGCTATGTTTATTAGCAATTCTTTTTCCCATTAATTGGAATAGCCAAACTGAATATCTGAAAGGGGATTGACCTTTAAAGGGTAAGAGTAGGGACATCTTTTGTAAAAAACAGCTCTTTTCAAATAAAATCGGGTACTCCAAAAAAAGGTCACATAAAATCAGGAATAACTTTTGAAATCTGGGTAACAGTTTTTCATAGATGTTAACAAGACTCTGTTCCTCAGTGAGGTCACCTAAACTGTGTCTGAAGAGTTAAATAGTGATGCTTCATTTACTTAAAAAAAACTAACAGGGAAGAAGTAAAGTGTCAGAACTATAAAACCAGTTGTTAAATCCTTTTTCTCCCTTTCAGTGTGTTCGGCGATGGGTGATTAGCTTATATGAAATTTCTCTGAATTCAGAGCTGATAGCAGATGTTGTGCTTGGCCAGTGCGATTGCTGATATAAAAAGATTTACTCTCATTTTCTCAAGATGGCCACAGTTCTGTGTTGAAATACCATTTCTGCCTAGAGAAAAGGCAGTCTTGAGGAAAGCAGTCTCTCCTCCACGAAAAATGGACACCAGTCCTCCCTTCCTCTCGTGGCTTTGCTGCCACGTGTTTGCATCTGAAACTATTCAGGTATCTTAATCTGATGTGAGAGATTGCACTGGGGATTGCACTGGAAGACATTACATGGCCTGTGAGACAGTAGTAAATATTCTGATATTTCACTCCATTCTTGCAGGTAGGTACTGCCTGGACTATTTTGCATCAATTTTCCAATTTATTTAAGAACAGGAGATACTTCCTTTTCTCAGATCTGTATGGAATTTTACTTTGTGTCATAAACGGCATTTCCAGGACACACAAAAAAATATTTTATTAAGAAAAGTTTATTTTATTTTGTCCAGCAATGCTAGTGTTGATAGCCATGTTCAAGCAGCAGTCAGATTTTCCTTTGTTGTTATCTCACTCTGTGCCAGACAACACATTAATAAAAAGCACCTTTGCGACATGTTGTTCCATCAGCCTTCTGAAGCACTTGAAAAGTGCTTTGGAATCAACAGGGAGTCCTGTTTAATAGGCAATTGTATTGTCTCGGGATATTTGCGAAGAGACGCATTATTTTCTTGGATGAAATAAGCAAGAGAAAAGAAATTAGCTCATAATTAGAAAATAGAGTTCTCTCCATACAGTTTGTTCAAACTAAAGCAGTCCTGTTGCTCTGGATGGAGCTTTGTTGGGTAGACGCAGAGGAATAATCAGGAAAAGAGGGGCACCTTGGGTTGCAATGCTCATAGCACGTGAATGATTTCCAGAAATGTTTTGTTTTTAATCAGGAAGTGAAGGGCTGGCAGCTGGTTGCCGTGGGCTATAATTCAGCAGAGCACTTCAGCATGTAAGCAACTGAGGCTTAAGCAGGTCCTCAAGGTGCAGATTCAGCAAAACCTGCCCCATATCCCAACTACCGCAGTGCCTGCACCCCTCATGTTCTCCAGTCTACTGTCCCTCCGGAAACGACTGAAAAGTAGGCTGTCCTTTTGCAGCCTGGTAATGGAAGTGGACAGAAAAGCAGAGAAGAGAAAGATTTACTTCTCTTGCCAAGCTCTCACAAAGCCACATTGAATAGCAAGCTCATCAAGATGCCAGGCAGCAGCCAAACACTCCACCACTTTCTCTCCCCCACTTTGTTTAACCTGAGCAGGGGATTGGTTATTAATGCCCTTAAGTCTCCAGCCAAGCAGGGTGGACAAAAGTATTTGCCAAAGAGCTTTGTATTGATCAGAATATTCTCTACCGATGAGTGAAGTATGGTGAGATTATATTTCCTTATGTGACACTGAAGATAAGAGAAAGTTTCTTGGAGCCTTCTGCAACGTGAGCAGAGACTCAGCATTTTGTACACAGGAAGATGTTGGTAGGACTTTCCTGCACTGGAAGACAGACACAAATCAAAAAAGGTTTATTAAGTGCTCTGAAAGGATCAAAGTATTCCTTAACAATAAATATGTAATTTAAACTTCTGACTAGAGAACATTGTGTGGTAAGAAACAGCCCTAAAGAAACTTTTGTATAAAGATACTATATAGTACATACTATATATATATCTGTGTCTATATATGTATACTTTATAAAACATATGGAAAGCAAAAGTTTCTAACATGACTAGGAGCACTGTGTGTCAGTTCAAAGGTGCTTTGGAGCCTAGGTTTAGTGTTTTAGAAGCGGAAACCACTGAGTTTAGGGACTTTCCCGAAAAAAGAGACTTGCGCCTGGTATTGCGCAATTCGGTGCCAGGTGTCAGTGTCGTTCACAGTGCTGAGCTAGGAACTTTTTTCCCTATGTACTAAATGGGAACCGGCGCCTGAGATTGGGCTGCAGAGCACCCCTGTGGAGACAGCTAAGATGGACAAGGGGACAAAAAGACAGTATTAGGCCTGAAATTGCCCATGGGTGAGCAGAAGTTTTGGAGTTCAATGCACGCTAGCAACAATCCAGTAGGGAGACCTCATCAGCCTTGGAGAACAAAATCTGCAGTTCACTCTCTGCGTCCTTTCAGTAGAAGATGGACAGTCCCGCAGAGCCAAGGGCCAGGAGAGCAAGCAAGGTAACTTCTTTCCCCTTTTCTTCTTAGCTGCTGGATAGATGCAATCCAGCTAATTAGCTCTCTACACACCAAAACAGTCGTTTTCCTTTGTATCTACCTACTGTGTAGTAGTTGCGTCCAGCTTTGCTCACGAATCAGGGCCGTTATTCAGTAGTGCAATGAGCCTTATGGTTACTGATGTTTGCAGGTTTTAAGAAGGACTAAAGAAGGACTTTGAAATCAGCATATTAAATTATGAGGCTGTTCACATTGTACAAATACAGTTCTGAAGAATTTGCTTTCTGGAGCTAGAATGTAACAGGAAGTGATGCTCTATGAATCCATTTTAGCACATCAATATTATTTGCAGACCAGGTTAGCAAATCCATTTTATGAGGCTGTTGCTTTTATTATCTAAAACATCTTGTAGACCCTGCGTATTCAAGGTATCTGAAAATTCATTTCATCTTTCACTCTGATTGTTCGTGTTACTATGCCAATAGATTATTATAATGCCAAATAGAAATGAAATATGACCCACTTATAGATGTGTTTGTGATATAATCAGTAATGTACATGACAAGCTCGAGGGGTGAATGAGTACACAGGTTGTGAAGGATATTTTATACCAGTTTCCACATAGCATGTCTTAATTATAATTCTGACATGTTCTTTGGTAATATTGTAATGGATAGCAAACCCAGATTTGTAATGATGTTCAGTTTAAAACTAAGACTCATTTATTTACTCACTGGAAATGAGAGAAGCACAGTAAAAAAAGATACAACTAATTCTCAGAAGTCTTGACTGTCAAAAGTAGTTCATTTTTTTATAATATTAAAAAAATTGTTGAACAAGCAATAGTAGATTTTGAGCATTTAAAATAATAAAGTTCTCTTGCATGATAAATTACTTGTAAGAAATGAAAGTTCATTTGTCCTTATAAAAAGAATTGCAAACAATATATCTTTGTGTAAGGACCAAAATTTTAATCCCCATCTCACAGTTAAGGTTATTCGTATGAATAATTAATGCCAGATCTAACAGGTGCTTACCTAAATGTCACTCTCTCTATATGACTTTCATTACAGAATGAGAATTTCTTTGGTCTTACAGCATGGCATCTACGTATAATATTTCAAATCTCTAAAATAATGTTAATATTATTTTTTTCTATAGTAGTCCTACTTTTAAGAAAAGCAACAGTGCCAAATAACTGCAAAAAAAAGCCTTTAACTGGGCTCTGAATGTCTGAAGGTCTTTCTTCCTGCTATGAACCTAACAAATCATCATCTATAGGACCATGTTTCTCTCCTGCCTGCAGAAGAAAAATGACCAAAGAAGAGCCTTGGTCAAAGCTGTCCCCTCCGAGTCTTAGATATTGGTTACTATGGCAGGCATTTAATTTAAGTCAGTGGTTGAAGAGGTTGTGGACCAGAATCTGAACCAGAAGTCACTAACTGCAAGCATCTGGATGCCACCTCCACCTGCCTTCAGTCATACATTTTACCTAGACAAAATTACTTGTAAACTAAGCAAGCTAGAGATGTGATCTGGAGAAGACTCAAGCATTTATCAAAAAGAGCCAAGGGGATTTAGAGATAAAAATTAAAGAATGAGCCAAATATTAGATATTGGGTTCTTCATTTTCATCCTTGGTAGAACTTTTGCGGAACTCAGGTGCACCGGATACCAAATGAGTGCGTGGTCCAGGAAAGTTTCTGTCAGGCACCAGCTCCGTTTTTAGTGGGCTTGTGAGTGTTACTATGCAGGCTGTGGTTTAGATGGTGTATTTAGGGAGGGGTGTTTTGTGATTTCAGAGTAGAATAGACTTTAGGTGCATTAAAATTATTGCCAATTCCCACTGGGATTAGACCACATGAAGTGACCCAGAACTGGATGTGCTCTCTTTAAGCAGATCCAGACAGTGAAATGCACAAGTGTTGGGGGGCAGAACGATGGGAATACCTTGCTCCAGCATACCAGACTCATAACCAGGGTCTGCCTTAGCGACACATAAGGTAGAAAGTTGCCCAAAGCAATAGGCAGCTGGGAGGAAACAATGAAATGACCATAGCTCCTTTGCCAAGTGAGAGCCCTGGGAAGCCAGAATGGTCCCCACTCTTAGTGACAGAGCCGTTGTGTTTGGTGTAATGACAGCTCCTGAGGAGGATGGCCCTCCCCAAGGCAGAAGGATCCTCTCCAGCCCTTCTGCCCTGTCAGAGGGATGGGAGGAGAAGAAAAAAAGCAAACTGAAGTCTCCACAACACTCTTCATCTTGAGTAATCCCCCATTTCTCTACCCCTAGGCAGCCACAGCTTCTGTTTTCCCTATCAGGTTTGCCTGCTCTTTTCAGAAACTTTGGGGCAGCTCTGTAATCAATGAAACATGTACGTCTCTGCAAGCAGTCAGTGAGAAAAGGAGAGCCTTCTATTCACCGCATGAACACAGAATAATCTCCTCTGAGGAGCAGAGAAAACTCCCAGTTAGGGACAGTTTTGCTATGTTCCCTAAAAAAAACATTAAGATCCATGTATTAATTGCTTATTCAGTCTAAGTTAGCAGCTCTTTGGGATGCTCGTTTTTCAGTCCGTAACTCACGAAGTATGTTAGCTGTGAGCACTGGTATTTGGTTAGACTGTAGCATTACAACTTCGTGAACAGGCATTTAAATTACAGGGTTTTGTTTTGTTCAGTGACTGGATGATTGAAATTTTATGATCAGGAGGAGAACTCCATTAAATTGATAGAGAATTTGACTCATGAAGATGAGTGTAGCTTGCAAAGAAGGAAGACAAAGGCAGGCAACAGGCTGATAAACTTTTAAAGTACTTCCAACTTTCTAATTTCTGATTCACACCTGTTACAATTGTTAGGAAAATTGGATTATTTTAATATTGCTGGGTAAGGCCAGATACAAAGTTTCTCTGTAGTCACAGACAGATCAAGATCTGCTGTTGGTGGGCAGCATTCATGTTGCCTTTAAAGCTCAGGACTAGGAGTTTCTGTGGGAGCTGTTTTAGAATTATATCCGTGTTAAATTACAATGTGTAAAATACAGCAATCCTACTAAAAAGGCTTTTAAATGGCAACTGAAGAGTTGAATTTCTTCAATGAACTGCATTAATGTCATTAATAACCTCTTTGGTCTAGAAGAACACTTTTCTGGTGACAGATACCCAATTTGCCACATTTTCTTAGAATGTCTCAAAGGCTTTTAGTGTTTTTCCACGTGCTAGGGGTGCACACCACCCCCTCCACTGACAATCACACACACAATTTGCTACAGTGCAAAGCATAAAGCTCAGTCACCGCTATGAAGAGTGCAGCCAAGCAGCTTCTTCTCCATTCAGTTGATTCTCTCCATGCCAGCCCTCCAGCTGGGAGCTGCAACAAATGCTTTTCTCTGACAGGTTAAATTTCCTGTTCAATACAGAATAGTATTCTCCCTACTTAATACCTTTCAGCACAGTCAGCAGCACACATGTGCACATTAACTGTCCATTGAGCAGTAAAGCACATCTGGGATGTCTGTGTAAATTCTTAAATGAGAATGTGTTGTAAAAAATCTTTGCAGACTTTCAGCACTCAGGTGTGCTCCTTAGTTTTGTCCTGCATGCCAGAGTCTTGAGGTCATCTCTGGTCATCAAAACATTTTATCTCTCTTTCGGACTCTGTGTTAAGAGCTCTTAGCCTAGCATGAGTATCTTCTCTGGGGACACATTTGGAAGAACTAATGATTTCTTCTGATGAAACAGAAATTTCCCTTAAAAAGTACTCCTCAGGAGTCAAGTTGTTCATTACCAGATTGTAGACAGTTATAAGGGTCTAAACATGGTTAAACCAGTTCGGTCTGTAATTCTCATGTTGTAGAAGTTTTTCAAGCTTCTTTCAATATTGATCACATGCCAGAATAATGAAAATACAAGTATGTTCAATCACTTACAGTCTTCAAAAAATGAAAAATACCTTTTCTATTCTGCAGTCCTTTGAGTGGCTCTCCTGGGGTTTTATATCACTGTGTAAGTGTTCCAGACAGCCTAAAGCACCCCTTGATAATCATTATTTTATTCCTCTTTTTACACTGATGTGAGGGGGGAAAAACCAAACCAACAAAGTCTGAAGTCATGCAGACCTGTAACACTTGTCCAAATGACATTGTCAACCACTTTATTAAAAGAACAGAGCAGAAGAGTGGTGGTGAGTGTAATTCTGTACTAATGTCCTTCCTTCTTTGAGGGTTACTGATTACTTCATAAAGTCAGAATAGTGAATGTATTTGAACTGAGGTATTAGCTAACTAGTCCCAGACCACTTTTCTCTTAACTGAGAAGCAAAATTATAAAGGAACATTTTAAATAGGAACAAACTATAGATGAAAGATAAAATTTCACAAGGAAACAAGAGAAGTTTGGTGATAATCTAATGATAGCAATTACAAGTGATAATTATATTAAAGTAGTATAATATTCATTTGAAACTCAAAAGTGAAATAGAGGGGAAATGATATTATTTAGAATTTACTAAATGCAATACAGAGAGAAGTATACCTAAATACAGACAAAAATCCATGCCAGGAGAAGTAAGGATAATAGTTTCTGAAGGTAATTTAGGAATGAAGAATGGTAAAATTATTCATAAACAATGAAGAAAACATATATGTTACAAAATAAGAGCTGTGTGATTTGATTTCAAGAAAGGACTATACACTTTCCAATTTTCTAGTACCCAGGAGAGATGTGAGTCACATTTAGCCAGAGAGAGATATCTTAAATATCAGACAGTTTTGATAAATTGAATCCAATCTGTTTGAGATAATCTTTAGTCTTTTAATATATCACAGAAACTCAAACAGAAGCAGAATAATTTACTTAAACTTATACAGAGCAAGGATCTGAAAAACTGTTGGCTGTCCAGAGTGAAATTAAAGAGAGAAGGTTGGAGGCTGATAGAAACACTGGCTGACAACAAAATCAAAATATAGGGGTACAGTGCATGTAACGCCTTCGGAAAAATTTGTGAAGAGTAAGTCCTATTTCCATTCTTTGAGGTTAGAAAGCTGGTTAATAGCAGCAACCTAATAAACTTTTGTAAGTTCAGTAGTGCAATGAAAACATTAGCACTCTAGAGCACTAATAAAAAATATGCTAAACAGGTACCGAAGGGGCCAGTTGAGGGCTATTGCCAATGGCTAGTTGTCTTGAAATAGAGGTCCTGGGAGGATTAGGACAAGCCTGACACTGACCATTTTCATCTATGAAGGTGTCAGTGATAAATATTGCCCCAAATGTAACTGTAAATGCTACAAGGACTTGTGGAAGACAAGTGTGAGATCCATCGTATAGAAAGATCTGTATTACATGGTAAGCCAGACTCCGTTCAAACAAAAATGGAGGTTTTAAAACCAGAGGAATGTGAAAATTTCTATGAGTAACAGGTACCTGTAGAAGTGGGGATGGTACACCTGTAAGGAATGATTTGAAAATGATCTAAGAGTCCAAGGGGGAAACCAGTCCAGTTCCTGACTGCGGATGTGTCAGGAGGGTTGAATGGAGTTCCTGGATGAATACGCAAGGGACTAACAAGTAGGAGGAGGGAGATAATGCTTTTTCGGAGACTGCCACAGTCAGAGCATTAGAAGAATTTCCCCATATGATTCTGATGTGCACATTTAAAAAATGTTTTGGGGGAAAAATGACTGGGAAGAAAATCTGTGATTTGAATGAGGTAGAGAAAAAAGCTGGAGTGAAATTCACCATGGCAGACATAAGATAACAGATAACATAAACAATTGCTGAATGTAGAGCACCAAATTGTTGCTTGTATTGTTTGATTTATAGAAGTTGACAAAACTTCCCTGTGAAATGCAGTGAGGCGGTTCTTAGCTTTGCAAACACATTTTCTACAACATAAACCAGTCAGTGTACATTCCCCAGACTAAGCATGGAGAAAAGCTAACATTTTCTGTTATTTATTTTTAACTGCAGCAATATTAAGCAGAACAGAAACAGCTACTCTACGGATGTTAGGAATGCAGAATTCAGCACTTGTTGAAATCAACACAAATATTCCTACTTCTCACCTGTTTCTAATTATTAGTGTGATGCAGAATTAACATATATAGCAATGGGTGACATCCAGGTCCATAAGTAAAGCTTCTAGATGCTATTATAATGCAAATAACAGCTAGTAATAATAATGAAGTATGATCCCTGGAATATTTATTTGGAAAATTAACTGAAATTTGCCTGCTTCCAGTATTTTAAATTGCTATTTAAATTCATCTAGGAGGGAAGCAGCAGTTATGAAACCAAATTTGTTCTTGTTCTTATACCTAGTAAGTAATTTCCACAATAAATAAGCACATATCATCACAAGATTCAGTGTATTTGGGCAGTTTTTATTTTACTAGGATTTGTAGGACAAAAAAAGGACCCAAAGAGAACTACTTTTTAATTATTTTTTTTTTCACTTAACACATGTAGAATCTCTCCTCAGGAGTGCACCCTTTCAGCACATACAGTGATCTAGTCCTTGCATTCCAGACTCCCAAGTCTGAAAATCATTCACTGTAGAAGCTGCTTTCTGTAATGCCTTTTTATAGCCTTTCTTTGAGAGTTTTACATTACTTTGTTTCCAAGGGGAAAATAAAAAAAAAAGAACAAAGAGTTTTAGATTTCATTACTGAAGAGACTACTTTCTGAATTTACCCTTTCTTAGATTCTATAGCACGTGCCTAGTTTAGACGTACTGCTTTTTATCTGCGTGTTTATCTAGACGCATTTAACTAGATGGCCCAAACAGTGGTTGTGTAATGAGCTATATAATTGATTTAGCATATGGACTTAATAACAGGCAGGTGGCTGAGAAAACCTATTATTACTGCAGAATTAGATTTTAGTAATGCATTCTTTGTCCTCTTTGTTTCAAGAGAACAATTGTGTGAGTAGCTGGTTGAGTAACTGCTATCACAGACATTTTACATGTATCTAGTGAAACTGGACTCAGATAATACTTAGGGTATGTCCAACGACAAATTTCGTGCAAATAATGAACTGAACCATTATGCCTTAGCAGTTTGCAAAGTAACTACCCAAACTGAGTAATTCAAAATAGGCCATAGCTAAATTCAGATTGTGGATGACAAGCAACCTGTGTGAAATTTCTTGGATTCACTATTGAATTACCGGCTTGTGGTTGATACTTTCTTTGAGAAATATGGCTGCAATTTCCAAAGTGTTCCTTAGTATATAGCGGGCCTCATTCTATCATTGTGTGCATAAGGGTACTTGTGGCAGGGAGAGTTCTCAAACTCAAGTGCCTACCACCTGCAGCAGTAGAAATTATAGTGGGGTTTTTTTCCTGTTTTATTTCCTTTCTGCTTCAGCTCTGTCTATTTCTTTCAAAACTCCTGCCCTCCCTATGTTGCCCAACATTATAACTTCATATTGCTGTGTCCACCCACATAGGATTTTGTGTTCAGAAGGCTGCTGAATATCAGATTATCTATAAAATTCAAAGTGGAAGATTCATTCCATGATTTTCTTCTTCAAAAGAAAATAAGAATATGGACCTATAGCAAAATAATAAAACACAAAATATTTTCATGTGCATTATACAACTTATTTTCCAATAGCATATACTAATGAAATAAGCATTTAAGTCTTTCTCTCTGTTTATTCCACTACAGATGAGCTGATTTGATTATTCAGACACATGTGCTTATATCCTCCAATTTTCCAGGAAACCATATTAAAAGTGCTGAAAGCTAGAAGTGCTCCAGCTAGAAGCTAAAGCATTGAAATGATGTGATCTGTGAAAGAACTTACAGCTTAGGAAAGATTTAATGTTTTCTTTTCAGACCTAAGTGCAGCACATTCCTATTATAGTGATTTGTAGTAGAAGTTAATAATTAATGGAGTAATATAAAATTTGAAATAGTAGATATAAGGCTATCATAATACTACAGATGGCATTAGTGTCCAGTATTAGCTCACAAAGGGTGAGAAATATCCAATCTTGAATACAGATCATTCTCCAAGTAAAAGACCACAGTTTAGAGGATCCTTTTGCCTCCTTTTTCAAGAGTCAGCTAGAAGAGCTCTGGTAAGTAGATACCTGATATACAGCATTATTTTCCCACATCCACCCTGCTACATATGGCTTTATATCGCCTGCCCCATCAGATATCTCATTAACGGTCTGGTCTGACCATCACCATGGTAACAGGGAAAAACCCTGTTTCTCCAGCAGTGCTGCCCAGTAGCGTTAGGTGACACGCATCATGCTTGTTTCAGCGTGAGCGCTGCGGCAGCCAGCATGAAATCCTCATTACCCCACGCGGATCCTGCTTCTCCCTCCGCAGCTCCGGGAGCAGCGGCAGGTATTCCCTGTGACCAAAGGAAAAGCTTCTGGTGACAACCCCTCTAAGGGCCACGGACATTGTCACTGACATTTTAGCGAGCATGTCTATCTGGTGACCACAACTTTAATCTCTGTTTGCTCTGTTGCTCTGTGCACCAGTCGCAGAGCTTGCACCTCTCCAGCTCCAGCCCGCCGAGATGCAGTTAGGAGCCTGCTGTGAGGGCAGGATGAAACCCCTCTCCAGCACCCAGGCCCTTGGCAGTGCTGTGCTGGACCAGAGAGCATGCTTTCGAGCTAAGCTGTGTTCAATCATTGAGCAGCATTTCCTCTTCACCTCTTACTAATGGTGACTGAGATCTGTGGCCAAAATCTATTCTTCTCGCTGAGAAGGTTTTAACCTCCTCCACAGCTTTCCAGACTGAGTACAAATATTTTCCTCTTCTACATCCAGTTATCTGCATTGTGTTGAAGAAAAATTATCTTCCTATTTTAGATCCACTAGCCTGTACAAAAATTTACCTCAGCAGCCCTGCTGCATAGGACTGGTGCGCGGCTAATGCTGTAATATTGTTTATGTTTATTTTAACTTACCAAAAACATACGTAGTTGTTAAAATTATGTGTTTTAAACTACATACATTCAATAAAAACATTGCAGATTGAGAAGTTTTACTAAAAATAACCCTTCCCCTGTTTACAGCTGAAATCAAGTCATTTTTTACCAATACTCTAGTGTCTTAATTATGTGCTGTCTTTAATAAACTAGCTGCAAGTCTGCAGTTAAATAATTAGATCAGAAAACCTCCACCCTGTCCTCAAAACAAATTATCTCAAACAAAAATAAAGGTATGGAATTCCAACTTTTTAAGAGCTTTCTACATGAAACAATCTGTTGATATGGATGTACTTTGTATTGGGACTAATTGAAATTTAACAACATTGGTAAGTTATTTTTTGTATTAAACTAGTCACAGATAGTGCAAAATCTCTGCTGCTCATTTCCACCCTCCCCTTTACAGGCGTGCGCATGCACATGTATGTGTATATAAATTAGTAAATTAGTTGGCTGTAAATCTAAAAGCCAGAACATGAAGTCCTTAAATCTCTATTATCCTAGAAATACAGAGATGCAAAATATTTTAAGTTCTTTTTTGTCCTGTTATCTGAACTGAATCTTCCTTTCTGCAGTTTATCCCCATTACTACTTCTGTACTCCAAGGTTATCTCCTCACAGATGACTTGCATGCCTATGAATATTATCACTGTTGTTTTATGAGTTTTTGATTTGGTTTTTTCCTGCATATAAATTCAGTTTTTCCTCAGAAGTCCGTCTGTCTCCCTTCTGGGGCATTCGCACTCCCTTCTGCTGGGGACTGCCCATTAGCTCTGCAAAACTGCTAAGCAGAGGCACTTGTAGCAGTGTCAGTCAGCTAAAATGATGCTGAATAAGGTTCCTCTCTTGCGAGATTTTCTTTCCATTCCCTACAGTCTTTCTTAGCCTTGTGCCCTTTTCATATTAATTAGCATATTTTTTTCTGTTTTAAATGACTAATATTAAGTAGTACTAAACATAGGATGGATAGCATCTTTATTTCATCTGTATGCTATCCGTTGGGATCACTACTGTAAATCCAGTTTTCCAATTGGATTTGTCTTCCATAAACCATCTGGAAAATCTCCTTTACTGGCATAAAGGAATATCATGAGACGCTATTAGAAATTTCTGCTTTTTTTCATTATAGTGAATGTTCATTCTCTACAATAAAACTAGATACAATTCACTATTTCAAATTCTTTTAACAGGGTTTATATTTGTGCCATCTGTGATGTCAATTTTCTGACATTGTTAAGTCATTTTAAAATATATATTTATCGTCATTATACTTTAGTGTTTTCCCAGAAAGACTACATATTTTGGAAGTCCATGGCAGAATGGATACAGTCAAAGAGTACATCTTGTAAGAAACTGAGTTTAAAGTGTCATTACAGTACACACTGAAGAAAGTCACTGCATTCATTTGTGCATCCAGTTGTGTCAACATTACTCTATCCTCTCATTTTTTTCAGATATGGGATCTGAAATAGAGCTGTAAAAGATGATCTGAAAATAGACTTATTATATAGCAAAATATGAAGAATTATAAATTCGACATTCCAGTCATCCAGACTTAAAAGGATTTTAATCTCATTTATGTCTTGTTGTCCACCTCACCAAGATGTTTTTGACCTGCATCTCTCCAACCTTGTCCTAAGCTGCCAAGTACCTGCCTGCTTACAGCAATGCTCTTACAAGTCATCCAAACTCTTTAAAAATCGATGAGAGTCAGCTGAGTGGAAACTCTATCACACCCTGTACTAAACAACCGATTTGTGGCGATGCCCGTGGGACGGCAGAAGAAGCTGAAGAGTCAGCAGACTATTGATGGCTTCCTGAGCTGAAGATCCCACTGTGCGTGCTCCTGCACTCTCTTTGTGACTAGCCATTTGCCAGGAAAGACCCAGGACATGCTCCAGCCCTCTGGGTGGGAAGGGAGGAAGGGGTGGTGGGAGACGCAGTTTCAGTTTGTGCCAAGTCTCAGAAATTTCATGTGTAATTAGCATCAACTACTGGTACTAAATGGGAGCAGGGGGAAAGGATGGTTAGGATCTCCATGCATATTGCATACACTTTCGGTTGAGGCTCTGTTGGAATCTTCATTAAAGGGAAACCTAGAGCATTTTTAGGTGTTTAATAGTGGAAGTTTTAACTAAATAAGGTTTAATTTTTCTTAGCTCTTTGTAAGCTGGAGAAGTCTATGAAAGCATTCCACAGTATTTTATGTTCACTGATTTGGACCATTTGACACGTAATTTAAAAGCATGGCTCAGAGCCGATTACTTGCAAGATTCTGGCCCTACTGAATGGAACAGCAAAACTTCCTTTCACCCCATGCAGCTTTTTACCTTCCAGTCAAGGGAAGAGAGCAGACTTCTGCTTAACTTTCAGACGTAACAACATATGTACTGTAGCGCTAGTGGTTTCAACACACATGATCCAAGGGAGGCTTACCAGCAAACTGCTAACAGCCAAAGCACAGTTTCTTGTAATAAAAAAAACACCTTGGATGACAGCTAAGACAGGTGCTGTTTATATGAATCAAATAGGGTTGTGTTTGTGACAGGAAATAATCTGACTGTAGTCTATGAGACAACATGCAACTTGCACTCCAGGGAACCGAAATGAGAGAATGCATGGGAGTGACATTGCAGACTGAGTTGCCAGGGACTTGTCATTTCCATCCCTTTACATCTGGCTGGATTGAGTTAGTTATTCTTAGCCATCTCACACAGATTAGTATCTCCCAGCATGGCAATTCAACAACTTGCCTTGCCAGCTTTCTCTAGTTCCTTTTTGTTTGCTTGTTTGTTTGTTTCAGTGTAAATTCCTTACTGATTGTTTTCTTTGAATTATTCATCCTCACATTCTCTGCATCATTTTTGTACATTATTGATATTCAATAGCAAATGTCACCTTCATTCCTGAAGTGGTATCCTTTTTCCACTCCTTCAAACTCTTAGATGGCAACACTGCTTTCCTTTTCAATTTTTTTTTCCAGCCTCTGCCTTCATTATTTGCATCTTTAAGCAGCTTCCCCAAAGCCCTATAGATTCTTGTGGGAGACTTTCTCTACTGGGCTCCTGGATTTGCATCTCTTTTCAGGAACACTGTGTAATGTTTCTGCTTGATGGCAACACAAGTAAAAAAAAGGTCTTTTACAAACAAGTTACTGCCAGGCTTTGCTACCCCAAGTGGAAAAAACCCACTATTAGTCTGGTTAAGTGGGATGTGGTGATTAAAATGCCAGCCCTCATCTAGACACAGATTGCTCTGTTAATCCTAAGTAAACCTGCAGGGTCACTCACACCTACAGTGATGGTGACTTAGAAAATCTATTGGAAGCACATTTCCTCTCCACTCTCTGATGGAAAAGAGGTGGCATGTGGGAAATTGCGCTTTTACGTGGAAATTTTTACTGCCTTTGGAGGAGTATCAGACTAGAGGATTG
>Ga0065711_1032235_pt1 | contig 27733 bp, 10 predicted proteins | sample Hoacrofraction12_FD_59098 | JGI IMG/M metagenome (GOLD analysis project Ga0065711, IMG submission 59098) | Hoatzin crop microbial communities from Cojedes, Venezuela - Epithelial fraction 12 v2 (version 2) | ecosystem: Host-associated > Birds > Digestive system > Esophagus > Crop | place...
CTTATTTCATTCAGTTTCTTAGGCAGGAAGGTGTGGGGTTTTAGCTGGGTTATTTAAAAGTAATGACAATTACAACTTTTTTATTTAAATAGTAATTTTCTTTCAAAAGAAACCTAAGTTTCGGTGATTTGAAAAAGATATTTAGGAATTCTTTGATTCTCAGATGCAGACTAATTTAAGTGAGAGAAACCACTATTTATTTCTTAATTGAATCACAACTAATCAGATGAGAATAAGAAATGAAGATTATTCCTTCAAGTAAAATAGCATTTTTGATCTGGACTTCTTTTTCAAAGTTCTTACAGAAATTGGCACTAGAACTGTTCTAATGATAACTGCTCACATTTTTACTAGAAGTTTCTTCCTGGAAATGAAAAACCGATTCTTCATGAATATTTTCAAATACAAATGTTCCCAAGAAAAGTAGGGTTTTTTTGACAGAGACGTTTCTAACAAAAACAAAAGTAGTTGAAATTCTTAAGTACCTCTAGTAATACAATCATTTAGTAATCTTTAGACCAAATTTATACTATGTAACATCTAGTTTGCTGACCTTAAAGTGACATGCCATTGTTAAAAGAATTAAAAAAAACAACTTAGTTCCATATATTACTAAAGGTGCAGCACAAGGACAAATTGCAGTACTGCCTTGATACAGGCAGTATCTCACATTAATAGCAATATTATTGCTATTAACATAGTCTTACATTAATAGGTAAGAATATGATTTGTGTTAGCATTAAAATAATTTTGTTAGGACATATGACAATAATCCTCATGATATTAACAGGCTTCACTAGCAATTGTGTAACTTCACCTCAAGCATTCTGAAATATATAGTAGTATCAAGATTTAACTGGAAAAAAACCCAAAAAAATAATTAGAAGTAATTGAAGTAATTAAATTAATTTATCCAGAAAACAGTATATGGAAAACAAGTTTTTTCTAGACTGTATAGCCCTGTGTTTCTCTAAGATTCTGTATTTAACCTCAGCATTAAATGCAGGTATATGCAACATATTCAGTATTTGTTTATACTTTTCTATATAGGTTTGTTTCTCTGCCAATGAACTTGTGAAGATATTTTTAAAAAATAGTTCTTCCTCCATTTCTAAGGACCACTTCGAGCAAATCAGTCCAGCTATCATTCAGCAACTACTAAGTTGTCCGTGTCAGCTTCCTGACTCCAAGCAGACAAAGCTTCCACCAACAACTTTGGAAAGTGAGTTATGTTGTTATCAGTAATATATTATAAAAATTCAGATAAAAGGGTGCAGGGGCTTAACTTCTGGATACATTTCATTCATTAATAAAATTAAGCCAAAACATGATGAGATTCATGCACTCTGTCATTTCATAGCATATATGTCGATAATAGTACTGTATTGAGAAGTGAGGGGATTGAATGGTCTCAATTTTATATTAGGCAGAATTCTATTTCAATGTGTAACGTTTTAAGCTTTCTTCGTTTCTTAGAGGACTATTTGATGTAGGCAGCAGGTGAGCGATGACAGGTCCTTATCAGCGGGTTGCTGGGCAATAATGACCTATTTTTTTATATTTTCACCAAGTTTATACTGGAGTCTTTGCATTGCTCTTACATATGTCATCAAGGTTGTGTTAGCTGGCATTTTATACCATGATCTGGCAAATGCTTGATGTAGATAAGTTCTCTGTGAATGCTGCTAGTTTTTCATGTTGTGGTATTTTACATCAGAAGGGCTTTGGGGATACTACCATGGGAAAAAGAAAAACAGTTAGAAAACCAGTCACATGGGCAGTAGGACTTGTGTGATAGAGCTGGAACAAGAACTAAGTTAGAGTACAACCAGATTGTTTCCAGTTGCAGTCATAGTCCTCACATGCCACTGCTTCCAAATATTTCTGCCCTGTCTGTTCTGCTGATTCAGCTTCTCCTGTAACCAATCCCTAGTCCACCCTATCAAAAAAAAATCTGAATCTGATCCGACCTAAGGGCTTCTTAATGTGTTTCCTAGGGTTTTTTTACTTTAAACCAGCGACATCTGGGAAGTGGTTACAAACATGGTGTAAGACAGGGGTTATTAATTTCTGGTGGGGGATCTGGGAGCCAGGAATGAGCAAAAAGGAATGGGCATCTAACCATAACCACCTGCAGCTAGAGCAGCACTTTTAGGCTACAAAATAATGCCTTCAGTACCTTTATCCTAATATCTACATGGCCAGCTGTAAATGACTAAGTCTTTTAGGAGCTAGTAAGCTTTCCACACATCCTGCTGGCCAATGATCCTTATGGAACAGCACTTTCCATCTCTAAATTCTATCCGTACTAGAAGCTACACATGTTAAGCAGCTTGTGGGAATGATCTGAGTGATTCCATGGTGTACAGATTAATTGAACTATGGGTGTGAATTGAACAAACATGTTAGACAAGGGCACGGAGGGACACTCGTGGTTATGCCCAGAATGGTTATAGGAAAAAGAAGCATACAGAATAGGAAGAATTAGTATAGCTCCCCAGAAGGCAGTAGTCCCTCTTTCTTATGTTATCTCTCTTCTCATTACCTGAACACCTTGCAGTCTTTACTGCTTTTATTTGGTCTAAGCTACACGGATATGCCCATTTCTCACACAGGAAATCAAGGGACAAAGAAAGAAAGGAACTTACGCAGGTCATATACAAGGTCCATGGCAAATTCACAGTTGAGTGAGATTCTCCCAAGTCTAAGGCCATCAGCCCAATCAATGACATTTTAGTGATCTCATAAAGGTGGGAGATCTGTGTAGATGAGAAAAGCTGAACTATTCAAACATAGAATGGACTGAAGAGCCCATTCTCCAGCCCTTTCCCTGTGCTTTTTGGCACAGGAAGGTTTCCATGACCATAGGGACACTTCTGCTGTCCTGAGACAGACAAAGGACTTCATGTTTGATCTATGTGTGACCTAGTGACCTAAGCATAGGCTCATTAATTTTATTTTCAGTTCTGTTTTACTGACAGGCTGTGCTGTTTTGCCTAAGTCACCAAGGCTTGACATTCCATAGATATCTACTATACCCTTGTATTTGGACGTGCAGTCTGTGAAATTTAGTGTCTGATTTTATGAGGTGCTGAGCACTTGCAGTGCTATTAAAGTGTAAAACATGAAGTGACAATTTTGAATATTTTGGCATTAGTTCTTTTATGTCTGTTTCTCGTCAGTGTTTTACCTCCATCATAAGACTTTCATACAGATTAATCAGGATTCATGTTGTGCAAAAGGTTGGAAATGTGAGCAGCATGTAACTCTGAAGAATTATATGAGTAACCTTCCAAAAATCCCAATAACTTGGGAAAAATAGGTTGGTGGTCCTGATCTAGTAACTGAAGGAGTGTATGTCCACAGAACATTTGTAAACCTAATTTGAACCAAAAAATTTATGCTTAGAACTTAAATTAGATGCCTACATTCATCTGAGGTTTTAGGCCTTGTTTACTGAATATGATTTGGCTAATAATGTGGTGTTGTCTGTGAAGATGCATAGGTGTGGCATGTGAAATAAAATAACAAGCATAAATCTGTTAAAACAGAAAACAAATGCAGAGCAGCATCTACTGTGCTGCTCTGCATTTGTTTTCTGTTTAACAGAAAACAGCATCTACTGTGCTGCTCTGAGTGTCTCTAATTTACACAGTCACAGTCTATTTAGCTCTTTAAGGTCAGAAATTTGCAAGCATTATACTGCATTACCTGTAAAGCCTGAAAAAATGAATGATTTTTAGGTTTCCAATTCTGTCATCTGTGTCACACGTGACTAGAAGAATCTATGTGGCAAAATGAATCACTTCTCCTCTGTGTGCTTGTACACAGAGGTGGCAAAGCATAGCCTCAAAACCAAATACAAAACAAATAAATACAAGTGCTGAATTATTAAAGGTGCCCTTGTTTTGTTTCATTTGTTTTTCCCTACAGAATATGGTTACAGCACTGTTGCTGTTTTACTTATTACTGTTGGATCTATGTTTGGTACAACCCTCATTTTATTTAACTCCTGTCAAGAAATCTATACACTCATTTTACAGCTGTTTGTCGGTTTGGCTGTTGGGACCCTTTCTGGAGACGCATTGCTACACCTTATTCCTCAGGTAGGTAATACACACCTTTGGGTTTTAAAATGTTGACAAGTATGCATGTACGTGCACACACACACACAGAGAAAAGTTTCATTTAAACCTGGCTAATGCTCATCTGTTTAAAAATAAAGCTTTCCATGAAATCTGTGAACCAATTTTTAGCATTCCAATTACATTTGCACTTTGTAGTTTAGAGAGAGATTCCAGGTAGTAGAAAGCAGAAATCAATGAAAGATTAATTCAGAGAAAATAAGGTTCCTATTTTCACAAAATCTTCTCAGAAAACCCAAAAGTCCTGTGCAAGCCAGGTTGTTAGAAGTGTATTAGACTCTATGAGGCATATTCTGCAATGCATTTTAGGATAAATTATCCATAGGTTGTATGAGTCCCATCCACACATTGTTCCAGAGAACTAAGGGCTGTCAGCCTAATTAGTCCTGCTGCCTAGAATTGTAATAAAATGGGTGCTATGATTTTTTCCTAAAGTAATAAAATGTATTTTAAGAATAGGATAGCGTGGAAAACAGAACCAAACTTTCCGTTGTGTATTAATTTATTTTTAGCTGAGTCTCCTCTGATATGACACAACTGCTATGAGTAGACTTCAGCTAGTCATTGAAAGAGAGCTTCACACCTTCACTTGAGATTCTGGTCAAAATGTTCTTCTTATTCAATACATCATCTCTGGAAGCAGAACCCAGAGAGTGGTTTAAGGAAGGCAATTCTCAGTGAATGTCAGACAAAAGTGTTTCTTTAAGAACCACCTTTTGAGTATAAAAGTATTCTCTTTCACCAGTTTTAAGTGATGTATCCAGTAGCCTTTAAAGTCCCCACTTTCAGAGCAAAGGAGGGCTACCATGCTGTGCCACTGGGGAAAAAAATGGAAGAACACCCAGCAGCAGAAAGATTTATGGATTATTTTCAACATGAAGTTTACATCTGAAGATGATGCAAATAACTTCCTAGACTTTAAAGCTCAATTTACTGCAAACAAAATACACCATATAAATATATATACATAAAGGATAATTTGATAAAACAGTCTCTAAAAATAATGTTACTTTCACCACTGAGAGATAATGAAGTGTAGCAGAGGTTCCTAATAATTCATTTCATTCATATACTATTCAGCTGATTAGCTCAAAACACAATTTAAATTTGAAAGAGATGGCAAAAGAAAACTTTGAGAATAAATTGAATTAACACATTATGGATTACTCTAGCCAAAATTAAAACATTGCCATTTTAAATTTTTATACTTTATCTTTTTTTTTAGACTCTTGGTTTACATAAACATGAAGCACAAGAGGCAGAACATTTCTATGACGGTAAAGAGTATATTTGGAAACTTTTGGGAATAATTGGAGGAATTCATGGATTTTTTCTGATAGAAAAGTGTTTCTTTCTTCTGGTAACACCACGTGATGAGGTAAAGCTTTGTACAATTTATGCTTAAAAAAAGCTCGTTTATTTTGAGATTTTGTGGTACACAAAATGTTAAAATGGTTCTGGAAAATAATTATCATTTTTATCAGTTAAACAAAGCACTAAAAATGCTTTCCAAAGTGCTCCTACTAGATTGATCTTCAATGTCTACTTTTCTTTGCTCTGTGGTTTTTGTATCCTTCATGAATGTGTTCCATATATTTATAACTCAAGAAGGAAACAGTTGAATATGTTCTATAAGCATACTTATGGACTCATTAGACTAGCACTGGAGCAGGTGAAGAGTATGTATCCGTATGAAACAGCAGTGATAGTTGTTTACTCTAGGCTCTGTTTGAAGAGGAGAAAAATATAGATGTAAACACAACATATTTTCAAAAATGATATCTTAAAATCTCCAAATTGTTTTTGACCCCTATCCCAACAGATTTGAAAAATCTAATATGTATGTTGCAGTCAGTAGAACCCAGTCTTATATTAATAGTATCTCCTTGCTCACTGCCATGCTTATTGTAATTCTGTTACTTCATTTCAGTGTGGCTGATGCCTGAAAATATGCACAAGGATATAAAGTAACACTGAGTCTGATGGCTCATTAAGTTTCTCAGCATGGGGTGCTATCTTAATGTCACTTATGAAGGCTAAGACTTTGCTGGTTCTGTTCTACAGAGAGTGTTTAATGACTGGCCTGATTTAGATACGTAGCAATGAGTCCCTATTCCCATTATTTTTGAGTCAGCCTTAAGAATATTGTGTGATTAATAGAATGAGAATATTTTGATGATGATTATAATTTGTTTGTTTGGTAAAAAGTAGTCCTTTTGGTTACTTATTTGGAGAGAATGGCTTTATCACCATCCCACAAATTTCAAAACAACTTCTACTGAGAACTAGATGAATTGTAAAAGTTAATTTTTATATCCATCTCAGCTTCAAATTTTGATCTTCAGTTTTAAAACAAAGTAAGTTTTTTTGAGCCATTGTGGTTGTCACTGATTTATCTGATTAAGTTTTCAGGTTTTTTTTAAACAGATAAGAGTTAGGAAATGTTGCTAGCCAACAATCTTTGTCAATACGTTGTGTTTTGAAACAAATAATCCTTATAAATGCTAAACTTTCACAAAAGGCTGAGAAAGATTGCAGCTGTGTTCACTGGGTTTCAGAACTAATTGCAAAGCATCTTCATTCAGCAGGGCCTTTCTTTAGTTAATGGGCACTGGGGACATTCCCATGATCTTCCAGTGGAATCTGAATTAAATGAACACTCAGGCAGAGGCAAATCTACTTCAGCCATACAGTTGGTAGGTTACCAATAAGACATACTTCCCTGATTTTATATCCTTCTTTCTCTGTTCCTCAAAAAAATGAACCAAATTAATGTAATAAATCACTATTATTTTTCATTCTTTATTAATTTGTCCTTTATTATGTGGCATGATTGTCAGGAATCTCTAGATTTTGAAGTTCATAAGAGTTTTTACAGACAATTCAAACACAAATTTTACAATAACTTTTCTTAAGTATGTATCAGATTGACATAATAATACACTTCCTTTATTACCTTTTGTTAGTAAAATTCTTGAAGATTTTCCTCCTCGTTCCTTTTTAAAAATTTATTGTATGTAAGGGAAGACTCTCCCATGGCAAAAACTTCAGGATTTCTGCAGTGAAGTGCATAAATAGTGAACAGATGAAATCTTGGACTGTTTTCAAAGATTTGAAGAGTGACATAAACAAGCTGGATATCTGGGAATGGTGCTACCTGTAAGAAGTTACATAATTTTCTATTGGTCTCTGGAGAGTATCCAGACAAATATATCTTTGCAAACTAAATTGGCTCATACCTTTTAACCTTTTTCTCTTTTTCCAATAAATCTCTTCAGTTTATATGTGGTATCTGGATATACAAGTTACTGGTTGTTTAAATCAGAATCTTCAGACACCTTCTATAATGTGAAATCCATTTTACTAGAGCAGTTGCGATGGGTAAAAGCCTCATGAGCCACTGCTAATCTCTCAAACACAGTTGGGAAGCTCTCAATTGAATGCAGAGCAAACAGACGAGTGAAGAATGTTTACTAATTTGTAAGCCACATCATAGCTTCCTGTTTATGATAATGAACGACCTTGTCGTTCCTCTCAGCTGCAAGATCCCCCTAAAGTTGTGTATAGATCACATGAACTAGCGTGGCTTAGCTAGTTTGTGCAAGAGAGGCCAATTCTTCAGAAACATGTAAGTAATAGCAAGACAAACAGTGGTTGACTAAGAAAAGCCTGTAAATCCTTCAGGTCAGTGATTAGTTTTGCAGCTTTGACTCAGAGTTCAAAGAAGTGGCATGTGAATAAATACTAGAAGAAGTGGAACAATTACTGGAATTCATATGACTGGCTGCAATAATGGGGATTAAAGACTTTTATTTTTCTTTTAAAATGTAGAATTTAAAACCCAGATCCTTTCCCTTCCCTCCTCATGCTTCTACGGCACATATCCCACATCACAACCAAGTGAATACAGCCAAGAAACATATCCTGTTTTGCAGCCAGTACACAACTCTGCTACAGTTTTTGAAGTGGTGGCTGCTGTCCCTAACAAAGCACTCTTTCGTGCTGCTGTTGACTCTTCACGGGCTGCCATAATAGCTTTAATATGCTTTTTTGGCCAAAAAAAAAAAAAGAAAAGAAAAGATAGCAATTATAAATTCAGTTTTTCTGGTTTCAAGCAAGCAAGATTTTTGGCTTATCTCACCCTTGCACAAATTTATAATAATTTCTCTAGTCAGAAAGAAAAGCCCCAGGGAGGTAGGGGGAGAGAGAGATTCCTCATGTTCTCCCTTCTCTTCCCAAGTTGCAGTTTCTGTTAATTAAACATTAGGGCTGATGCATCAAATTAACTCTCTAGGATAAGGACAACGATATTCTCTATTTCTTCACTTGAAAATCCTATAGACACCCTATCCAGCAGGAAACTACTATCATCTGGTCATGACAAAATCAAAAGATACAATTTGAATTATAATGTCCTTTTTAGTTCTGCATTTGGCTCAGATTTTTGTGCATTCAAGCAGAAACATGATTTTCCTGGGTTACAACAGCACTTGTGACTGTCTTTCTTCCTACTTGAATTAGACTGTAATCTTTTCTGGGCAAGGGAGATATTTTTTATATGTGTTTCTGCAGTACCAATCACACTACCAGTGCTCAATAAATGATTCTAATGATGGCTATGCAAATAACAGTGACTATCTTCAATTCAAAAAGCTTGAACTTATTTGATATTTTCCTGTATTTAGAGCAGCAACTGGAAGAGCCCCTTAACACTGATCCATTGTGTTTGCTTTTAACTAGAGAAGCCCAGAAGATTCTGAGTCTGCTGAAGTTCCTCCAGAGAGTAAGGCGATCAGTAAAAAAAGTGAGTATCAATAAAAGACTAGACAAGTAATAGGAAAAGCCTTCAGACCCAAAATGGAATTGAAAGTGTGAAGCTGGCTTAGCTCTGTGTTATGTGCTGCATCACCACATCTGATGGTGCTTGGCTACATAATTTAATCTCTGCTTAAAGACCTTTTCAGCTGCCAACCCTGTAATTGTGAAGTTCATTAATCTTATACTGTCCATGCTTTAGTGTTTGTTTACTCACTGTTGCAACCCATTTTTCTAAAGCCTTTGCTTAAAGGGAAATATTCAAAATTTAACACAAACCAGATTTTTATAATTGTAAACTTTGCTTGGGTTTTTATTTCTGAAGGTGGTGAAACAGTTGTTTTGTTGGCTCACTGTACTAATACAATTCTGCTTCATTCTTCTCTACACAGTAAAGCAATAGCCTCTTTAAACCAGTAATGATTTATTACACGTATAGAATTACGGACTGATGGATCTCAGTTTTAGGATAATCTGTTTTCTTCAGAGAGATTCAGAGTAATTCCTATATTCTCTGTTTTGTTGCTGCCTAGTCCAAAAAATGGGAAAATAGAGCATAAACTAAACCCTGCCTTTGACTGTACTTGTGTGATCTTGGTGAACTTAGTAGAGTTGGAGTCATTCAACTGAGAGAATAACATTTTAATTGAAATCAGTTTATTTATTATCATCAACTCCCCTTTATTTTGTCATCTCAGATCTCAGGTCATCAGTTCGATTTATTTAATAATGTCATTCTGTTCTTCTAGGTTTTTTGTATTCTCTGTTCTTGTGGTCTGTATTTCCATTTCTGAGGCATTTGAAATCTCGATTTCCATTTCTTCATTCTCACCTATCTGGCAGTACACAATTCAGTGCCAGTTTCAGTGTGACTATCTAGTCCATCTCTAGATGTTTCCATTCTGATAAATCATCACTACCTGCTAAGCACAAACATATTTGTCATGATCTCAATGTTATTTGTTCCAAATAACTAAATTTGGTGTATAATTAAATTTGGGATAGTTTCTCAGTAATGTTCTTTGTTTGGTTCCATTTTTAACTCCCACTTCAGTTTTACATCTATATTAGAAATCAGTAAGTGAAACCATAGTAGTGAAGTGAGGTTGTTTTGTTTCAGTGGTTTTTTTGAGAATACATCTCTTCAAAAGTTTGTAATGTTACAGTTCTTATGAGTAGCTAGATGCATAAACATACCTGGGTACCTTGATACTGATCTGAACTTTTAGGTGGGGTTTTTTTTTCCAAAATGTAATGGAATTTGCAGCTCTAAGACAGAAGCCTGACATCTCCAGAAAGGGCAGACTTCACTGTAAATGCGTGTGAAGTAGGACTGTGAGAGAAGTCAGTCACCTTAGATAGTTAGTGAGTAACTCAGAAAGCAAAAAGCTGCTGGAAGAAAAAGAAGTCTCACTGGCCCTCTCCTCCTTTATCCACACTTGTTCTATCAATATCTGAAAAGATCAACCAGTAGAATTTTATATTTGGTATCCTCAGTGAGACTTTAAGTAGAAATATTTTTGCTGTATGAGTAATGAAAACATTGGAGAAAAGATCTCTTTATGGACAAATGTTTGCTTTAAATTCTTATTCAAAGCTTAAAAAGCGTAATCTGTGGTGGGAGACCTGCACGCGTTAGCTTTATGAGAATTATGGAATAGAATTTGCTGTGAGTTCTGATCCCCTATTTAAAGCAGAAAAAATTATCAAAAATAAATGTAGGATTGTTTAAGAAGAAGAGGCCTTATAGAAATAGTTAGGGTAATAAGTTCATAGTCGATAGTTACTGTTGCAGCAATATAATGTCGTGAGATAACTGCTAGTAACGAAGTTACTTTAAAATAGGCTGAAAGAAAATTAAGATAAACATTGAGATTTGTTTATATATGCATCTTCTTAACTTTCAGTCAAATAAGTTCACAAAGCTTACATTTGTAATTGCTCCATAATGTTAACTTGATCCTTATGTTATATTACAGACAACATACTGGAGTGAGTTCCAGTAACCGTGGTATATCTTCTTTGTAATCAGATACTTGAATAAAGCAGACCAATAATATCTCAGGGCAGGGCCTCACCAGTGCTTATTACAAATCACAAACTTAATGTAATGCAGAAATCTGTTGTTTCTATGAATTCATGTTCTGCACTATTGATTGTGAACTGCCCGTAGTGTTTAGAAAGAACTGTGCAAACTGGGGACGTCCATGTCTGGCTCTGTAAGCTGGCAGGAAAATCTAACAAGCCTGCCAATTTTTCTGAACCCGCAGAGCTCCCAGGCAACTAGGGAGGATTTTCTGAATACAGTTGTGAGGCTTTTATGTGCTGTATGTTTTTTTTATGATAGTCTGAAGACTTCGGTTATAGCCAGTTTCTGTAAGAAAAACATCTCCCCCATCACTATAAAATGGTCATCTCTGGGAAAACATTAGTGAAGCAAAACCTGGTAATAACTGTATTCAGACAGCTCTGTGCAGCTCCACGTTGGCTCCTTAGACTGTCATATTAAGTCTGTGTGGGGCCATTGAAGGTCAGGAAAAAACACATTTAGGGCCCAAATCATGACCCTGCTTCTTCAGATATAAAAGCAACCCTTTGCAAAGTGTTCTGTCCATGCTGTGTAGAGGGAAGCTGGATGAGTTTCCTGAGAAGCATTAGGAAGTCCTGCTTGTAAAATTGTGGGTAAAATGGGTGGAACAAAGTACAGGATAGGGGAGCCAATTACATGGTGCTAAGCCTAGACATTGAGCCTATGTACGGAGCCTCAGTGCTGCTTGAAGAGATAAAATCCTTCCCCACGGATCCATTCAGCATGCTGCCCAGCTGTCTGGGTTACAGGCTGGATAGAGAGACTGTCCCTAATTCCCTAGCTTGATTTCAGTACTTGTTTCATTAGCAACATCTTTCCACTCATGTCAGATGCCTGATCATGAACATCCAATGTACTGTTCCACACTAAAGCAAGGTCACAGATCAGTATGGGGAAGAAAAACAGCCATCTGCATCCATGAGTGATGCTGCAGATGGGAGTACTATGAGCATAACATCCATTAATTGATGGGAACAGAAGTTGGAAATGAGCATGCTGTAATGCTGTACAAATGGTGATACTCTGAGGCTTATTGCCTTTCATCTCTATCTTTCATTGTAATAAAATTTCCTCAAAAACAGACCTTTAAAATATTTTCAGTAGTAACATGCTTCACAGTATTAAAATCATCAGCTGTATGAGACCAAGTATTCATCTTCACTATAGCAGTGCAATTCTGTGAGCAACAGTGGAAAAACTCCCATCTTTTAATGAAAAAAAATAACATATAGGAAATCTTCTGTCAATTTCAGTAACCAAAGAAAGATTAACGGAAACCCTTACGATGTATCTTGAGGCTGGACTCAAACCTAATTCTAATTTTTTGTCTAATAGTTGGCCTAGTAAAAATAAGAAAGCTGCTTCCTGGTGTTTGCATCTCTGAATTATTCTACAACCTACTTTTTTATTTCAAATGTATTGAAGGAAGTGTAATAACAAAGACAAAACAGATAAAAACTATTTTCCTCTTATTATTATGACTTTTCGTACTGTTATATGTGAAGTCACCAAAACACCCAAATCATTTGTAACATAGCAAAAATTACAATATCTGTCTGTGATAAAACCTCTGGGCTTTTTTGTTGTTTGTTTGTTTGTTTGTCTTTTCCTAGGTAAGAAAATCAGCTTGTTAGCAATAATGGTTCTAGTGGGTGACAGTCTTCACAATTTTGCTGATGGCTTGGTAATAGGAGCAGCATTCTCGTCCTCAACAGAAACAGGTGTGACAACGACTATTGCTATTTTATGCCATGAAATTCCTCATGAAATGGGTAAGAAATACACATGTGTATTTTTCCTGATTGTCTTTGTCATTCCAAGTTTTTAAAATAAATCTTTCCTGTGCGACATTAGTGGGAATTCTTCTTGCTTACAGCATCCTGAACTATGGCATTAATGTATGAGATGGGCATATAAAGAGGCTGTGTTCTTCGCTTTCCCCTTCACAAAAAGGAGGGGAGGCTTCTGCTCTCATTATTGAGTACCATCTCATCTCACCTTCTCCAAATGTAAATGCCATCAGGTCAGTGTCCCTCTATTTTCGTGTGTAAGCTGTGAGCAAGAGTCACGTGTGCCTGACACAATGGGCTATCTATGAATTTTAATATGCAGCAGAGCCATTTAACAATGTATTCCTCATGCTACCCTCATTCCTGCTGCTAATCAAGAATAACAAGACAATAAAAGGAGATATATGACCCATTTTACTACCAGGCAGGACAGAAAGATAGTTCTATTGAACATTGTCTTCAATTATCTCCTTGTGGTAAATCTTTCAGCGTGGATGAAGTTGTTCCTGATATTGTGTTGATGAACATATATATGCTGGCAAATTTGAGATGAGAACTGTGGATGCATGTTTCTCTTCTTAAATATCTGGAGATTTCGTGTATGTCTGTGCAGAAAACATCTATGTAGAAAACAGCCCGAAACAAAAAGGCAGGATGGGGAATTGCTGTGAAACTGGTAACTCTTGTTTGCATAGCAAAGAAATTACCAAAATGCTGAACAGCTAACTCCAAAGACAGTCCTTCTTAATTCTGGGGCAGTGTCAAAATGGCAGTTCTACACTCACAGAGAAGAATTTTCAAAATCATTTTCTGTGTACCTGTTATGAAATCTTTTATTTTAGAAGAAAAATCCATGATGGGATTCTGATGTATGATTTATCAAAGCTAATTTGGTCTGAAACCAGTGGAATTAAACTCAAACTGGAATCAGACTGGCATAGGTTGTTCTGACTTGCAGCACCTGTAAAAAACTCAAAAGACCGTGCTGCAAATATCCTCACATGATTTGAACTGGCAAGTTCCCAATCGAGAAAGATTTAGAAACTCTGGGAAAGCATGTGACTTCACTTTTGCGTGTATCCAAGTTGGAAATGTCACAGAACATTGAGAACTAACAGAAAGCCACTCCTGTATACCGTATGCTATCTTTAGGAACAGCTAAACAAATACAAGTCAATAAGAGTTTTTTTGGTTTTGGGTTTTTTCCTCACAGGATGAGTTTATAACTCATTGTACAGAAATCGAAGGGCAGTCCTCCATCATCCACTATCTTTTTCCATATCTTAATTATTTTCCTTCACTTTTTATTACCAAGAGTCTTACAAATAAATTTATCAGCTAAATAATTAATTTTCTGTCTTTATGCAGGAGATTTTGCTGTGCTGCTAAGTACAGGGCTTCCCACGAAGATTGCAATTTTGATGAATTTTATAAGTGCACTAACAGCATTCGTAGGACTTTACATTGGCCTTTCTGTATCAACCGACCCATGCATTCAAAACTGGATTTTTACTGTTACAGCTGGAATGTTCTTGTATTTATCTTTAGCAGAAATGGTGAGAACTTCAGTCCGTTGTTATGTTTTCCTTTTAACATAGCCACGTCACAGATGAGTGTCAGACAAGTGCAGGTGGATTAACGTGGAGGGAAAAAGCACGTCATCTGCCCTGGGTGTGTACAGTACTTAGAACAATAGTCTGGGTTTGTTTGGTGTCACTGCTATCATAGGCGTAATTAGTAATGAAAGGGTCAAATGAAGGCTATTAAGAGGGCAACATATGAGAATGCATAAAGGGGGAAACGTAAACAATTGTCGTGGTTCCAGTTAAACTGTGACAATACATTTTTAGGCCTGAAAGAGTTACTTCGTATAAGGTAAAGAAATATTTGATCCTGCAGGGTTTTTAAAAATCTTGAAGAAGTTGGTTACTTTTTTGCTTTTTACTCCTCTTTTCTTTATATATTTTACACACATGGTCTCAACATGAATTTGCTGTTTCTGAACTAAAATGCAAGATGCTTATCCTGTGCTCTTCCTGGCCAGCCTTTCTTTCTCAGAGAGGTTTGGATGAGCTTCTAAGCACGTCAAAACTCATCAGATTGCCTCAATTTTTTCATATTTTCCCAACATTTTTCATACTCCCAGTTCAATAGAAAAGATCTGACTATAGAAAAATAAAGTGTGAAGGTATAGATCAGAAGGGAGGTCTAAGGACTGTGGAAGAATGTGGTGGAATCGTAAGTCATGCAGGTCCCTCAGGCCACATTATTTATTGAAGAGATGGCTAGCTGTTACACTTGCAACAGTGAAGAACTCGGTTACCTTGCCAGCTTATTTTAAGTGTCACATGTATTAATGTAAAGTTGCCTGCAAGCTTCTGAACAAAGACTGAGTATTTTGAGTGGTGAAGAGGTGGGAAAAAAAGAGGCCAGTCTCTTCTAAATTATTACTGTGTTTTTCCCAAGCCTGTCTGTTTCTCTGTCGTGTTCACTACCATCCTCCACCTCATGCCTGAAATATCGTTTACCAGGTTCATACATAATACTTGAAGCCTGAAATGTATTATAACCTATTTAATAATCTCATTGTAATAACGGACCTTAGACCTGGGGTGTATTTTAGTCTTTTTTTGCTACTGTAACAAAAGTAAAGTGAACATAAAGTGCTTCTAAGAGCTTGTGAGGGAACTGCCTAAGGATTGTGGATGTGTCAACAGTCCTGACTGAGGTGGTAAATAAGGGACAAGAATACAGTGTACAAAGCTGCATCATGTTCTGATGCAGAGAAATTTGGAAGTGAGGCTGCCTACCTACTCAATAGGCATGGTTTTAGTAATGTGGCTAAGAATGATTTAGGCATATTTTCCCTTCAGTGTAGGATCAGCATCCATCAGGGATCCACAAGCTCCCAGAACAACACCACGTTTTTCCCTGACTCTTCAAAGCAATGTGCCAGCTGTAAATGCTGAGAGAAGACCATTCCAGGCAGAGACAGGGATGTTTTTTCCCTTGTTTTCAGCTTGTCACCATAATCTTGTTCTTGATGTGAAGAGGAGAAAGAAGGGAGAGGGGAGGATCTTATTTCTCGCACCTTCCTTTTATTAATAGGGATTCCAATCAGCCTTTCTCTGCATTTTGTCAAAAGAATTGCTATCGCATTGCTCACCTGCATTTGTCGGAAGAGCAAGTGTTGAATATCACAGGGATTATTTTATTTAAAAAAATATTCCTGCAGAACTGCAGGAATTTATAGGTCTGAAAAATTTTGTATGTTTGTATAGTACCCCTTGAAAGAAAATCAGCTATTCATTATGTATTTTTCAATTTTCTGCACAGAAATAACTTCTGTTCTTTGCTGCATTCTCATCTACAAACAGTAGTCATGAGTGTTCCTGCCAATGGGGTACAAATACTTAATGGCGTACAAAGCTTAACTATAATTTTCAGTATTTGTTTTATGGACTTTCACGTATTCATGTGATTGTCTGAGTAGAAGTTAAATAAGAAAGCAGCAGTTAAATGAGACTGAACAGCCTCACTGGTTTCTCCATTGAGGACCACTGAGGAGTATGAGGTGGAGGTTCATTGGCAGGACAGCACTGTGGGACTGCCACCACATTCAGGGCTGCACAAAACTACTTCTGTGGTTAATTAAAGTTTTTTATTCTACAAATAGCATTCTAGCTCCACTAACAAGCAGGGTAAGTTAATAATTTCAAAATTCTGAGGAAAAGGACAAAAGATAAAATTATTTATATCCTTCACCATTTTTCACCAAGGAATTCTGCGAAAACTCATCTTCCCAGCATTTAGGGAAGGTGGAAATGAGTATTTTGTCTTGAAAATGTGTATGCACAGGTGTAATACTGCAATGTACATTGTTTATTGCTTCAAGGTACTCATGTAAGTAAACACCTGTAATATTGTGGTTTTAGTTGTTACTTAATCAAAACTTGAAAATCTTGTATCAGCTTCCTAAATGAATATCTATGAAGTCATCATTACAGATAAATATTTATGAAATCACATGCATTGTATTAAACCCCATGGACTGGGGCATCATTTCAGAGTGATTGTACAGATCATATTGGTTTATACAGTTGCTGACCCAAAAGACTTACTATCTAATTTGAAGGAGGGAGATGGAAGCAAGAAAGATAACAAGGACATCAGGAAACATGAGATAGCCAACCACTCCCTGAGCCAGCTAACTGACTTTTTCTATGACTAGCCTTAAAAATATTTCTAATTTTGAAGATAAAGGAGTATTTTTAAAGTGAGTTATTGGGCTGTTGTGGCACAGTGGTCATGCCATATATGCCCCAGCTTAGCAGAACTCCTGTCTAGCCAGCACATGGTTGAAAGCCCCTTGTGCCTTCTTTCTGCATGCTGCTTCGTAATTTTTCATATCTTCTGTATGCTCATGATGACATAAGCTGGAGTGGGAATAGAGTAGTCCCTTGATTAACAGTAACTCCTTTGCCTCCAACAGACTTAAAGCATTAGTGAGTGTGATGGCATCCAACAGCTTGGATGTGGTGCTATCTTCCCTTAGTTTGTGAAGTGTTTTGCATCTGCCAGTTGAATAGGCTTATGCTTCCCAAACAGCAAGCTTTTCTCTGCTGTACCACACACATTTGTGTTCAGAGAGAGTTGGGGAACCGTAGCTGATACTGTGCCAACAATCAGCTTTTATTTTCAGAGATAAGCACAGATGTCACAATAGGTAATGATCTGTGCACTTGATAACATGCACATAGGTTTGGTGGAGGGAGCAGACATCTGCATTGGACATAAGAAGGGTGCTACCTGCTGAGAATTCTTTTATAAAACTTTCTTAGGAACCTACTGTGCATACATGTAACTCATAAATTGGCATTGGCACTGACAGCGGTAAGCTAGCTTTTGCAGAGGGAGGGGAAAAGGTTTCCTATTTGGAGAATTTGTTCACTGAGGCACTGGGGAAGAGGACAAAATGGACTGATTGTAAGGATAAATAAGAGAGACCAAAGGCCTAGACTGAAAACCTGGATTCAGGCCTAGTCTTAATGAACAGTTTTTACTTATACACACAATAGAAACCACATGCTCCAAACACTTACATGCTGTCAGTTCAGATTTTGGTTTACATGAGAACTTTGAGGTGTTTACATTTGATTTAGATTAAAATTTTCTGTTGATCCTTAAATATGAACTAAATATAACTACATGAGTTTCTGAGATGTAAATTTGTACCAAGATTTAAACCACTGCCTAGTTGTTACGAAGATCCAGGACGTTTGGGTTTGCCTGCTATTTTTATGCAAAGCTTTAAAGCGGAGGCAGATTTTTCACTGTATTTTTCTTCGGGGCCCATGCCAACTTCCAGAGAAAGGAGAGTGCAGGAGAAGCAGACCCAGAGACCCCCTTCGGACAGGGGGAAGGACAAGCATAGCGAACAGATGCGAACGCGCCCTGCCAGCCTCCTCGGCCAGCACCACACCAGTGTCTCCCAGTGGCTGCTGCTGTTACAGCTCCTGGGAGGAGGCTCTAAAAGGCAGACGAGAGCAGGAGCTTCATTCAAGCGTAGGCTGTGCGTAGAGCAGGAAGGGGTGATGGGAGAGTGCCAGGAGCACTCACTCTTGTTCTGGAGTTCACAACAAACAGACAAAAATCCTGTAACCAAAACCAAAGGTCATTACCAGGCCATTGCTCTGTATTTATTTCCAAAGTTGATGTGAAAGTATCAGCACTATTAGTGTCTCCCCTGGTGTCACTAATGCATAAAACATCTGAGTCTGAGCCTCAGGCATCATTTTCACAGGCTCTGTTGAGACATAAATTTTGTTTAAAACTTTGATAAAAGAGACCATGTAAGGTGGAAGGCCAACATAAGTAGCTTTTAATATGATTGTAAACAACTGCTGCTCCTTTACTTGATTTAAAACTCACAGAGAAAAATATTACATGTAATCCTGTTTTCTACTTGTATGCTTACTAAAGCCCGAGTAAATAGGAATGTTGCCAGTTATTTCAGTAAGAGCAGGACTGATCCTATATATAGTACTGAAACAAAAAGCCTCAAACTAGTTTATTCCCACAAAAGGGAATCACTAACTTTACTAAATAAGCATTTCTTTACAGACAGCTGTATAAAATTACTCAAAACTGTTGAGAAGTTAGCAAATTTTCAAATCTCATTTATAATTCTTGTCAGTGCTAGTAAAAGAACCAAAATGGGTGGAATTTGATTAATTCAAACATTTTGCAGTCAAGATTGGTGTTGTCACAATGTACAGGACATGCTACAGATTAATAGCTATATTCAGAAACTCAGCATTTTGAAGGGTTTTTTTTAATGAAGTTTGCCTTGTTTTCCCATAAGACTTTCTTTCCCAGAGATGAATATATCTGGCTCTCATTCTGGTGTCTTATTCTTTTTTTAGCTTCCTGAAATGACTCATATTCAAACACGGCGACCCTGGTTGATGTTTCTCCTACAGAACCTTGGATTACTATGCGGCTGGCTTTGCCTCTTACTTTTGGCTGTATATGAACAGAAAATTAAAATATAAGTTTTCTGCTGGAAATCTTGAAGTACCACTTATGACAGTGGATAGCATTATTCACAATTTTGTCATGTCTGCTGTAGTGATATATAAATTAAGTTGCTGGGATTTTTATATCTGAACAGCAGATAACTATTCCGCTTTATTAACTTATTGTTCAGATTTTGTAATCTTTTTTGTAAACATGAATGTTTAGAATTGTGTTTTATTTGTTACTGAGTTTGCCAGATCCCATGCTCAAACTTACAGGAGCTTTTGATTAGTTTTTATTAAGACTGTTCTAGTTGAATGCTCTAAGTGATCTCTGCCAGTCTGATTGAATAAAAGAATAAACCACTTTTATATGCAATAATTAAAGTGGACTAACCATGGTTAAATAATTTGAAGTAGAAATATTTTTTGCCTCTTAGTACAAAGAATAAATGTATTTCTATAAAACTAAAAAGTATAGCAAAACTAAACTGTTGAATGTCATACAGCAATCTAATAATATCTGCACTAGCTACATTGTCAACATAAAGATCCTCAGTAGTCATATCTTACTGGTCCACTGTGGCAGGTAAAAAATGACAAGTGTGAATGTTGAAGTTTATGATCTAGAACTCTGAGAATGCCCTTTTCTGACTGTAGTATAATTTCTCATGTGTGTGATGGAATCTGTGACAGTCACATGCTGGACTATAGTAACTGTCAGAGTAACCACCTTCTGCATTATCCCACCTCTGATGGTTGCTCATAGCAAATGCTCATGAAAGCTTGTAAGAAATATGTTTAAACAGGTTGCCCAGAGGGGTTGTGGAGTCTCCTTCTCTGGAGGTATTCAAGACCCGCCTGGACCAGGTCCTGTGCAGCCTGCTGTAGGTGATCCTGCGTCGGCAGGGGGGGTTGGACTAGATGACCCACAGAGGTCCCTTCCAACCCCTACCATTCTGTGATTCTGTGGTAAATTGTTTTTCCCTGATATCCCTTCCAGGCTCCTCAAATCAAGGGATTCCTTGAGCCAAATGTTGTTTCTGAGCTATCATGTTTAATAAACACCAATAGTGCCTTCCCATTAGCAATTAGCTTACTCATACATATGTGATGTGCATTGTGAAAAGAGCTTTTTCAATTGTCTAAAGGGCATGTAGCTGTGCTCTCTTAGGGCCTCACTGCATCTCCTATTCTGAGTGATTTTTGTGCAATTAGTCCTCTTGATTTCAAGGGAACTCTGCACAAATTGAGATGACTCATTTAATTTAGTATTGCAGAATCACGCCTGAAACAAATATACAAATTCATCCCTGATTCTGCGGTGCTGAGCAACTCCCAGGAGGTGCTGAGCAACACTCAGCTGTGCGATTTCGCCTACTTACATGCTGTCAATTTTTGGTGTAAGGACTCCCCCCCCACCTAGTTGGTATATGAGAATTGAGATGCGTTCTTTCTCCCTCCTCTGATGAACTGTGGAAATAAGGAGAGCAAGTTACAGAACAAACATATGTTCCTTATGCAGCAAGAGGATATTTTATTTTCCTTGTCTTAAGCTTGAAGTATGGCTACATTATGACACAATATGACTGTCTCACAATGTGTCCTGTGTTTATTTGACAGCTCCTAGTGAAGGTACAATTACTCTCGTATTACAGAAGGGAACAGACTCTGTTCTCCAAGAGCAGACTGTCAGAACTGTCAGTTCTCAAAGGCTGCATGGGCACCCTACTACCTTATCAACAAAATGTAAAGTGAAAACAATTCTGAATTTCATTGTTTATAATAGCCCAGATTCATGGGCTCATCAACCCTTAGTCATCCACAGACTTACCCTTGGGAAAAACACTTAAAGATCATTTTAACAGTAGATATGCACTCATTTTCAGGGCCTGTTAGGTATGAGAATCTGTAGCAAATACCCCAATGCACATCTAAATGTACATCTAGGCACTTACATATCTTCAAAAACCTCATCCCAAACAATTTATCCAAGGTCACACAGGAAGTCTCTGACCAGGGAAATGAACTGAGATGGTTTAAGCCCCAAAGGAAAATGCTAGCTTGTTTTATTTAGGTGTGCAAATATTATGACTGCTTTTTCTGTTGAATTAACTTTGAAAGATGAGCTGAGTAGCAATGACTGATGCTTCTCTTTTCAAAGTTTACATTTTTCAGGAGTTTGTGCTTGCTTTTAGTAAGGTAAGAATTTTTAAAAGTGGCTTCCCAGTATTTCATATGTTCGTATTGGCACCGAGTCACTCCATGACCTTCAGCTGTGACAGTCGATTCAAGCAATAGCGGGACACCACTGGACGTAAGCAAAAATCTATTCTTATATCAGATGGTGCAAATGAATATTGGAAACGTTTGTTATTTCAAAGAGAAGAGCTACCATAGTTTGAATGTTTTTGCATGCATAATGTTCACTACTGCAGAAAACAAGATTACCAACATGATCATGTTTTGGCAATATAATTGTATTCTGAAATATTTTTCTACTATTTATTAATGTTTCTGAAAGAGGCCAAGTAATTTCTGGCAGTGTGTACTTTAAAGTTGCATACGAGCATAGGTTCATATCCTGACATGATCTGTGAACATATTGTATCCACATCTGTGCAGAAAATGCCATCTTTTGGCTATATATATTTTGCGGGTTTCTTGATCACATTTAACAACCAAGTATATTTATACAGCTTCCACCACAGGCACAAATACGTTGGTCAGAATGCCACTTAGTCCTTATTTCTGCCACACAGCTGGTATGCTTTTGTGGTATTTGTCAGTAAGTGAGCGGTTCAGTCATCATTTTGCTCTGGTGTCAAGTCTGAACACCTGAAGTCTCATTAGCATACGGAAATTTGAATTCCTATGGTACTTGTGAGACAACTTATCTCACTAAAAGTTGGAGCCTCTGCTGTAATTCTCTTGACATTAGTGTCTTTAAAAGGATACTGACCATGGAGTATTACCACACGTAAAATAAGACTGGACTGTATGTTGGGAACAACGCATCATGCACATCAGCTAGAGAACAAGTCTTACGAGGAGCAGCTGAGGGAACTGGGATTGTTTAGTCTGGAGAAGAGGAGGCTGAGGGGGGACCTTGTTGCTCTCTACAACTACCTGAAAGGTAGTGAGGCAGGTGTTGGTCTCTTCTCCCAAGTAACCAGCGATAGGACAAGAGGCAATGGCCTCAAGTTGCGTCGGGAGGTTTAGATTAGTTATTAGGAAAACTTTCTTTACCGAAAGAGTGGTCGTGCATTGGAACAGGCTGCCCAGGGAGGTGGTTGATTCCCCAACCCTAGAGATGTTCAAAAAATGTGTAGATGTGGTACTTTGGGATATGGTTTAATAGGCATGGTGGTGTCGGGTTGATGGTTGGACTTGATAATCTTAGAGGTCTTTTCCAACCTACAATTCTATGATTCTATGCAGAAAGCTGGAAACTGTTCCTATAGGTCACCGAATTAGAAAAGTAAATCAGTGTACTGAGATCCATCTGCAGGATTCATCTTTTTTGTCAGTGTTCTCTGAAAATCCCAAGAAAAAGGATAGAAGAATATGGTTTTGTGTCCTTACAAATAAGAAGGTGGTGCACAAGTATTCTTATGATGCATTATCTTTTTGTTTGTTTTAAATTTTGTAGAGTTTATTCACACAGATCTTAAACAAGACTCTATTTAAAGGCAGGTATTTCTTGCTGTTCCTCCAAACCTAACAGACAGAGAGCATAATATGCCAATGTTTTCATTGAGTCAAATCCTCAGTAAGGACTGCAGAACTTCATCACTTGCAGCCCTTAAATCACGACTAGGTATCTCTCTAAGAGGTATGCAATTACTCAAACATATGTTATGTGCTTGATGGAGAGATTATTTGGTGAGGTTTTACAGCCTGTCAGGCAGTTCTGACTAGATAATCGTAATGTTCCTTTGAAACCCTAAAATATAAGAATCTATAGATACAGAAATTTTTCTGGAAGAAGCTGGTTAGTATTTTTCTCTTTCATGTATTCTTAGTTTTCAGGCTCTCTCAAGATGAAAAAAATCTTTCTTTCCTACACAGAAAATGAGAGAAAAGGAAAGGCTGAAAGAATTTGTTTGCTACAGTGTTTTTTTCCTGGAAGTTAAATGGCAGAGGGCCTCATAAAAAATACTTCCAATTCCAAACCACCAGGGCTCCTAAGCATAAGAGACCTGACCTTGTACCTCTCTTTTCTGTATATGTTACACATTACCCAGTAACTCCTAAGATAAATAGTACCTTCTTTGCAGCCAGCTATGCTAATGCCCTTAGAAGTTTCTGGAGCTCATCTGCATGGATTAAATACTGCCGTCTATTCCTTCACTGTATTTTATGCTTTAGGCATGAATGTGGCATTTCTCCAGAGACAAAAAATACCTTTTTCAGTTAAGAAAACGTGGTTAGTTTTGATATGTATATTTGGATTGTTTTTCTTTCACCTTGCCATTACATTTGAGAAAACATAACTGCAACAATTTTTAGCCTGCAGCTAGAAACCAAAACCAGGTTTATATCAAAGTAAGGATTAGGACTGATAATTTTATATTAAGGGCATATTTATCAATGTTGTTAGCTTTTCTTGCTTCACAGTGACCTTTTGTCAAGTCTTCCTCCCATCCTAAAAATAAGCTGCCTTCTATTGTGAGTGTAGCTGTAGGAATGTGACTATAGAAAATACAAGCAGTAGTTACACAATGGCTTTAATCAAAACAAAAAGTCCTGAAATTTATTTTACTAGACCCACCTTCATTCCCTTCTCCCCAAAAGAACAAAAAATCCACACACGGAGCTGTTGCTCTGGGTCACGTCAGGGAAAGTAAGAAGTGCCTTCTTCCTTTTATGTCTCTGATAACAGGACAAAGCACAACGGGAGACCCTGCGTAGACATCTGCTCGCGTTGAAGTCGCTGCCAAGCTCCCACCGGCAGCAGCGCGGAGGAGCATCCTGGTGCCGGGGGTGCTGGAATTGCAGCAGGCTGATGCCGCTTCCCTTGGTGGAGACGGCGGGAGCCAGCGCAGGCAAGGAGACCCCAGCAGGGCGCTTCAGCAGCCGTAGCGGGAGGATCAAAGGTTTTATAGCTGTCTCAGTATCATCCTGCAGGAGCTCACTTCAGGGCAAATTCTCAGACAGTTCACATTGTCTTGGCTTGGGACGTGAAGGATATCATGAAAGCAATCTGGCTGATAAGCCTGTGAGTGCGGCCTCTGGCAGTGCAATAATCCGCAGGACCCCAGCAGTTGGGGTGACCCAAGGGAATGCCACTTCTTTGCAGAGGAACCTCCCACGACACTTTCATAAACAGAGGACAAGGCCTGCAGTCATGAGCAGGGTGGTCCACCTCCACGTAACAGCCGCAGGGCACCCAGACAGAGTATGATGTGGCAGCCCCTCCTTCCCAGGGTCTCCGCTCTGACATTGCCAGAGAGCATTAAACACAAGATTACCTGGCAACCTAAGTCTGCCTAGCAACTATTTATATGTTGGACCAAGATAATGCCTTCCAGCCACTAACCCAGTGCTATAGCAGGCTTGGTGGTGGTCAGCAGGCTTGATGGTTGGACTTGATGATCTTAGAGGTCTTTTCCTTTCCAACCCTGATGATTCTATGATTCTATATGTGACATTGTTTTGTTCCACTGCAGCAGGCTGGGGAGCCTTCCCTCATGATTTTCCCAAGGGCCAGCAGAAACTAACTTGGCCTATGCCAGAGAGATGACCAGAGATATGCTTAGGGGAATACACTGGTCAATTATTATGACACATTCCAGTTTTAATTTAAGACCGTGCCACATTCTGCTGTCTCTCCATGGACTCTGACACTGCAGGGAAAGCACCAGGACAATGTCTGCACTGGTCTGTTGGGTAGCTGCCCAGTCTGCCCTTGCCAGGGTACATGGTGGGCGAGCAGCAGCCATATCTCAGGCCTGGCAATTGTTTCAGAGTGTCCCAGGTGTCCCTGCCATTGCGTACCATATATGGCTTCCACCAGGACACCACCTCACATGAAATCTCTTTTTGGCTTTTCTGGCAAGGACTTTGCAGCCTTTGTCCTGCCACCTGCTTGTCTGTGCTATGCAAATACCATAACCCATACAGTATGGGCTCTTACTTGTTCTCCTCTACCATCCATACTGACAGTTTTGGAGCAATGTGTTGCAACTGTTCGTGACTTTGATGTTCAGAAAGGGCAACAGAACATTGGAAATTTCACTGAGAACCATACAGAAGGAGATATTATTATCTATACTGTGGTTCCAGCAATTTGACTCCTCTTATATGAGAGACGCTACTACTAAACACAGACACAAGTAAGTCCTTCTTCCGTATTCCACGCTGAAGTGTGTTGGTGTTGTCTTGGTGGTCTTCGGTGATTTTATCTGTAGCAACTGGTAGTGCGTCCTAATCTCAGGACTTCAAAGGCCTGAGATTCATATTCCTGTGCAATGGTTTATTACGAGCTCCAGAACAAGGGTGCACCTACTTTACGGGTGCCATCCAGAAGTGGGTGGGTATTGCACTTCTTATGTACACCAGCAAAAGTCATCTATATACATGGTGCAGCAGCTCATTAGCAAGTAGCTGTAATTACTAGCAAGTTTAGAAAGGTATAAGTGGGCAATGTACATGTGGTGACATAGTATGCTCAGGACAGCATAGCAGCATTCAGAAAACATGACATCCACAACTGAGCTATAGCCATGAATGCAATTCTTTTCCCAGGCACTATCCACATAGGGAGTCTCATGAGTATTAGAATCATTCTGTCATACTCCAGCACTTCACTGACAATAAATTTCTTGTGCACTTTGCACAAGGATTCAGAGGAAAAGATGCAATGGAGAATAAGGCCTCTTCTGTAATTTGGTAAGGAAATGAATACCAGTGGCAAAGCACTCTGAATTGCATAGCGATTCATCATCCTGCACAAATGCAAAGCATCTCCTTTCTCACTTTGAGACACACAGGGCAAACCAGATACATAACAGGAAAGCCAGAACAATGGAGCGTCCAAGAGAAAGTTCTTGTAGATGACTGTGTAAATGCCAAAACAAACAACAAATATGTAAAGAATCTTACCCCCTCCTCATTGTAGTTCATTCTCATCAGTAAACACAAAACCCACACAATTCTCTGTAAATGTTGCTGGAAAATATCACGTCTAAGAAGTCGAGCTTTAACACTGGAAATAGTTTAAATATTACAAAACAGATGACTTTTAATAACTCTTAAACTGGAGACGTGCATTGAAAATATGATCCATATGTTCGTAGCCATGTATTTTGGAAAATACATATTCATAGTTGATGAAATCAGTATAATTTTGTGTGCAGGATTTCAATTCCATCTCAAGTAATGAGAAGGAAAAAAGCTTAATAGAGCATAGTCCATTTTTTATAATTTCCTACTACCATAAAGCATACTTTTTAATTTGGCTTTTTGTGCTTGCAATTCGCAAGAATATGCCATTTGTCTAGACACCAGAGTAGCTGACTGTCTGGCATAGTGTTTCTGGCATTATTAGGGTGGACTAAGAAAGCACATGACTATTTGTTGTAAATTCTTTTCTAGCACGTAACATTTTAATACTCCATCAAAATTCTTAGGTTGGATTGCACTTAATTAACCCTCTATTCTTGACCTTGATTTTCCTTCACATAGCTGTGTTTTTTAGAAGAAATTAAAATGTGCTTCACTTGAGTGAAGTGGGTTTTTTGTTTCTTTCCCCTCCTCTCATTTAATTTCTCCCCCCAATATAATGTCTGCTATGTGTTAAGTTTTAGTATTGAATGAGAAAAACTAATTAATCAGAAGATCTTCTTCCAGACACTTCATAATTATAGTGTATGTTGGATCATGGGCAAGAGGGACCTCAGAAAGGATGGTCTGCATTCTGAGGAAGCATAACTAGAGCAAGAGCAGCTCCCACTCACTTTTTGGTATCAGAAAGCATACTGCAGCTGTAAAGGGGAAAAAAAAACCCCAAGCAACAAAAGACTTACATGGCACGGTACAAATAGCAACACTGGCATTCAACAGTCAGTTTACAGCAGACTGCAAGTGATTAGAACTCCTGCACTTCCTCAGTCACTCTTTTTAAAAGTTATTGCTTCCCAGGTGAGACATATTAGCTGACACTGGGCACGCAGGTGCCTAATCTTTTGCAAATTCTCAGCAAAACAATTGCTAATCACTTTCACTTTTACAGCCTACTAGTATTACAGACAGAATCACAGAATCACAGAATAGTAGGGGTTGGAAGGGACCTCTGTGGGTCATCTAGTCCAACCCTCCTGCCGAAGCAGGGTCACCTACAGCAGGCTGCACAGGACCTGGTCCAGGCGGGTC
>Ga0065711_1032236_pt1 | contig 27731 bp, 14 predicted proteins | sample Hoacrofraction12_FD_59098 | JGI IMG/M metagenome (GOLD analysis project Ga0065711, IMG submission 59098) | Hoatzin crop microbial communities from Cojedes, Venezuela - Epithelial fraction 12 v2 (version 2) | ecosystem: Host-associated > Birds > Digestive system > Esophagus > Crop | place...
GGGTCACCCAGAGCAGGCTGCACAGCACCGCGTCCGGGCGGGTCTGGAATATCTCCAGAGAAGGAGACTCCTCAACCTCCCTGGGCATCCTGGGCCAGGGCTCCGTCACTCTCAGAGGGAAGAAGTTCTTCCTCATCTTCAGCTGGAACTTCCTCTGCTTCAGTTTGTGCCTGTTGCCCCTTGTCCTGTCACTGGGCACCACTGAAAAGAGTCTGGCCCTGTCCTCCTGACCCCCACCCTGCAGATATTTAGAGGCATTTCTAAGGTCCCCTTTTATGTGCGTGGAATATAAAGTTTTAATAAGCTTTACCATTCTGAGTCATTCTAATCCTATTATCTCTTGGTATTCTGTATACATACTTGGTTCGCAGAGGTTGAATTTTTTTTCACTTGAATCACCTCTGCTACTTTCACACTGGGAAGAGCAATGTAGTAAAGCCACAGTGCTCTGCCCTCTGTAATGCTAACCATGACACATATCGCTGTGCTTTTGATAGGGGCAGAACCATCACGGAGGCCACCACATTTCCTTCCAGCACAGCTGAGGTTGTGCTTACTTTCTGAGTATAAAGTGGTGACCGGGGAAGGTGCAAAATACGGCATCGTCTGCACATGAGGCGGTCATCCCTGTTCTGTTTTACTCTAATACTTGATATTTTTTTCCCAGTGACCTGCTTGCTTGACAAATTAAAGCAGAAAGAGTAAAAGTGAAAAGATCCGAATATTTACTGTTGCATACTGAAAAATAGCACTTCTTGCTGTTACGTTTCTGACTTCAAATTTGCTCCTGTTATCAGTGATCAACTTCCAGGCTGTTCCATTCTCAGAAAATGGTATGTTAGCAACAGTATTTTTTCTGTGAGGCCATTTCAGGGCTATTTCAGCATCTAATTCTGCTCCTAAGAGTATCATAACTTTTCAAATAAGTTAATGTCCTGGTACACTTGAATACCATGATAACGAGCAACACTGAAATGTCCAAATAGAAAAGTTAAATGAGACATTATACTAGAAATCAACATTTATAACAGCCTCAAGTGGCAGTTTCGCAATTACTGTAGGAACTTATAAATCAATTACACATGGATTTTTTGCAGTGTGGTAATTAATCACAATGCCACTGAACTTCTTAAGTACATTACATGATATTATTAATTAGAAATGACAGAGGAGGCTAGATAACTGCTTTTTACTGTGTGGAAATGTCCACATGAGCTCCAGGGCTGCTTATATTTGTAGACCAGCCTGGAAAATAGGGAAATATTTTCCTTTTGTTTTGCTGCATAATCAGTATCAACCCGTGTTTACATTAATGATGACTGTTCAGTTTCTGGGAATATATTAGCTACTACTTTAATGCTAGTTTTGATATGTGTAAAGTTTAATGCAGTACACCAGATATGATTCTTTCAGTGTATCTTACTTGGATCGTGAGCACACCAGATATGATTCTTTCAGTGTGTCTTACCTGGACCGTGAGCATAGACTAAAATATATGGCCATCATGTACAATTTGGTTAAGAAACATTGCTCCTCTGTTTTGAGATTTTCTAAAATACTTGCTTGGCACAAGTCCCAAATAAATTAATATCATCAGGATGCCTAACTTAATCATAAGAGAAAAAAAAAGAATCATATTTTTCAAACCTTCATCGGCTGCATTTGTTTGAAGCAATGCTGTTTTCCCTAAAACTAAACTGAAATTATTTCCTCTGGCTTTTTATTGAGAAGTTATATTTTCCAAAACGCTCATCATTCCTGTTGCCTTTTTCTTACACTTTGAATTATCCATGCATTTCTGCAGTTATAGGGACTGGAACATTTTCAGTGCTTGAGAAAAGCAGGATGCTTTTCTTCATATACCTTCCACTGACAGCAGTGTTGTGAGCATCTCATGTAAGCAGGGTGTGTTCTGCTAGTAAGGCTGACTCATAGCTTCTTTTACCCACTCTTCTTTCCACGTGCATTTTCTACATCATTTTATAGCAAGGAATTTTTCATCTTGTTTCCATGCAGTTGATTATTTGCACTTAAAAGCAGTATCTTGTAATTTCCTGCTCTGATCTGCATCCTATTTATTTCAGACAATATTTTAATTTGTTCAGATCATTTTGAATGTTATGCCTATCTTCTGCAGTTCTCATGGGACATGTGAGACCTACTAGTTTATTATCTTTTGCAAACTAAATGCTTTTGCAAGTCCTTATGGGATGCTGTTCCGGAACTTCGTTGCTCTGAAATGGCAAAAAACTTTCTAATTTCCAACTCAAATATATTACTGGTCATGTTTGTTCTTGTACCTGCCCTGTCTTAATTTCACTAGTGATTTCAAATCTAGCCCAATGCATTTATGTATGACAATCAGATCTTCCAAGCAGCTCATCATTTTCACAGACTCATTAAAGACAATTTTTTTCGGTTTCTTCCCGTGGTGGGTTATCATAGAATCATAGAATCATAGAATGCTTTGGGTTGGAAGGGAGCTTTAGAGGTCATCGAGCCCAGCCCCCCTGCAGTGAGCAGGGATATCTGCAACTAGACCTGACTGCTCAGAGCCCCGTCCAACCTGGCCTGGAATTTTTCCAAGGATGAGGCCCCCACTACTTCTCTGGGCAATCTGTTCCAGTGTTTCACCACCCCTATTGCAAAAAAATTTCTTCCTTATATCTAGTCTAAATCTATACTCTCTTAGTTTAAAGCCATTGCTCCTTGTCCTATCGCAACAGGCGCTGCTGAAAATGTTTTCCCCATCTTTCCCATAGGTCCCCTTCAGGTACTGAAAAGCTGCCATAAGGTCTCCCCAGAGCCTTCTCTTCTCCAGGCTGAACAGCCTCAACTCTCTCTCAGCCTTTCCTCATAGGAGAGGTGCTCCAGCCCTTAGATCATCTTTGTGGCCCTCCTCTGGACCTGCTCCAACAGCTCCAAGTCCTTCTTGTGCTGGGGCCTCCAGAGCTGGATGCAGGACTCTGGGGGGGGACGTCTCACCAGAGCGGAGTAGAGGGGCAGAATTCCCTCCCTTGCCCTGCTGGCTGTGCCTCCCTTCATGCAGCCCAGGATATGGTTGGCCTTCTGGTCTGTGAGCTCCCATTGCCACTTCATGTCCAGCTTTTCATCCCCCAGCACCCCTCAACTGCTGTCAATACCCTCATCCTGCAGCCTGTATTGATACCAGGGGTTGCTGCAACCCAGATGCAGGACCTTGCACTTTGCCTGTTTGAAGCTCATGACGGTCACACAGGCCCATTTCTTGAGCTTGTCCAGGTCCCTGTAGATGGCATCCTGTCCTTCTGGTGTGTCAACTGCACCCCTCAGCTTGGTGTCGTCTGCAAACTTGCAGCGGGTGCACTTCATCTCGCTGAGTCATTGATGAAAATGTTAAACAGCACCAGTCCCAGAGTGGACCCCTGAGGGACACCACTTGTCACGGACATCCACTTGGACATCAAGCCATTGACCACTACCACTACCCTCCGGCTTCAACCTTCCAACCAATTCCTTAGCCACCGAATAGTCCATTCTGTCTCCCTCATATCAGGCCTTCTGAAAGCCTCTTCCTGTTTGACTTGATTTTTCTTGATCTTTAGACAACAGCTGCTGAAATCCAGCAGCTTGTTCTTGCATTTTCAGTTGCAGTTAACACTTAAATGTAACTTATTACACAGCTACACATCCATTCTAGAATGTCTATGTCTATTTTAAAAAAATCAAAACCAATTTTTCTGTATCTCATGGAGTTGATTATGGCAGATGAATTTTCTCTAAGATCACTTTGCATATTGAGTAGATCACTGCATATAATCACTTTAAATCCACATAGACTTCTTCCGGGTCAGGAAAGAAAGCTTTTTACATAGAAGCACAAACTAGAAAGGAAACCTGTAGATCTTCAAGATCTGTTCTACTAACTTTGGCAAACACATAATATATTTCTCCTAATAGGCTTTTAGAGATCCAGAGTATGAATTTTTTTTTACAGGAAGACTGCTCTGAAGGTATAAGTCTCTGTTTTGTTCTGAGAGAAAAGCATGAGCAGCATTTGTAAGAGTTTCCTTAATTTCTCACATCATGAGGAGCAGGGCTGAGCAGGGAGCATTCAAAGACTATATGAGAGGATTTTCTGGTCCTCCCCTGACGTGTGAAGCCTCCAGGACTTGGAAGTCCTTCCTCTCCTATCAGTTATACCTCTATTTCTTCAGCATTGATAAATCTGTTCCATCTACTTTCCATGGTCCAACCATAACCCCCAGCAGCTCTTTCTGGTAAATTGGATTGTTTTTCTCCACTCAGACCTCTCGCACTGTTCGACCCTCCTCTGTGTGGGCTTATAAACTTCAGTAAGTGAAAGAAATAAGAGGCAATCCCAGAACAAGACTACAACAGCTCAAAACTCTACTGCTTTCATGGATATTGATCTAAGCAAGTTCCCTCTGGGTTGTCTGTAGTCAAAGCACCAGAGAAGAAATACTAACGATTTCAAGGCGTCTTTGAGCAACCATCCAGTCTCTATGCTATTATTTATTGATCTTTCCCTTTGTTCAGGTAAGCTGTCTTCGGGGCTTGCTTTTTAAATGAGAGACAGAAACAGAATGGAGCTGGCTGATGGATCTTGTATAGGAAGATATATGGCTTCTATTTCCGTCTCTGGTTACTTCTCTTGTGGCATGGGCAGTACTAAAAGGAGTTTGAAGGATCCCCTTCACTTCTCCTCTGCTGTTCTTGAACACATATTCTGGGTTCTCTTTTCTTTCTTGCTGTAGCTCTTGTTCAGAGAAAATAAAGCCGTTTAGAGGAAGTAAAGCTGTAAAATCCAGTCTCAGAGTGCACCTGTTTTAAACTGATGTTAAGGAAATTTGTGAAAAATTCCAAGCAGGTCTGGGTCCTTCCTTTCTGAAAAAAGTGTTCGGAGAGAGAAAAGCTACTTCACATACAGGAAATCTGTATAAAAGTTGGAAAGGTAAAATAGGTTCATGCAAAGACCTCTTGAGTAAGAGGGAACCATCAGCTGCAATAGTCAAAGCCTTCATTTTTAGTTTGGACCGCTACTGTTGTTTTTTAAAAACAAAAGAAACCTCTTTCTACCAAAAATGAGTCCTCAACATGCAGGTCCAGTTTGACCTTCCTTTCAGCTGTGACAGGATTCCCGGGATTGCTTTTTCATAGTTGTGTTGTAGCTGTGCAGGACATCAGTAATGTTTTCTAGTGATTTAATCTTTTTTAGTGCCTTGAAACCTAAAAAACAAGATTAACTCACTAAATTTACTTAATTCTCAAAGAAAAAAAGTAAGACGACACTAAGGCTGAAAGTACAACAGCAATTAAAAAAACAGTAAAAGAGAATAAGAGTGTGTTAAATTCTGAAATGAAGCAAAATAAAACCAGAGAACTTGACCTAAGAAAGCACTTAGAAATACAAGGAATTAAGATGAAAATAGTCTTTAATGACTTACAGTGGAATCAAGCAATAGTTATGAAACTAAGGCATTAAAAATATTTTTAAAGGGAAATTAATCTTATCTTTTTTTAATGTAAATACTCCCTCCCCATTACATCACATGCCACAGACTTAATTAAAAAATCAGGTTGGAAAGAACCTCTGGACATACCTAGTCAAACCTTTCCTCTTGCACAAATCGAAGCTAGCTGCAGAGTGAGACCAAGTTGCTTTTAGCCTTGCCCAGCTGAATTTTGAATGTCCTGAAGGGTAGAGATTCAACATCTCTTTAGGGAACTTGCTCCCATGCCAGACCACTCTCTCAAAACCAGAACTTTTCACTTCTATCCTAAAGGAATTTTCTTTGCTGCTCTGCTTTTTTCCCTTGTACTGTGCCTGTTTGAGAAGTCTGGCTCCATCTTTTAAGGGCAAACTAGATTTTTAGGTAGTGGAAGGCTCCAGCCTCACAAGCATTTTGGGACTCCCAAGTCTGGGTTGTCTCCAACATCTCTTACATATTTAGGGGGCCCAAAACTGCACACAGTACTTCACTCTGGCCCCACAAGTGCCAAACAGAAGGAAACAATCACTTGCCATGACCTGGTGGATGTCCTCTTGCTACTACAGCTGAGGATGTTGCTGACTTTGTGGTTGTCAGGTATTCTGCTGGCTCTTGTACAGCTTCCTGTCCCCATGGCTTCTTCTTTCTCTTCAGAGGTGCTCCACAGCCAGTTCATAGAATCATAGAACCATAGAATCATACAATCATGATTTGGGTTGTATTGGAAAGGCTGAGGGTGCTCGGCTTGTTTAGCCTGAAGAAGAGAAGGCTGCGAGGTGACCTAACAAATGCTTATAAATATCTGAAGAGTGCGTGTCAGGAGGACAGGGCCAGACTCTTTTCAGTGATGCCCAGTGACAGGACGAGGGGCAATGGGCACAAACTGAAGCAGAGGAAGTTCCAGCTGAACATGAGGAAGAACTTCTTCCCTCTGAGGGTGACGGAGCACTGGAACAGATTGCCCAGGGAGGATGTGGAGTCTCCTTCTCTGGAAATATTCAAGACCTGACTGGACCCAGCCTGCTCTGGGTGACCCTGCTTTGGCAGAGGGGTTGGACTAGATGACCCACAGAGGTCCTTTCCAACCCCTATCATTCTGTGATTCTGTGAATCTGTGATTCTGGAAGGGAGCTTTAAAGATCATCTAGTCCACCCCCCTGCCATTGGCAAAGACGTCTTTCACTACACGAAGTTGCCCAAAGCCCTGTCCAACCTGCCCTTGACCACTTCCAGGGAAGGCATATCCACCACCGGTTGGTTTGATGCTGACCTGCAGTTGTCCATGGTCCTGCTCTGTCCCAGGTGTTGAGTCTGCATTTGTGTGTGCACAACTTCATGAGGTTCAGGTTGGGCTGGTCCTCCAGCTTGATAAGGACTCTTACCTCCTAGTGTGGTGCTGTCCACAGACTTGCTGAAGATGCATTCCACCCCCTTGATGTCATTGTTGATGAAGATGTTTTAACAGCACTACCACAATATTGATGCTTGAATGTTGCTGCTTAAACCTGAAACTGTTGAGCACTGTCTTTGTAGCTGGATTCTTGTAGCTAATTCTTTCACTGTAGAAGACCATCAGGCTGGTGTGAGGAATGATTCATTCTTGAAAAAATCCTTTATTAATTGTTCTCCCTTGTCTTCATGTCCTTCCTGTGCTTGGGAATATTTTCCATGAGAATTTGTTCCACAGTCTGAGATGGGGTTGACTGCCCAGTAAATATCCATATTGTCCTTCCTGCCTTGTTTGACCATTCACTGTTTTCCACAGTCAGTAGGGACACACCCCTTGAGCAGAGCAAAAATTCAAAGATGATAGAGCTTGCAGTTATTTCAGGCAGCTGCTTCAGCACCCCTAAAAGCATTACTTTGAGTTCAATAGACTTGTGTATGTTCAGATTTTTTAAGTAGTCCCTTTCTGAGGCAGTGATTGCCTGCTACCTGTGGTACCCCTCTCCTGTAGCACTCCTGTTCTGTAGCTTTTGCTACCAGTCACGGAGATCCAGAGGATCTAAGAAAATATTCTGAGAGTTAAAACAGAGGTAAAGCAGGCACTGAATATCTTGGAAGCTTCCATGTTCTTCATCACTAGTTTTCCTGCTCTGTTCAGCAGTGAGCCCTGATCTTCATTCTGCTGCTTAAATACCTCCAGAGGCCATTCCTGTTGCTCCCATCCCTCACTACCTAACTCTAAAACACCGAAGTTTGGCCACCCAAATTGCACACCTGGATAGCTGTGTGATGATCCTCTGTCCCTCTTTGTGTCCGTCCCTGTTTCCACTTCCCATACATTTCAGGTTTGTGTTTCTGCTTGACCAAGAGTTCCCTGTTCAGCCAAAATCATCCTCCAAAACATGTGCCCGTTTCCTTGCACATCAGGATAGATTGCTCTCCTGCTTTGAAGAGGTGGTTGCTGAAGACGGATCAGTTCCTCTGAGCACTTATGCCCTTCAAGACTAGAGGGTCCTGCCCAGAAATTCCCCATATAAGCAGAAATCCAGTCTCCTGAACCCCAAGATCTTCTGCCAGCTACTTGCCTACTACAATGTCTGAAATGTTCCCATATATAAAAATCAAACAAACAGCTAAGTCTCTCTAAATAGTTTGTTTAAAATCTTGATGATCCAGCTTTCCCTTTTTTTCTAATATGCTTTGTGTCGTTAACCACCTGTGGTAAGTTGCATACTGTTTCTCTCTAGCTGTGAAAGGGAAGCAAATAGTCAATAGTACTTGAACTTGTCTCTGTTCAAACAACTTGTCTGCTTGTTTCAACTCAGCTTCAATCAGAGTCTCAGGTATCTTCTAGACTTGCCTAAAACTCTCATTTTCAAGCCTTTAGTGCCTGCCTTCTAGGCTTCACAGTCATTGGCTGAAAATGAGTTGTGAATGGGTTTATTAACTTGTAGGTCTTTTAACACGGGTCTTGGCCAGTTAAGTAGCAAGAAGACACAACTGTTGCCATTGTATAATTTAAACCTTTGAATAGTTTGCTCGGTAAAACCAAATAATCTTAGATTTCTGTAGCGGTGGTCTTTGTTACTGATAGCCACTGCTACCATTTTCTTGTTAAAGACTGCAGACCAATTGCCAGATTGATAAATAGCGACACTGTGTCTCCTTATTTGACCCCAGCTTTGAGAAGTACTACTTGTGTACATTCCGCTCACCGTTCTTATCAATTATAACATTTTGATAGGCATTTTCAATGAAACTCATTATGTGTTAGCTAAAACCTTTCCCTTCTAACACTCGGGAGAGACATTTAGAGATTAAGAAGACAAAAATAACATAACCAATAGCTTTTGTTTTTTTCTTAGCATGTTGCACAGTGAGCTGCAAGATTTTTATTTTCTGAGCAGCTGGAGAGCAACCCAATGCCCCTTTGTCAAAAGTTAATGGGGCATGTCTTTGTCAGCCTAATAGAAAATGTCTATGCAACTATTTGCAGCACTATCTAGTGGTGATAGGCCTCTAGTTATTAATATATTTTAGTTTTTCAGCACCCATTGCCTTGGGGATTAACACCCTTTAATGCTGTTAGGAATTATGTCGGTGATAAGCATTTATCAAATAAATGTGCTAACACCACCTTTAGGGGCTTTTTAACACAGATTTTTCAAGATGGATCTGTCCTGAGTTTTTATCCATTTCTCCCATAATTTGCTATAATTATAGATTTGATTTGTGAATTTTAAACTACATTGCCAATTAAAAACAATTTTAGGCCTTGATATTTTATCGCTTTCTCTGATTTTTAATTCTATTTCATGAATTTCTACATCGGATACTGCAGAAACCCCTTTCAGAGGCAATGTCTTTTACTGTATGCCTTCGCATTTGGTTTTTGTTTTAATCTCAACGGATAAAAGTCAAATTTTGAATTTTTTCCAACTCTTTGCAGAATAACTTGGAGGAAATCAGACCAGATGTCAATAGATGTGTTTATGATTAAATACTTAGTTGCTGGACATCAGAGCAATTTTATGCGAACAACATTTCAGAGTCTTTTTGTGTGATTTTATTACAAATTTATGTTTGATTCTATCAAAAATATTTCTAATGAAGATCTTCTTCGATTTGTGGTATTAGGGAATCCACGACCACCTTAGGTTCTGGGTCGTTACATGTGCCCTCCTTTGGCAGAGGTCTTTGCAACGTTTGGCATGAACTTGATGAATTTGTCTTGAATAGTTATAGATAGGTGGTTGGGGTTTTCTTCCACTTTTTTTTTTGTGTTGAACCTTCTATCACATACATGCAGCTACCAACTGACTCCTTTTGATGGCATTCCCTTATGTTTAGCCATGTGGAAGAGGAAGTTATGACGGTTTTTGTCAGTTACCCCACAGACTGGACATCCCCAGTACCATGGCTTTTTTTCTGAGTGCATGGCCAAGGCAGAACCCACCAAGTCTCAGCATATTGGATGAGCTGGATTATTACTGCAGAGTATCACTAAGGGAATCTTTGGTCTCCTTGGTGGGGATGTACCAGTAGTATAATTGGAGAAGGATATATGACTATGTATTCCTGGTATGAATAAGCTATTTTCTATAGCAACTGAGGCCACCATTTCTGTGCAAGCAGTCTCGTTTCTTAAAAAGAATTCTGATATGTTTAATCTAATTAGAGGTGGGCTTAAATTCAAGTAATTTACCCGATCCTTCAGCTGAAAGGCTTTCAATCCCTATCAAAGGATTCGGTACTTATTTAAGAAGGTACTGGCAAATATTATCAGTTTTAAATTTAGAAGAAAATTTGAAGAGAAACAGTCTTACTCAAAGACAATGTGGAAAATGGTTATTTGTCTCAGGGGCCCAGCTGTCTCTGTTCCAATCTAGCTGGGCACTACTGATGACACTGACAAGGCCTTTCTTGGAGTATGTGCAGAAGGATTTTTGAAGCAGTGATATTCTTTTGAACCTTATTTTGAATTCAGAATTCTTTGCTCAATTCCAAACAGCTGCTAAGGCCATTATCAGGGGAAGAAGGGTTATTCTTCATCTATTACAAGATTTGATACAGCTCCCGTACATAATCCAGAATTAATTAAAGCATACACTCTTCACATATGCTCACAACTTAACTGTGGCATGCTAATGTGGTGCTTTGTTTGGTGCTATTTACGTCTAAGTTGGACCTTAGGTGCTGTTTCACTGGGCAATATACAAATTTACACGTGTATATGACTATCCTCGTCCCAGAAAGCTCACACAAGGCAAAGTAGAAAATGTTGCAAAATAATCAACAGGAACAGTATGAGAAAACTTACAGTTCTGCTCTAATAAAATATAGCAGTTTTAATGAAGCAATGGACTCACTCCGTTGAGTTTGTTTCCTACTTCTCTAGGCATTTTGAGAGCCGGATTTAGAGGACAGCAAGGTGACTATGTGGATATTTACTGAGTTCTTCCCACTCTTGAGGGTAGCGTGGGAGAAAGCATGACAACTGCTGGGAATTTTGAAGAGCAGGTCTGCAAGAGGTCAACCAACTCTTAGAAGCCAATCCCACCTGTGACTAACTGGCTGTGACTCATCAGAGGCTTTGGTTTCTTTTATTAAGGCTTTTCAAAGTCTCTACTTCCTAGGAAACTTATAGGCAATACACAAGTACTATTAAGTCAGAGCAATCCACAGGCTTACAGGTTATTACAAGCAACAACACTGTTAATTCTCCTAAGTGCCTGTGTACAGAAATAGCAAAGGAAGATGAATAACTTCAAGAGCTGCACAACCCCAGGTATAATGGCATCATGTCACCTCAAAAAAGCCCCAGTATCCTAGCATCAAGCTTCCTTTTACCCCAGTGGAGACTCTTTTATGGTGACTCCTAGGCTACACAATGCTGCTTGTTGGCATCACTGTTCATAAATCATTCACCAGATCTGAAAATGCGGACTGAAGGAAACACACGGACTTGTAACTACAGAGTGTCTGTTCTTAACAAAGAAGTTTGACCAACGGCTGCTCTTTTCCTCTGCTTACTTTCTACAAAATCCCTTTTGAAATTTCACATAATAATTTTTATAGTTTGATGTCCAAAGCTTTAGACTATCTCATGCTGGAATTCCAGACTTCTGTTTCTTCAGCATATAGAATAAGACATATTTCATCAGAAAATAACAGCTTTTACTTCACCCCTGTGAATACACAACTCTGCTCAGACAAATTTAGCAATTCCTTTACAATTCAGTCCAGCAGTGGAAAATTAAACATGTTCAAAGTGCAAGCAGCACACTGACAAGTAACCTGTGCTTTTTAGAAGATGTGTGACACTTGCCAGCTTTTCCAGCTTCCTACAGCCTGCCATCTCCAGCCCCTCTTTGTAGTTGAAGCTCTCTATTTTCCCTCACAAAAGCTCAGCTCCAACACTTTGAGCTAACACCGCAGGCTCTGCAGACCATGCAGTCAGGGAAAGTTCATCCCGTGTTCCTCACCTCATTTGGCTGTTTGGTTTTTGACAGCTGAGTCTCATCTCTGAAGCACTCCCATTGTTCTCCAGAAATGGAGGATTCACATTCTTTGAATATATGATCATAACTGAAATGTTGAAAGAAAAGCCGCATAGTACAGGAGGAAGAAATCCCTGTTACTCCTGGCTTGAAGTTGCTACTGATTTTTGGATACAAGAAGGTGCTGAGCACACCTTCTGGTGGCTAGATCTCCACATCCTTACCAGAGACAACCTATACAGGACTCAACAGATATCCTATGGCTAGTGTCCACACATACCAGTTAATCTTCTAAAACTCTGCTTTTAAGAAGAACCGGTCACGCTCCTGACACTTGTCCTAACAGCTCCACTTCCATTTCTTGTCATCTGTAGAGACAGATGTTCACGCTTCCAATGAGGGGCTTAAGAAGCCAAATGCAGCAGTGGAGGAATGGAATGACAAACTGACACACCTGGTAGTTTTGGATATATTGCTACTGATGGGGAACTATCAGTCTCACCAGCATTTCCCTTTCCAATCAGAAACAAGTGAGAACGAGGAAAAAATGTGAGACTTCTTTGCGTAGGATGTGAGAAAAATCCTACATCGATGTTTTCCCAGGACTCCCTGTTATTCTTTACACTTATACTCCTTAAAGCTGATTAAATCAAGCTTCTCCTTTATTCCTTATTTGGTCTTGAATGGTTATTAGTGCTAGATTAAGAATAACAGCTGACTATGATGGGGCTTTCAAGAAGACACAATGTGGACTCTACCTTTATAAAGATGAAGAAAAGTAACGTATTCTCGACTGTAGCAAGAAGTGTATTCCTGATGAGGAATTATGGGGCAAGAAAGCTCATAGTTTTGTAAACCTGCAGTTTGTAATGAAAAACATTCAGTTGCATATGCTTGATGAATAAAATGGATAGTTCCATTACATTCTAAGCTTACTTGAAATATCAGGCAAATAAGGCCTTAGAAATTTACCAATTTAGGAGAGTCAGAAATGTGGATTTTTTCACTAATGTACACAGCACTCCAAACTGCTGCCTGCATTCAAAGAAAAAACAAGTTGCCTTATAGCTTCTTCACGAGCCAATCAAATTTTCATGGGAATATCTCTGTATTGCTGCGATATTACTGCAGTCTGACTCTACTCAAAAGAGAGTTAGCTAATACATCTTCTGACTGAGGAGGGAATTGCTGTCCTTAATATATTCCTAATTAATTTCACACTTTCTTTAATCTTTTATTGTTTTGATAAAAACTGAAGGAGAAATACAAAATGAAACAGGTAAACTAATTTCCTTGGAATTTAAACATCTGCTTGGATTTTAATCAGATGACGGAGTATCATTTGTCTTTGGAACAGATAGGTGTTTCTAGGAGTGTGGAAAAAAGATGATATGATGGTTTTTTAGTTCAGAGAAGCTGGGATTGAGAAGATCAGCAGTAAATGTGTGAATATGGTCACAGATGCCAAGGACTTGAAACAACCCTCAGATTCATTTTCGCTTCTGGGATATCACAGTCCCTAATCAGGGTTTTGATAGAACTGTCTATCTTGCTGTCATTTGTTAAAGAAAATTCTATAAAATGAGAAATGCCACCATCTTACATGGATGCAGTGTAGAAAAACTCTTCACTGTCAGAACAGGTGACTGAAAAGACAATCACCGATTAAAAGATTTTGTTGAAGGTGTGTTCATGGTACCATTTCATTAACTGAGTTCTAAGTAGATTAGTTCTTCTGAGGCAGTCTTCTCAGCATTTTTTCCTGCTCTTAAGATCTGAACCGTCCATCCAACACAAGAACCACCTCCCGTTTTCCTAGCGTGTACTAGTGCTTTCTTTGTGAAGGTGGAGCTCAAAACCAGAAATGAAGCTGAGAAAATGTACATTGAAGCACCTGCAGTTTCAGTTCCAAGCCTTCTAAAGCTTCCAACTGATTCTCTAGGACCAAGTGTCCTTTGCTCTTTCGGAAATGTTTGGATTGAATTTGACCTACATTTCTGATAACATTAGAGAAGCCCTGGTTTATTCTTCAGAAACTGTGTACTATGCAGAGTAGACAGTGTCTTCACAGTGTCCTGAACCTTCTGCTTAAAGCTTGAGCCCAGAAATAACAAAATATTATTGATCCTTTCTCTACATGCTACTTAGTCTGCAAAGCAGATTTTGTTGCCTTTTTTATTAATTTCTTATAATCAGATTTGACTGGCTAACATGCAGCTAGCTTGGTATAGATAGACAGCAGAGCTAGATGAAAATCTTAGAGTAAACCTAAGTTGATGGACAGTAATTGTTAATGTCTCGTGAGGTCTCTTCTACTGTTGCTAAAGCTAATACAACACAGACTGAATGTTCTGATAATAACCAACTTCTTCCTTTCTTGATTGGGGAGTTTTAGTCTACCCACATTCCCTACCAAGGGACTGAAATTAGAGAACGAGATGTCCTATCCATACTTTCACTGGGAGCTTAGTGAGCAGACAAGGGTATTCTTCTGTCCCAAGATGCAATATGACTGTGCCTTCCATCTCTTTACAAAGACAATACTTCAATGATTTACCCTTGAAAGTATTTTCCATAAACTGGATTGGGTCCACAGAAGGAAGAGGAATGTTTCTATAGAGGAACTTCTGCTTCATTTCTGGAAGAATGAGCTTTTCTTCACCAGTAACCAGAAGAGTCAAATATCAAAAACACGCTTCCTCTCCTCAGTAGTCTCACGACTACCTCACCAATTCTGTTTAGCCCTTTCCACAAAACACCAGAATTTGGGTGGTGGGAATCTCAGCTTTGCAATCAGTCTCTTGCTAAAGGAAAGACACATTGGTCAAACCGTACGGGGACATGTGCAATGCAAACATCTACATCAGAGCTAATCTCTGTAGGATCCTTTAGTGGCTGGTGGGAATCAAGTGAATATACTCATCTCAGTCTGGAGGATGAGTTAGCTCATGATGCAGGTGTGTAAAGTAGGTCTGATGATTCATGATTTTAAATTGCCTAGTTCTCTCCTTCAATTCTTAAGAGAGCCTTGGGTGACTAGCTCATGTACAATTGTCTGGAAAGAAAATAATTAAAGGTTAGACCAGATTAATTCCATCCAGAACCTTCTTCCCTCCCCCCTGCCTCCCCATTATTTAAGCAGAAATTTGTGATGCTGAGCTGGTTTTCTGCCTTCAGTAACTTCTCAGTGATCAATGTATGATGTTAACAGGTTAGACACAGTCACTTTGTTAGCTTGCATGTTCAATGTACCATTCAGTTAGCTGAGACAAAAAATTATTTTTTAAAAAGAAAAACAAAAATATGTTTAGAAATAAAAAAACCATAATTTATGACACTTTTAGTAGATTATAATCACTAATCACGCAAAAGAATGCTCCATCTATGTTGCAGGGCAGGAAGAGAGGTCAACTGTCTCCACTGCATATATTCTAGACTTCTGCAAAATAATTTTTTTACAGGAAGCCATCCAATGCATCTCACATTTCAGAAGAAACCTGCCACTGTAGTCTGCAGCTCCTCATTACAACACTGAAAAAATAGGCTTTTCTATTAATATAATTATAGGATGCAGGCACTGGGTAAATCAGGGACATGTTTGGGATTCTCCTTTCTTTCAAACTAGCAATTATGATCACAAGGAGCTCTGTTAGCAAGGGAGTATAAACTGGCAGTGGCCTGTAAACACAGAGGAGCCTGTGAATGCTCATCTGAAACACTTGCCATGCTTGTGTTTCGTCCTTTAAGCTACTCTGTTATATGTCATTTACTGCAGTATACTGCAAATTTTGATAACAGGGTTGCAACCCAGTTCTCCATAGAGACTTCCTGTTTAGCGTGCTGAACGATGAGTTTTTGTCAAAAATACTAGGAACAAAATCTTTTTTGTGTGGAAGATTTTCAGCAAGATTTAGAAGCCCAAAGATTGTAATTTGAGCTTGTGTCTACCTGTCTTTATATGTTGGTGATTTGGAAAGCACTCTGAACAAGGGACCTGGTTTCTAAATCTGGATTCTGAATTCAGCCTTACAGGATCCAAAGAAATACACAATCTGCTGCAGAAACCTCCAGACATTTTTGCAGCAGCTAATGTCCTGCCAGTTTCATGATGTGATACTGCCTCCTCTAAATCCTTCTTCCCAGCTCTCTGAGATAACACACGCTTTGCAAGACTTCACCACTACAATCTGGCGCAACCTAGCTGAAGTTTAAACAGGAGAGATCAATTATCCGTGGCTGACACCACCAGTTAGTATTGGCTCTGTGAAAGAGAACATAACGAAAAAGGATGATCCAGACTGACACTAAACCAATTGAATATGAAGACCCTAAGCTAACAACCTACCTTGTAAATGTAAATTGGTATGACGGCTGACAAAGCAGTTCAGATCTTACAGCTCAAACCAATATGAACATACCTTTGGACAGCTGCTTGCCATCTCAAGTCAGATACAGCCCTGGTTTCTGTCAAACCCCTCATTGTCTCAGTTTCTCAGTGTGAGATATTCTTCAGTACTGATAACTAAACCCTTGTTTGGAAAATCAGTACAGGCAACAGTGTGCTTACACAACTTGTCTGTGGCTTCAGCTTTGTCTGAGCACATTGTCCCTTCAGTGTCCTCTCACTTCCTAAACAGACCCATCCAACTAATGGGACATCTGCTGTCGTTGCATTATTTATTCTATTTACAATGTCTATCTTTACTTTTTTCATTTCTGTCTTCTTTAGATATAATCTCTTTGCAATAAGGATTGTGTCTATTATAATGAGACTTTGGGTATATCTGGCCCTTAAGGACTACCACACTGAGCATGGTTAGTATGCCCCTGACCCTCAGGAAATCCATAATCCAACCCCTAGTGAGATGTCCCCCATAAGCCCATGGAAGGAACTATAATTCTGGGGGGGGGTGGGAATTAATCAAGGTTATTCACTGTAGGAGGGTATTAATTTTTTTTCTCACTACCTCTGAATAATGTATTTGGAATGTATCAAGAAAAGAAAACATTTTCTGATTAAGGAGGGGCATCAGAATTTTGATCACTATGTCCCAAGTTAGGTCACTTTGATGTGCTACAACCAATATTGGCCTGCAGTGTACAGTACATATGTTGATCATGGCTGGGACTGCCAGCTCTATATGTGACAGTTAGTAGGGACATGACAACAGCAGGTCAGGCAGCATTCACCTTCCTAAAAATCCTGCATGTAGCTCCTAGCAGGGAGGTTACAACAGAGGAAAAATTCAGACTGCCTATATTCACTGCCCAAGGAGCAGCTGTTCCTGCTTGTATGCACCTCAAAAACGAGAGTGTCAGGTGACAGGACCAGTTGCTTAGCTAATTCAGAAACAACTGAAATAAAGAAGTTGTAATTCTTTTCTGCAGTTCACAAGGCAAATTATCGTGTAAACATCTACTTCTTCACGTGCTTGTTAGTAGCAGCTGTGAAAAGCTTCACAGTTTAATTAGTAGCACTAAAGTGCCTCAGAGCCTGAAAAAGAGACATGCAAAACCAAAAGGAAGTATTTTTCTCCGTGAGCCTGGCAGCTGTGCTTCAAGGTGTAAATGTGAAGAAACCCCATGTTTGACATTTTGAACATTTCAAACACCTCCAGCTCTAGGTATCAGGATTCCATACTTCAAGAAGATATTTTCCTAACTACTTGTGGCTTGGTATTACATAGGTAGGATAAAATCCATTGAACAATGCATTTCTGGATATAAGGTCATGCTCTTTCTCTTTAGACAATAGTTAACTGCCTAGAATAACAGATAAAGAACTTTATCATCTTTCAGTGGTTGTAATATGAATGCTAAAATCATCAGCTTGTGCAAGACTGAGAACTGCTTAAAATAAGTACAGTCATGAAATTAGCAAACAAAATGCTATGAGTTTCAAAATAGATTGCCTAATTAATACTCAGAATAAAAAATAATTAAGCAAAATAAAACTAGAGAAAAGCTTGACACTGCACCTTCATCTGAAAACAGCCGGGCAAGTAGGAGGGTTGGAGGTATGACTCCTCAAGTAAGGAGCGTCTTAAATATGTGAAATGAAATACCTTTTGTTCCTCTTAAAGTATTTGAGACTACATACAATTAATTTTGCAGTTTCTTGATTGTTTAAGATACTACAAAAGAAAGATAACGAAGGAAGTGGTGCTGTAATTTGGCAGGTTAAACAGTAAGACTTGCCATCTTCAGGGAATCAGATTTTATTGAAAATATGGTGAATAGCATTATTTGGCATTCTACTAGCGCTTGGTCTGTGAGCAGAAATCACCATGTTTTACAAAAAAAATCTCAGTGTCTCACATCTGTTCTTACTCTTTTCACATATCAGGTTCACTCAAGACATTATTCAAAACAATGAGAGAAAATGGTGAAAACAATGTGCCAGTCTTTGAATAAGGCAGGGCTTTTTCCGTGAAGTCATGCTTTCACCCATTTTAATTGAGCTGGATTCTGACCCATCTCAGAAACGGAAAATTTCTTCACGTAGATTTCAAAGTGATTTTCACCAAGACTTCTGAATTGCTTTAATCTAATTTCCAGGTCAAAATGTGATCAAAAAGGTATTGTTTTTTTATAGATTTTTTCCCCACGCTGTTACCTTCTTGTAAATCAAATTCCTTTAAGCTTATTCTTCTTAGATCATTTGCTTGTTAGATGTATTTAGCTTTTACAAATCAAGAAAATACAATGAAAAAGCATTATTGATCACAAACTTTCAGTGAGTACTCACTTTAGGATTTAACATATTTAATTAGTATTTTAGGGTCATCACAAAAAATCTATATGTGAATTTTTTCTTTTAGAAATAGCTTTTCTCATCAATAGGCAATAGTCATTCCACATTCTGCTTGTGTATCATGGGACACTGACCTGTAATTTTTAAAACTTAAATATTTTTTTGAGCTTTACTTTTATTCACAATAACAGTTTACTATAACCCCTATCTTTTTGATGCACTCTGTACTTGGCTTTCCATGTATTTCAGGGCTGAAAAATGAACCCGTAGAAGCCAGTGAGATACTAAGAGGCCTGAAGTTGAACGATTGCCTTTTGGCAAAACTGACGTTTTCTCTCTTGCTCAAATGAGTTCTGGAAGACAATAGATTGAAATCCAGAGATTTTTATTTTAAATATGTTTCTGGTGAGTGCACGTTTGAATCCCATATTGATCTCCTTCAGCACTGAAAATCCTAACCAGAAATCTAAGTTGAGGTTATTTTGACTGGGGATTTTGAAATTAATACCATTTTCTAGAAGGAAAAATCTTTGGATGAGTCCATCATGCTACGTTCCATTGGTTTGCTGCTGTATCACTGTTAGAATTAACTTTTGACAATGGAGGAAAGTGAATCACCTCTCCCACTGGCAGATGGCGTCCATTAAGAGCCAGAGATATATAAATCCAAAACTCACTTTGCAGAAGATAACAAAAATTTGGATGACCCAAATATGGACGTGTCTCTGCCAAAAAAGGTTAGTCTAAAATTTACAGGGAATCTGTCAGTTTGCAGAGGTCTTTGTGCTGTTCACCCATGAAAAATCCCATGCTACTCAGCTGCTTAGAAGAGACAATTACCTTACTCTTTGCAAGACACTAAGTTTTGAAGCATCTGTGATGCAGGGACTGTCCAGGAAAACTCCTTCCTTTGGCCTCTTTGATCAGATTGTTTTAACCTTGTGCCATTTTAATATTTTTATACTGATAGGAAAAATCATGGAATTATAAAATTCAGTGTAAGTTCTGACACAAGCTAGTTTCAGTGAATGTTTTAAAAAGGTGTTTTTGAAATTTACAGAGCTGCACGAATCCATGTATTGATGCTCATGTGGTTGGTGCTTTATACGTAGAAGTGTGGTGATCTCTGTGAAAGGCAGGTTAAAAAAACCACATGATGATCGAAGATACTAATGCAGGTTTTATACCAACCAGGGCTTAGATTTGGTCTTAAGTGCCATGAAGTCCAGTTCTACTTGGTTCAGTTGGGCATGGTTAACACCAGTGAGGCCTCATCCTGTGAACTCTGCAAGTCCAGGAACTCTGTTTCAGTGTTGGCTTTCCTTCCAAGCAGGTAGGCTGAACACGACAAATATCACACCATCCTGTTTGTAAGGAGCCTTCATCAGAGCTGTTTGCCCAAGGAGGAGAAAGTTATGTTCAGAAAGTCACAGAATCACACAGAATCACAGAATGGTAGGGGTTGGAAGGGACCTCTGGGGATCATCTAGTCCAACTCCCGTGCCAAAGCAGGGTCACTTACAGCAGGCTGCACAGGACCTTGTCCAGGTGGGGTTTGAATATGTCCAGAGAAGGAGACTCCACAATCTCCCTGGGCAGGCTGGGCCAGTGCTCCGTCACCCTCAAAGTAAGTCCCTGAAAGAGAGATTTCAGGTTAAACTAAATTGTGGAGTCAACTAACTATGTCACTGGAACTCGACATCACTTTTTTTCTGTGTATCTTTAATACACAGTATCTTTGTGAGTAGCAGTTGACCTGACCATCACAGCATCTCCTACACAGATGTTTTCAAGTTTATGACAAACAAAAGCACTAAGGGTGGTAACTCCTGTCAGTGCCAGACAAGTCCAATCATGTTACCCCACCTGCAACCGAACCACCAATGCTGAGTTATTAGATTAGAGGCTTTAAAGCTTTTTTCTACAGGTTTTAAAGCACCCTGGAAAGAGGTGTGTGGTGTTTTAGGTTCCTGTTGTCACACTATTGCAGTGTTGTCTGCTGAGATTGAAACCCTGTGTTCAAGGCTGTTTTCACAAAATAATTCTCTTTCTTCAGGTTCGAAGTGTTCAGTTCTTAGGAGCTTATGCGGTTTGGAAAGGGGTTTTTGCTGTACAGTATATTGCAGACACTGAGATCAAAACCCACTTCTTTCCCTTTACTGTCAACAAAGGGAGCCTGGAAGGACAATTATCTCATGTATAAATACCTACCTTGTAGCAAGAAGAATTTTCTTTCTCCTTTCATACATCGGGTGCTGGATCCATAACATTTGAACTTGTTAGTTTCTTATCCCAGCCAATCTGTTGTGCTTCCATCACAATGTTCAAAAGTCAAAAGAAATAACAGTGTGGAAATGGAGGATGATCCAATACCAACATTCATTGGCATACTGCTTTGTGAGACTACTGGGAAGGTGACTTTAGTCAGTCAGTCATGCTGTCAGCGATGACTATTTTCAACTCAACGCAAAAACTAAACTTCATTGACTGCAGAGAATTCACAAGTGAGAGAAAGGACTGACCCGAGAACACAAAAGTGCAGCAAATTCTGGGGATAGCTGTTGACACCTCCAGGCACAGCCTGTCCCAGAGCCTTGCAACAAGGCAAGGCATTGCACAACTGTGCACTCTGGCGGCTTGTTGCCCATGGGTGAGGCAGGAGTTGAACCATCAGACTCCAGCTCTTTCATAACTTGCCATTTAGAATATGATAGCTTGAGATCTCCTCCACTGCCCTGTAAAAAGGCAATGTTTTGTCAGGTCATGAGTTTTGTTATTTTTCGGTCTCTCTTATATCTGACTTTGAAGTGACACTGTGAAAGAATTTTGATCTGTTTGTAAACACACTTCTGATCTTCACGAAAATATTTACATCCATTTTGTTTTTTGTGATGAGTAGCAGACTCTTCCCTTTCTCACCCTCTCATCAGTTCTTGGACATGAAACCTGCATTTAGGTTCTCTGCGGAGCTCCATTTTTCACTCATTTTATGATTTTGGCTAACAAATTTGGCATGGCCCTGGAGAATTGGAACAAACACAAGTGTCCCAAGATTGAGCTGAAGTCCTCTTAGGTCCAGAATTTGGTCCTCCTTCATCATCAAATAGGAGCTGGTTGGAAATAAATAATTCTAAACTAGGGTTGCAAAACAAAATCACAAGTGTTTGAAAAAGTGCCTACCTCACAAAGTACATATGTAACCACAAAATGAGAGTGAACTGCCCTATTTAGAAAAGGAAGCCAGATGGAATTACTCCCTATATTCACATTACTCCCAGCACGCACTGCAATTTCAGAAAGCCAAGCTAGAAGTCCTCCTGTACCAGTAGAAACGGTGCTTTCTGCTCCTTTTCACAAGAACTCAGCAACAGAAACATGCCAACAACTTAAATGGATGAATGACTTAAGCTATCACTTGAGATGTCCAAACATTTGGAGATCTTTAAAATAACAAAGCATTTAAAGCATGCTACATTCTGTACTTCAGATCTTCAGAACAACACAGTTTTATTTTATGCTGTACCCTGAAATCTGTCAAGCCAAAGGCTTTCTTTGTGACATGTTGTTTGTAAATAGTGACTTATTTTACTGCTTTCTGCAGTTAAGAAATGAAGGAAGAAATCTAAAATATTCTTGCTCTCCTTCTCCTCCTGCTGCCAAAAAACCTCAGAGTGAGTTGTCAAAAAGTGAAAGTCGGGTGATTTTCTTCATTTAAAGAAGTCAGTTTTAAAATATTCTTGATTAGGAGATGTGCCTGTTTTGTCAGCCGTGGCTGTTACAGCTTGGATAACAGTGGGCAGTTTTGACACAATCTGTACAGTTTTGCTATAATTAGAGACAGACACACAGAACATACTTCAGAGTAGAAAATGACTGGTAAAATGCATAATTCGCTGACAGGTTTTAAAGATCTCTTGCTGCCATCTCCCAACATCTATTCTGTCTCTCAAAAAAGCTTGCTGTAAAGTCGGTAAGAGCAACACGTCACTGAAAATGACCCTCCTAACAAATTGCTTCATGACAGCATAGATTGTGGCCAATTCCACAGTCTTTCTTGAGTAAGGAAACTGCTAAGAGCATAGATTTAGGCAGAATCACAAAGACAACTTGCCGATCCACTTGTTGATCTTGTTTGTGGTTTAGGTTCAAGACCAATTAGGATATAGAGTTGAGTGGAATTTAAAATATTTTGAATAGATTTAAAGACTTGTAGCAAATGTGTCAGTTTATTGCTCCAGTATTGAATTCATGGCTCCAATATGGAGCTCCTATCTGCAGTGGAAAAGATGTGTATATGTTCTCCATGACTGTCCTCTTTTAAGAAAAGAGATGAGCAGATGTCCTGTGTATGGAACACTGCAGGACTGCTGGAAGTACACTGCAGCAATCCCCTCACTGGCTCTGTCATCTGTACTGGTGGTCTTCTGTGAGATATCTCTTCACAGAGGAGACAGACCTGTTCATGCTCAGAGGCCAGATTCATGACAGCTGCTGGTTTGGTGTCACGCTGCAGATCTATGAATGTTTAACAGGCCCTATCCATTCTCTCTAGGGATCCAATGGCAGTGTCCTTGTGGCCCCTTCTGTGCATGCCAATGCACTGTCCCACAACTGGGTCAGTGGGTATTACCTGAAAAATCTGTTCGCTATTTTTTAGGAAAATCAGTAAGGCAGAAAAGGCAGAAAAGGCAGAAAGAAACTTCCCATTGACAGCTGCAACACCAAATTGCAAGAAATAGGACACAAGCATATCCAAAAAATTAGCTCTTGAATTCATGTTCCACTGTGCACAAACGCTCTCCAGATCTCCATCTTATTCTAAGATTATCAGATACTGCAGAACTCACCAGGTGTCTTTATTGCCTTTTCAAGAAGTGAAGTTTTTGGATGATCGTGAGGGCACCTGGTAGCTGTGGAGATCTCCTGCTCATTAAGTGAGAGAGAGTTGAATTAAACACTGCTCCTCTTTTGCATTTTGTGGTGGGGATCAGTTTCTCTGTTCCTATTCTTGTTAGAATCTGTCTTCTTGAGAGGTTTTGTACAAGACCATGGAGACACGAGACTAAAGTCATACTGTTTGTGCACAAGGAATTAAAAAATTTACCCTCACCTATTTTATATGCTTCTTGCAAATGTGATTTAATGCTTACTTTTTCTTGGGAATAAATAGTTTCACTTTTATACAAAGATCAGCAAATCATAGAATTAGAGAATGGTTTGGGTTGGAAGGGACATTAAAGATCACATAGTTCCACCTCCCCTGCCATAGGCAGGGACACCTTCAACTAGACCAGGTTACTCAAAGCCCTGTCCAACCTGGGCTTGAACACCACCAGGGAGGGGAAAGACATAGCTTCTCTGGGCAACCTGGGCCAGGGCCTCACCACCCTCATAGTGAAGAATTTCTTCCTTACATATAATCTAGATCTACCCTTTTCTAGTTTAAAGCCATCACCCCTTGTCCTATCACTCCATACCCTTGTCAAAAGTCCCTCTCCAGCTTTCTTGCAGGTCCCTTCAGGTACTGGAAGGCTGCTAGAAGGTCTCCCTGGAGCCTTCTCTTCTCTAGGCTGAATGCCCTTCCATGTGATCTGCCCTTCTCTTTTATATCCTGTGCAGCTTTCTCTGCATAAGTCTCCTAAATAGTAGAAAAAAATCCACAAGTTACAACTTGTAAAATAAGGTGAATTATAAATTTTGGTTTAAGAAAATGAGTGAAGCAGATCATTAAATTTCTACAGGCTGCATTCCTATTCCAAAAGAAAGTCCAAGTTCAAAACCAAGTTTAAACTTGTTTTAACTTACTTTTGACTCTACTGTGGGCTGTCAGCAATATTGCGTGATGTTATGTCTTTCTTTAACATGGCATAGCATAAATTTAGTACTGTCACTGTCTTGCTTTTGTTTCCTATTTAAAGTGTGGCCTTCACCAATGCACATTTGGAACAGACTGCAGACCATTGAAATTGCATGAAAACTCAAGGAATTCTTCCAGCGCATAAACTCTGAACTGTTAAGTGGCACAAGACTGTATTTCCTATTTTTTAAGTGTTATGTACTACGTACAGGTTAAAAAGTCTTTTTGTTGATCTGAAAGCTGTAGGCTTTTAATCTAGCTTTCTGAGCAGGAACGTGACACATTAACACCTTCATCACAATAATGTTGGGTGTGGATTTGAAAGGAGAAAATGAAGTATTTGTGATGACAGATACAAAGTCTCTGAAGCATGGGTCTGAGTTTGCCTGTGTAGGCAATGCTAGTTCTCTGTCTCCTTGAAGTCTCTGTAGCAGTATTAAAATAAATATGTTTTACATATAAATCCTTGAGATCTTGGGTCTCCCACTGGAGCCAGAGAGGAATTTGGCTCAAATATGAAAAAAGAGAACTTTTAACAAGTACTGTTCAAGCCAATTATACTTACTGACTTACCTTTACATAAGCCACTGTCTCTGTTTTATTATTTACCTAGTTATCCAGGACTTTCATTTCTGGACTGTCAAACTAACCAGTCTGTAACTCTGACTTTGTGAGCTGGAAAACTGCTGGTGAAATAGGAGGTTGTGTATTGTGTCTATGCTTTGTCTTGAAGAACTCAGTTCAATTGCTTCTGCTCACTGTTGGGAAAAAATCAGAGAAAATCAGGCCAACTAGAATGTAGGTGTGAAGTAAGGAGATTCTTCTTATTTTTATGAGTACACATTTCAGTTGAAAACCAATTAAGACCTGATTATCTTCATTCATACTCTGCTTTGAGTATTCTGTTCTCTTTCATTCCCGGCATCCAGACCTTTGTCTTCTTGCAGCTGTCCTTGTCTTTCATTACATCAATGCTCTTCTGGGATTTATGAAACTTGTTACAGAGTGATGAGTGAGTTTGGCACACCAACAAGGAAAGTGATGCATTTTCCATCTTCATATTTCCAAATCCAAAACTAGATTTCTAAATATGGCCACTGGTCTCCTTTATATCTCTCCACTGACTAATGCTCTGGCAGGTAATTGATTTAGCCCTTTGAAGATCTAGGTCCCTGGAGATGCCTGACTTCCTCCACTGTATGTATAATGAAGCCTAATGTAAATAAACTCATGTACCTCTCAGTTCGGTACATAAATTTGGGCTACAGTAGTAGAATCTGACTGCTTTTGTTACAGACTTTTTCAGTAACAAAACACTCTGTCTTGACAAAATGGAGTAACATGGGAACGTTACTCCAGCTCTCTGCCTGAAGTGAGTGCAAAAAAGAGTTATATATCTATATGGACATCCCAGCAATCATCTAATTCCTCTTTGTCAAGCCAAACTAAGTTCGTACTACATATAAAAATTCAAAATTGTTGCTGTTCTTCCAACAAAATTTCATGGATTAATGGCCATAAACATTTAAATTAGTTGAGTCTAATGGATCACTTGTCCTCATCTAGGCCACAGCAAATGCTTGCAGCCTTGTCCTTAGCCCTGTTGCAAATGGGAAGGAACACATATTGGCTTAAACTACCCTCAGGCTCTGAAACAACAGAATCTAAGGTTACATGAGCACTTGCTGCAATAACTGATGTGCTGTCCAGGAGCAGTTCATGTTAATGATGCTCTTACTAATGCGTTATGCATCATGACTAAAGTCAGTCAATACCACTTTCTGTGACTTCTGACCATTGAGACTGTGACTCATTGTCAGAGATCTGGATGGGTCAGGAGTCTGACACTTTCCACTATAGAGAAATGTTGCTAATCTGAATCTTTTTTTTATTGTGAATATCAACTGATTTTTATAAGGACACTAATACTGATTTCTCTTTTTTTCACGACAATTATTACAAAACCAGGTTCAAAAATCTTTCACCTCCTGTAAACAAATAAACAAATAAATCAATAAGCCCTTTCATTACATGGTTAAAGGTTAATATGGTAAGAAATAAGAACCAATCTGAGAAGTGGGCAGAAGAGAAAAAGCTGGTAAGTTGTAGCTGACAATATTTCCTTCCTTAAGTAGAACGAAGAATACACACAAAGGAGACAGACTTATTAGTCTCTTTTTAGTTGGAGAAAGAACGTAGTGGAAAATAAGTAAAGCAAAACTAGACAGTAGTAAGCAGTGCTGTTGCCCTTCTGGGGTCTTTTCTGCATTTCATGCCAAGTGCCTTGTGGAGTCAAGAAACTCCTTTGGAAATCAAGTCAAGTGGAGTCATGTCAGGATCACCAAAATAAAGTTCGGTATCCAACTAGCTATGTGTAAAGATGACAAATTTCAGTACAGTTCTAGAACAGTGGAGCTTAAATAAGTAGATCATATACTGTGATTTAAGAGGTGGTAACTCTTCATAAAAACACCTGTTGACCATCCCATTGGCACTACCTCTTACTTTCCTCCTCCAGTCACTTCCAGATACGCTCCCTTCAATATTCAGGCTTAACTTAGGGCCTTTCCAGTGGTTTAAGAGAACAGACCTAAGCACGGTCTCATGAGAAAACATTGTTAGCCAGGAGATTTTGTTTGTTCTTGTAGCTTTCTGCGATTTCATGCCATAGCAATCATAAGCAATTTTTCCTCAGATGAATGGCTGGCTTAGGAAGGTCTCTAGTGAACCACTAATTATACAGAAGAGTTTCTGAAAGGAAGGAAATATTAATGGGTTAGGCTCTGTGTTGCTATTTAGGTGTCTACAGAGAAAATACACATTCAGAAACCCTTATCTTTGAGAAATTACTTTTGCAAAACATAGAGTAGTTCCTAAACAACATGCCCAATGAGGAAAATCTGAAAGAACTGAAGCATTTTTTTCTAAGCAAGATAAGATGGGAAAAGAATATCTGCAGTAGTCAAATATAGAAGAAATTGTGTATCTAAGGGGGAAAGGGGAGGATGGGAAGATGTTTGGAGCCTGAGATTAAAAGGTGGGGTAGAGAAAAGATGGGGAAGAGAAAAGATGGGGAAGAGAAGATGGGGAAGAAAAGAAAGAAAGAAAGAAAGAAAGAAAGAAAGAAAGAAAGAAAGAAAGAAAGAAAGAAAGAAAGAAAGAAAGAAAGAAAGAAAGAAAGA
>Ga0065711_1032237_pt1 | contig 27731 bp, 21 predicted proteins | sample Hoacrofraction12_FD_59098 | JGI IMG/M metagenome (GOLD analysis project Ga0065711, IMG submission 59098) | Hoatzin crop microbial communities from Cojedes, Venezuela - Epithelial fraction 12 v2 (version 2) | ecosystem: Host-associated > Birds > Digestive system > Esophagus > Crop | place...
TCGCAGCCTTCTCTTCTTCAGGCTGAACAAGCCCAGTTCCCTCAACCTCTCCTCGTAGTGGAGATGCTCCAGTCCCCTCACCATCCTTGTAGCCCTCCGCTGGACTCTCTCCAGTAGCTCTTGCACTGCAAAGCCAGTAATCAGACACACATGTGAAATGTACTGAACATACGGAATGGATACACAATATTAAAAAAAAAAAAAGCATGTCGTACCCCAAATCCAACAATCTACAGCCTGAAAAATATCTTAGAGAGGAGGGACACTGCACAGCTAGTGGAAAAGCTGCCTTTCTGGTACTCCTGTCGCAGCGACTAACAGAGGAGGGGAGCACAGCTGCAGGACAGAGCTCTCGGCAGCACACCAAGCAGACAGCACGCTACGCTTTCCGCCTGGAGGTTCAGAACTAACGATCTGAACTTTGTTTTCTCAGGTCCACATTACGCTGATTCATGTCGAAACACAGCTCCAGCATCCTTCCTCTGGATACAGGCAGCACCTGTGCAGCAGCGTAGGCACAAAGCACCGTGCTAACTATCCACTGGGAAAGAGCGCAGATACAGTAAGATGCACATGGAAGGTAAAGGTAAGGTCACAGGCGCTGCCAGATAGAGTGAGCTCTGTGTGCAGCTTAGGGACACTACATGGGCCTGAAAACAGAGAGTAAGTGGCTGTCCCATGGCCACTGCAGTAGCCCACAGTGGTATGGGTTGTGCGGAAGGCAGGACCATCTGCACAGGCCTGACAGGTTGAAGAACTGCAAATAACCACCAAAAGTCCATTGGATCCATTCTGGCTGTCACAGCGGCTTGCTGCTGGAGAGAAGGACCTGGCCTGTTGCTCTGCATCAGCACCTCACTACAACCCACCCACCTCCAAAAAATGTCAATAATTTGTGTGAGGTTTCTTACTCGGAAAAACAAATGACTCCTGAGTTCTCATAAGCAAAACTGCCACAAAGGATTAAAAAAACCCAGAATGGCTACAAAACCGAGGCCCTCCTAACGATTTCCTCTCAGTCATAACTGATTACATCCACACAACAGAATCCCAAGACATCGGTAACGATAGTAGACTCTGTCAGTATGTGAGATGCTATGAGACTTTGTGAATTAAACCCCATTATTGTCCCAAATTATAGATAAATTTCTCCCTTTCCTTGGTGATATGCAGCATATTTTTTCTTCAGGGCAGTTAGATGATGTCAGCACAAATTAATGCTTTCCACACAGTGCAGATGATAGAACCGGAGGCATTAAAGAAGCTTACAAAAAACAAATCTGAAGAGACAGAAGGAACTGCTTCCTTTGATTCGGAAATAACAAACTTTGCTGTGGCATGCTGGGCAAGCCAAAGAAAAAAAACTTAATTTGGGACACTGATGGAGCTTTAAAAGCTTCACATACTTAAAAATAAAAATTCAAGTGTGGGTTCTTGCTCTAAATTACAAAAAAACCAATAGAAGTGCCTGTCTATAGATGCTCACATCCTTCCATTAAATATACACTAATGTGCGATACTGAGATAATAGGTGATTGTCTAGCAAACTAGGGAGCTCTACTTTTGGCTTGGAAAAAAAATGAATATACAATGTCATTTAGAGTGTTTTTCTAAATGGTTTCATATTCTTTTGTTTTTTCCTAGTAGACCAAAGTTGAGTGAAGGGCAGAGGAAATGCTAGAGGTTACATGTTTGAGAAAGGTTCAGCAGTGCCATATGAGGCAAGGTTTGCAGGAGGTAGTCGTATCTTTTGCTACATCAAGTGATACAGTCAGAAAAAAAAAAACCAGGTTGCCAGGCATATGGCTTTATAAAATTTTTTGTTACATGATATACAAATATTTTATTTGCAAATCCAGGAACAGGGAATTACTTCATTATCCTGCATAATTTTCCTTTATTATCATTTTATTATTGCACTGTGTTCGCTGGAAGTCAAGCTCTTGGTTGCCACCTGCTGTTAAAGATCTTTGTTTACATTTCACCACTCTTATTAGCAAGGCCAGGTCATCACAAGGAGCCTTAAAGGATTGTTAACAGGCACAAATGCTGCTTTCGCACACAACCTGCCAGAGACAGGTGACCAAAACAATTCTGGAAGGTGTTTTTTTTTTTTAAATGCTGCCCAGCTGTTCATACGGAGAGTATGTGATGGCCTCTCAAACCCAAATGCAGAGCAGGAGTAGGAAGTCTAAGTTCAGTAATAGCAGATCCACTAGATTCGCTACGGATCATTTTGTCACTACGGCATTGCTGTGCAAGCCTCTCCAAGTCTGTTTTTCTTGCTGCCAGTTCTGCGCTCGATGTCATGGTGACTGGCAGCACTCCCTGCTGTCACTCACTCCTATCCTGCACCTTGACGTGGGCATGACTAGAAAAAGATACTGCTTAGACTACCTTCCCCCCAAGACGGGGTTCCTATCTCCCAGCTACCTGCTCTGGTATCAGTCCCCCACTGCCTGCTACTTCCCAGGCTGCATGGGTATAAAAGCCAGGAGTGACTCTGCCTGCCATCAGACATATTCCAGAGCAGAAAGGTGGCTTTTCATTGATCCATAATCATTCACATCTTGATGAAAACTGGAATCACATCCATTGCTACCAAGTCATTTGTATGTATCGTTTGTGTTGTTAACATTGTCATAGTGCTATTAGTGGCACTGGAACATTTTGTGGGTTTGGAGCAGATTCTAACGCGATGATGTATCAGCCACCAACACATAGTATCATCATTTGAAATCTTAAAGGAGTGTTATTTACCTGATAATTTGGTAGCATCCACAGCTCTGTTTCCCACTGCCATCTGCAAAAGTGTGATGGTACTATGCCTTGCCTGAAGACAGCTTATTACAAATACCTGCACATATTGGCTAGAAGCTATTTGGCAAGGCAAATGTAATTACACAGGTGCTGCAGGAAAGGGACTTTATGACATTAATTACCCACATAGACACGGTCCATCGCTGTAGAGTAAGCCTCTGGATGAAAACTAGTTCTCCAGTATAAAGCATCTACTACTCAAAAAAACCCTTACTGAATTCCAAAGCTTTAGGTTGCAACAGACCAAACATTCCATAAATCCTTGCCCTTTCCACTGAAGTTGTTTTGTGTGAGGACCTAGCTAGGCTCCTCCAGCTGACAGTTATTGGAACTACAGTGCCACTGTTCTGTTTTATCTTGCAGGCTTTAAATCTGGACACACTACAGCACTGTTAAATGAAACTGCAGCAGTACAGCTTAACATTAGTACCAGAATGTCTGAGGATATACACATCTCTAATGGGACTGTAAGTGCATTTGTAAGGAAAAGGAACTCCAGGAATGCAGAATGTTGACTCCAGCACAGCTGTTCTAATGAGGTCATTTAGATAGTGGTAAGTAGGGAAAACTGTGATTTTACCTGCAGGCAGCCATGCTGGACACTTGCAGAAGTTACTTGTAGGAAGTTCCATTTTTCAATTGATCAGAGAGCAAAGCACGGCTTGCCGCTGATGAGATGAGCCAGGCCCTTGGCAGATACCATTAAAGTTCACTCAGAGGTAAGGTGCTAGAAAAACAAAATTTGCTGTTAGTTGACATTTTCTGTAGCAATTTTCAACCACGAAGTGACAGCTATTCTGTCAGTGCAACAGTAAATCAGTCCTATGTGTTCTGTAAAGCTGGTATTTAACGAGCTGATCTAAGTCCCTTATCAATTCAGTGTAGTCATGAGCTCAGCCCTGAACTCCATTTCAGTGTCACAACTACCGGACGCTAATTGTGGCTTTCCACCTGGAAGCATTTGTTTTTGCAGCAATCTCCCTATACCTGTACCTGTCTCATTAAGGAGGCCAGCTGCACCCCAGGTTGCTTCCACTTCGAAAGCTCCAGCATTTCTGACTGGTTCTTTGCTAATGCAAGTGGCAGCTTGAAATCACCATGATAAATCCACAAAAGGGGACTGCCAGTGTTCCCGGGCACTTGGACATCTTGCATTTCTCATGCATCTAAGAGCTCTAATACCCTAAGGCATGCAAAGAGTTACAGCACCAGAAACAAACCCCCAGCCAGTTCAGGGAATGGCTCTCTGCCATGCTACTCCCATGCTTGCACAGTGCATTAACATGCAAATCCAGAATATCACATATGCTAATGTCTACTAAAAAGACTTTTCAGTTCAGGATCTCAACTTACTGAACAAATGGAATCCTGCAGCATCACTGTGGGGAAAATGGCTTTATAGCCCAAGGGATCAAGGAAAACCTTCAGTGGTCTGTCAGAATGAATGAACACAAGTGAATGGCAAAGGAAGAAATATGGCCAGGGAGAAGAAAACCAGCTGTGGTAATTCTCCCTGTCCACCCCAGCTGCAGCAGCTGGCCCACTGCTTTGGTGAAGCAATCCCAATCTGTTGTACCTTGAGCTGCTACTCCACTCCCAAGCATCAAGCAGCATAACAGGTACAAGCACAGCGCCTTCAGGGTCCATGTATCTGTTACTCCTGTAACTGCTGCAAAAGCACCAAAGGCTGGGTTGGCAGATGGAACATTTGCCTTTGAGGAGAAACAGGTCAGATATCAGAAAGTAAAAACAGAGAAACCGATGCAGACTTTCTTCCCCAGCAGACTGGTGCTTTGCTCAAGCATAACAGAAGGCGCAGCTCCTTGAGAGCAATTCCCTACACATTACAAAAGACAACATTGCCCAGGAGGCTGAAAAGTGTAGCAAGGTCTCTCACCATACAAGCCTCTGAAAAGGCTCAAGCCAAGCACACGGTAGTGAAAAGCAAGACATAGAGACCTCAGCATAAACACTTTGCTTGGGACACACCTTCTAGGGTTTGTGACTATTACAAGAGGGTAATTTTCTGTGGGAAAGCTCTGTTTCTACATGCTGTTGTTTAAATGTTGGAGGAAAGCAGAGAAATAGTGTTATATTTTCATTGCAGTTAGTCTATTCACTTGTACTCACCAGGATTGCACTGGCTTTTTTCATCCAAGCAGACATTCCCACAACTACCGTTCGCCTGTTTGTCTCCCTGAAACCACTCTCCTTCCCCTCAGTTCCCGCACTATTTTGAGATAAGAATTCTAACTCCGATTTAGAATGATAGAACAGTTTGGGTTGGAATGGACCTTTAAAGATCGTCTTGTCCAACCCCTCTTCAATAAGCAGGGACATCTTCAACCAGATCAGGTTGCTCAGAGCCCCGTCCAACCTGACCTTGAAAGTTTCCAGGGAGGGGGCTTCGACCACCTCTCTGGGCAACCTGTGCCAGTGTTTCACCACCCTCATAGTGAAGAATTTCTTCCTTGTACCTGGTCTGAATCTCCCCTCTTTTAGTTTAAACCCATTACCCCTTGTCCTATCACTACAGGCCCTACTAAAAAACCTGTCCCCATCTTTCTTATAAGCCCTCTTTAAGTACTGGAAGGCCACAATAAGGTCTCCCTGAAGCCTTCTCTTCTCCAGGCTGAACAACCCCAATTTAAATAAATTCCAGCTAACAGATAGTGAATAAGAAGGAAAAGGAAGTGACAACAGCACAAAAAAGACTTAAAATAACAGGTAGGAGCTAGCACAGGGGATCTCTGATATCAGGCTGGACCTAATCATAAGCAACAAAATCAGCACATTTATATTGGTATGGCTACCAAGGCAACAGTGTGCCGCAAAAATTTTTTGAGTATACAGAAATCATCAACCATCAATTCCTACATAGTCCACAGAACTTTTATCATTTGAGATGTTTGCATAGCATTAAGATACAATAAATCCACCTCTAAACAAAATGATCACATGTATATACATAAAAGTTTAATAGTTACAAGAGATCAGAGTTTTATGTTTTTCAAATTTAAAAACACTACAAAACCTGAGAGTTTATAACTGAGGGTGTTATATTAAAGGTATATTAAACGAAATTGTTTGTAGGTGAAGAAAGGTAAGAATGTACAAGCCATCCTTTTCATGGTAGAAGGCCGTGAACTTTTTAAAGAGCTACTCGGAATCCTCAGTGGAGGATATGGTATAGTTGACATACCTTGAGTTTTCAGAATAAGGGAAGGCAACAGCACAAGCCACTTCATCAAAGCTGACTTGTAACAGCTTGTTTTATCCAAGTAGAAGTCCATGTAGCGAGTGCTTTTGCATCTGTCTCACTGAATCCATCCTCCTACCTAAAGAAATGAACCAAAAATAATAAATTCACTGTTTAGAGGAGTTACACAGATTGTAGATAGCACAGTTACCAAAAATTTGAGTTGAGCCTTTTTACATATTGGGCTACCTCTGATGGCAGGCCCTTTAAAGACAATGAAGACATATTGCCCTATTTTGTGAAAAAAGAAGGTGGCTAAAACGTGTAGGGAGAAGGCAATGAGTTGTTCAACACTACACCGACAGCTTGCCTAAAAACAGCAGCCGGTGACCTTCTCCAAATAACCCCTGTCAGGCAGCAAATGTGCTGGATGTAGAAGTCCAGTACGTTAAATCAGGAGTGCCTCCACCCCAGCCAACAGGGTTAGACTGTTTGGAGATGAGACGAGCAGAACTGCATCCTGTGGCCAGCTGAAGCTGAGAGGGACCTGGAAAAAAAACAGTACCTAGATGATTAGCACCTTTTTTTTTTTTCTATCCAGGGACTTCAGCCTGTCCTACAGTGCTTGCAAAGGGCATGTAAGATTTTCTTTCCCCTTCCTTCTACACAAATCTTCCCATGGCAAGTCCCAAAACACATAATACTCTATACTCTGCTGAACTGTTCAGCTGTAAAAGATGACTTCCATATGATTTCTCTGACGCTCTTCTGGAGTGTCTTTATAGCTATTGCTAGTTCTCAACAGGCTACTTTAGCTTTCTTTTAAAAATCCTGTCAAATGCTAATGACAATAAATTTTCTGTTCCTCTCCTACTGCTCTCAAAAAGCCTTCTGGAGTTCTAGTTTAAAGATATCACGTGTGTGGGCCTTGGAGTCGGCAATCAACTTTTTCTTTTGACACACGAAAAATGCACTCTGCTAGGGCTAAGTTATTGACACATCTTTCACTAACAGGTTTTGTGGCACAAAGTTACATCCAGCTCTTCAGCACACAGCTATTCCCACCCATTGCACTTACTAACCAGAAAGCCTTCTAAATGTTATCTAGTAGCAACAATTAAGCAGTTGTGTTCGGCAGATCATGTTCCTTAGCTTGCTCTTTCATTTCCTCTCATTCGGCATTATCACATTATATTCCCTCTTCTTATGTGCTTTTCCTCTTCACAAAGCTCTTTAAACAGCTGCAAAGGGGGAGGGACCACTGTGCTCACGAAAACTCCACTTTACAGAACGCTACTGCCAGGTCCTACTGTCTGTCTCTTCCCAGGCATTTAATACCTCCAAGATTCAGGTTTGCTTCTACATCTCTTCCTTGTGCATCCCCGACAACAGAGCCTATTGCCAGCTGTCTTAACTGAAGAACAGTAATCCACCTCTTCTTGTTATTGCCATGAGGAATACGTACACCCTCTTTCTCTTTGTAGTGGGCTCCTTTTTTTTTAACGGTAAGTGATCTTTTCTTTCAGATACAGTATGCAGAATAGCGATGGCTTTCGGGGCTAGGAGGCAGGACTGTGATACAAGCTCTCAGACAATTTGTAACTATCGCCTCAGTAGGCTGCAGACTTTAAGAGGATGCACGAAATGAATTGTTTTAGTGGTGTTTCTGGCTTGTTCGGTATCAGCAAATTCACTACAATGGATATGGACAGACAGTAAGTCGGACATAAAATGACAGAAGAGTAGAAGATGACAATTATAATCACTAAATAATAACCCTTTTGATGCTCCCAGGATCATCTGTGATGGGAAAAGCAGGTATTGTGCTGAGAGTGGGGGAAAAAAAAAAATAACAATTACATGAACAATAAATGAGATCTCATCCTTCTACAATTATTGGCTCAATTTCACATAATTTGCAAAGTTCATACTTCCCAATTGTTTGATTAGTATGTAAATTGTTTAAATTAAGTTGAAATACGTAAATATATATCCTAAAAAAGAGCAAACATCCATTAAGAACATTTTCTTTAGTCCGTCAGGCTTTCTTGCGTCTGTTTTAGCCAACATGGACAGCCTGACAGCAGCATGAACTAGTGCATTTACCATGGGAGCTTCTTCCTATGGACAGACTCCACTGAAGTGTTCAGAGTGAAACTGGCTGAAATTGAACGGAGACAAAAATTACATCATTCCCATAATTTCCTATTCATCCCACAGCTGCTTTGTTTCTTCAGTCACTGAAAGACAACTTTAGAAAACATCTGCTTCATAACAAATGGAGAGCGAGGGCCTACTTTAGGTTCTTAAATTACACACTTTTAAACCTATCAGTATTTCCTTTTTATTTGCATTAATTGCAGTGTAGAAATTAAAATAGTCTTTAAAATATAGCAAATCCACCACTACTTCCATTGGAACAATAAGCATTCCAAATTAGCATGTGCTGTTCTAATAAATCTTTTTACTCAAGAGCATGCTGAGAAGTAATAACATTACAAAGTAATTTCAGAGAAGACAATGGGATTGTCTTATTGCTGCCTCTCACTTGCTCTTTACTAATTACAGATGGGAATTTGGTGTGTCATCATTGTCCGCATGAGTTATTTGTGAGAGAGGAAAGAACAAAAATTACACCATATGCTACAATCTATTATTTCTAAACAAACGCTATTTCAACATTTCTTAAAGTAACTGAAGTCAGGGAAACAGGGGAAACATGCCTTATGTTAAATTTTGCAATTTGGACAGTGGTAACAGTGCACTTGTCTGTATTTGTCAGCACTGCTCCTTATTCCGTTCTGTGGAAATCACTCTTAATATATTTGTGATTACACTGAAAACAAACAACATACCACAGGATGAGCAGTTATTTCATTTTATGTATCTAAACTCTACCGTGTAAAAGGGAAAGTTTGCACAGGGGAGAAAAGGAAGTCTGTGTTTTTGTTTCTTCTGCTGTGAAATTGGAAGCATCCTGAAGCCTTTTTTATTTTTTAGTGGTCATACTCCCGCAGAGAAAACAAACTAACTGCAAGTTATGAGACAATTTTCTCTCCTTGTCATGGGGCAGATCCATAGCATGTTCAGTGAAGCTAAAACAATTGCCCTAGCTCAGGACCCACCCCACTGTGCTTTCTCTATCACTGCTTTCAATACACAAAAATACTCCACCCTCAAATTCAGACTGCTTCATCATTCTTGTTAAAATCATTTGTCTGAAAGCATCAGTCTACCCTCTGCAACATTTCTGGTGATTATTGCTATTTGGAAAAAAACAGTTTGCGAGGGAAACTGTGCACTTCCATTTCTTCCAACTCTGAGAGGAAAACAAGGAGTTTCAAATGCACGGCTACTGACACCGTGAAAGTCATATAAAGATGAACTTGAATGCCTGGTAATTTTGTTCTCATTAGGTGCCACCTGATTAATACGTAGACTGGTAACGGAAAAGAGATTGTAAAAATTATACAAGAATCCCTCATTTTTACACGTTTTTTCCAGAGAGACTGGCTTTAGCAACCCTTAAGGCAGCGCACTGCTGTCACCTAGTGGTATCTGATACAGGCATCCGAGCGGGATGAGAGTAGTCCCTTCGATCTTTATTTCTGGTGATTAAGTTATTTAAAGGCATGGATGAGATGGCAATTTTATAAAGAATTACTCATTACCGGAACCCCTTTCCTAAGAACAGATAACCATTTCTTAAAGGGATTCATTATTTAACAAATCATTTTTTATAATTAAGTCGGGGCCTGTCATTCATCTGCATAAAGTTTATTGACAGAGTCAGTACTTCAGAATCTGAGTTGTTCTCATCAGACATGCAGACCCCACAGTATGTTTTGATTTGCAGACCGGATGACTATGACTGCTAAAACCAGGTTTCAGAGAATAGGATTATTACAAACCAGAATTAGCTTTCTGCAAATATTCTGCAGTTTCCACTTGTTACTCCCTGTTTAGCAAATACTCCATATGTTAGAATACTTACAGAAAAAGATGACAATACAGTGAAAACATATTTAAAAATTCAAACAAGAATGCACTGTCTTTGCTAGCAGTGTTCAGTGACCGCTGTATGAAACAAAACAAACAACAATTTATTTAAATGTGAATTATAGCCAACTGTTTATGTCACTCTACATATGCAACAACAGAAATGTTTTTTAAGAAAAAACAAACAAACAAACAACACAATAAAATACCTTTAACCGAGATTGTCTCATTAGCTGCCACAAGGCTTTTCACTATCCTTCCAAACACAGAATAATTAATTCCTAGAGTGTGGCCCCATTTTCTTCACAGTGTCAAATTTAGCTCTAGTTTGATGGCACTACACAAGAAAAACCAGAATCTGGAGCTTAGCAAGCATCAGCATAGCTTTAGCTTGATAAGCCTTTGATTAGGCAGGCTTACATTGAGAATAAATGTAATATTAAAATATCACATGGTACTAGGGCTTTTATAATGACTTGTAGGGAGGTGCAAAGCAAGTGCGAATCAAAAAACAAACTGACCCAACAAACACAGATGTATTCATCCAAATTTGTTTTGCCAAGTGGCTTGGGAAGTACTTGAGAAGCCTATTCTGAAGAAAAATGTTATGGTTAAGTATATGTGACAAAATTTGTGCTACCGATGCCATAGCATATGCTGGTCTTAAAAGAATTAATACAAGCATGGAGTTTATCTCCACCTTTTCCCAGAGCTTGAGTAAAAGCTGTTCTTAGATGTGAAAAATCTGTTCAATGATGTTTCCTTTTATGTCTCTCCACTTTCTTAGTGGATCAGAAACAAGAGTTCTAACAGTACTTTTTAACCTGGTTGGAATTCAGAAGTACCAAGTTTCAAGAGAGACTTGTACCCCCTAGAAACTTACAGCCCAGTTCACATGGAAACTAGGCACCTTTACAGTATTTGTGCTAGTCCATAAATCAGGTTTTATTTCCACATAAAATAAAGCTTACATACTGCCTCTGATTTTCAAACAACATCATTCTAAAACAAAGACATTGCTAGCTATCAAAGAGCTCCCAATCATTAAAATACTCTTAGGACTCCTGCAGCTCATTCCCTGGTTTTCCCTGCATAGATCAGAGTCTTTAAATTTGTACGTGTGCCTGCAACTCTGTCTCTTACAACACTAAAGAGATAAACCACAGCCAAACTCCCTGCATTTGGATCGTTGAAAAGTTCTTCCTCTTTAAAAGGGTGAGTTACTACCAGTTTCTATTTCTGTATGTGCTCCCAGAAGTATCTACCAATTTGAGTTTCACATTTTACTGTGAAAAAAGCCAAAGGTTCTGATTTACCTGCTTTGACCTATGGTCTGTGAAAGACAGTCAACTTCAGTAGAAGAGATACTGGTGCAAGCACCCTATCCTTCTGTCCACACAAGCTCACAGCCTGTGGAAAATCAAAAGCCCTCATTATTTCACAAAGACGACCTGATGCACAGGAATTCTGTGATCCCTACATCATGTCACTTGGGCTTCCTTCTGTAACCCTGTTACTTGATGTTTTACAGGAAGTACTGCAGCAGACGCTGAAGAAAAGTTAATGAACCACCTCCTGAGCCCTGACAGGTACAATAAGTTAATTCGACCAGCTGTCAACTCATCCCAGCTGGTATCTATAGAACTGCAGGTCTCCCTTGCACAGCTCATCAGCGTGGTAAGTTGACATTAGGCTATGCCTTTTAATTCATTACTACCTGCACAGCACTCTAAGTGAAAGTCACACTGGTACTACTCTGTCCCTGTTATTTTCTAGTTTACATAATAACATTTGGTAGGCAGGGCCCATACATGCAATCTACTGGTTTTATACTTCAGAATGCAGCTACAACAGGCAGATCAATCTATGCCTAAGCAATAAAGGAGAGAGTCCCCAGATCTTCACCCAATAAACTTCAATTGATCAACAAATCAAAATCATTCCACTGATTTCAGTGCAGCTACAGTAAGTTACACCAGGTCAGGATCTATCCTGGACTGTGTACACCATGCTGAACTATCTTCCGCTGCTTGCATCATAGAAGTGCGGTTGGCCTGAAAACAAGCCATGAAGCCAGCTCAAAATCTCATGGCGTATCAGGAATATCAGCAAAGAACAGCGAAATGTTGCAAAGAAAAAGGCACGTTAGTTCCGTCTGGAAGAGCTTAACATGGTTAAACCAATCCCCTTGTAAGCAACTCCTGATGTTCAATAAAAATCACTTCAGTGGGTCTGAAAGACATTTTCACTCCCAAGGTTAGCATGTGTTTAACAGTCTTTCCAAGGTGCAAATACATACCTCACTGTCAAGAGCGGTTCAGCACTAACTGCAGTGGGAACACGATCCAGCATGTAGGTGGGAATAATTTCCTGAATCGGGGCTTTCAACTCTGCTGCTCTCTCCCTGAATGAAAAAGAGGATACAGATGACTGCCTCCCTGCTAGAATTTGTGTACGGGCCAGTAACTGGACTGCTGCAAACTTCAAGAGACCTATATAATGTATATTCTGAAATGCAAGAGGAAAAGAGAGAGACACTGATGGAGCAAAAGGGAAACTGCACAAACAGATGAGCTTTCATACACACATACAGGCTGATTTATACAGGATATACTGCCATGTATACCAGAGGACTCTGGAACAAGTGCTCCCTCTCTCCTGGAGAGCTCCACCTGGACACAGACATGCCTCCTTGCACAGTGCACTGCCACCACAAGCACAGTGTCCTCCCAGATTGCAGATTCTGGGCACAAAAAGTGAGGTGTCTTGCCCCCACAGGCCCCACCAATCAACAACCTAAACAGAGCAGACGAATGGGCAAGGATCAAGAATGGCACAGCTCAGCCCCTGTCCCGCTGTATCCTCACTCTTCAAGCAGAAAGCAAAATTAGGCATCTTATAGACTCTATCAAGCTCAAGCATCTTCAGGATCAGAGAATTAACTTGTTTTCCTGCAGAGATCCTCCTGACTCTTTGACCTCCTACCTTGCCCCTTCAGTAGAGCCCCAGCTACACAGATCTGCTGCAGAGAGACTTCTCTGGTGGACCAATATCCAGAAAAACAGCAGTTGCACGAAGCAGAGCCTACCAGCTAAAAGCTTATGTGACAAACCTTGCATAAACCTCACACAAGTTCATCTAGGCCTTCCTGGTGGTCAAATGTGCCTTCTGTTTCAAAACAAATCCAGGGGAGGGGGCGGGAATCAGCCCAGTAGGGCAGTGGTAATTGTTCCCAAATAGCCACACTCACTCCAGTCGTAACTGCCCTTGTTAAAAGCCACTTGGAGCTCTACGCTTATGGGGTTGCTATTTATCATCAGTAAGTGCACGAGACTGGCCATCTTACCAGCAGAGAAATGTCTGTCTTGAAATACACCAGACGAAATCATGCTGCACAGTTGGAAATATCCTCAAAAGCCCACTGAATAAATCTTGTTACTGCAATAAAGTGAAACATTGTAGAGGACAGCTTTCCTCTCTCTTTTTCCCTGCAGAATGAAAGGGAGCAGATCATGACTACAAACGTCTGGCTGAACCAGGTAACCAAACCCACTGAGGCATGCTCTTGCAAACCACAAACACGACGGCTTTCACCCCATCACAGTGATTATTTTGTTAGTGCTGGTCTGGATACTCCCATCACTATACAATTCTTCTCTTAGGAGTGGATTGATTACCGTTTGGCTTGGAAGCCCTCTGACTATGAAGGAATAAACAGGCTGAGAATACCTGCAAAACACATCTGGTTGCCAGACATTGTGCTTTACAATAAGTAAGTAAAATTTCTGTAGTTTATGCCAACAGTGAACAAAATTTTAACCATGTATCAAAAAACAAGCATCAGAACCAAGGAAGTAGGTCTGATAAAATTCTAAGACCGAATTTTGTAACTTTTAGCCACTATCAAGTGTATCTGACTGGGGTACTGGCCTCTAAGATAATTTTAGTAAAATCAGGGCTCTGGTTAAAGAAATTCCAGCAGACCTGGAGCGTGTCTGCAGTGTGAGCCGTTATTGAGACACAGATCTATACCAGACTAGACTCTATGGAAGTATGGAAGTACACAAACTGTACGCACAAGCGCAGCAGTACACTGGTTATGTTCGCAAGAAGACAAGACATCTGGAATTCTGTCAGACCTCTTCAGTTCTGAGCTGTATTTTTGTCTCCTACTTCTTCTTCCCCTCCACTTCCACCACAAACTCCAGGACATAAATCTGTTACAAAGTTCATATGTAACAGAACTCCGTGAGTTAATATTCATTCACAAAAACAAATTATATTCTATTTTCATTAAAAAATCAATTGTAAGAATACATAACAAATTTATCAACATTTGACCCTGTTGCTTTACAGTACTGAGCAAAATAGAAGCTTGGTGCTAGACCATACTTCAGTTCTTCCAAACAAACAGCTAACTGTCAATTTTGTTTTTTTTTTTTTTTTTGTTGTTGTTTGTTTTTAAGTCTCTAGCAAAGCCTTGAAGTGGATGATACCAAGTCTTTGGAAAAAAAATAAACAAAACTTACACTTTCGTGATGCTTTGAAAACCCATGAATTCTTGAACACATTATGGTTTATGAACATATACAGATGGGAAACCTAGGAAGTTTATATATATACTGAGTTAAGACCCTGGAATCCTACTATTGGAAATCAGATTTGAGAAATACTTAAAACTATTGTATTAGTCACAAAATAATTCAGCCAGTGGATTAGGATGTACTCTGCCTGGTCAAATCTTGTTCTGGTAAATTGTGCTCCTACCTTCTGCTTCCTTCTTCCTTACTCCCCAAATGATACCATTTAATAGACTGTAAGAATGGAAAAAAAAAAAACAGTTTTAAAAGGCTTCTTCAATGTATAGGAACAAGCTTTTAGCCTCACCATACTGGATTCTTACATTAGTACAAAGCTCCAAATCAAAATTTTAGATAAACATCTCTCTGTAGCTTCCTGCTGCTGAAGCAGTGTTTCCTAGGCATCAGTCAGTCCCAGGAGGTGCTAAGGAAAACACAAAGAGCACCCCTTGTCCCACTGCTCTGTCCATACATAGACTGTGCACAGGACTGCAGAGGGCACCCAGACAGCACTGGCAGCCCAGCCTCTGTCCCACAGCTGAGCCAGGGGCAGCCAGCAGAACAACCTACACACTCTCAGCCCAGCAGTCTACCCAGTGCATTGTATGGCATCACGGTAAATCTCACTCAGGGAGATACAGACCTGTGAGAAATAAAGATACAATGTCTTCACTGAAAAACCAGTCATTTTATGGGCAAAGAACTAATGACCTTTGTATGCTGTAGCCACATAAGGAGCATATTTCCACTCAGATAAAAGGGTGCTACTTAGCCATAGTCAGTTGAACTTCATTCGTTTACACTTGCAGTGAGTTTGGTCATCTATTTTTGCACATAATATACTGGGTTTAGGTTATTTGCATTTCTTTACCTAGATATTTGTTTATCAAAAGGAAGGCGTGTGGGATGTACCTAGCCCAGACTCTTCTTTGCAGTCCAGCCAAGTGGCTAACCCCATTTTTAATAAAAGCGATTGATCAACATAGGAACAAACCTTTGAGTTTCCTCATCCATCAAGACAGACAGTCACTAATAGTTATTCGTTCCTACTGTCACACTTCCCTTCCATAGCTCAATTGGCCGAGTTTGAAAGGTGTTGCACAGCCCACTGGAGAAGATGCAGTGAATATACTCAGAAACCCTAAATCTTAAGAATATTTATCAGCAATTCACCACTTCACATTTCTACCTCAGGATACTTCACAGGTTAAAAAGCCCTAAGTTGTTTGCCAGAAACACTGGACAGGAGATGTCAACAACTTATTAGTAACGATCTTCTCCTTGAATTCAAGGGCCCACCACAACATAAAACACTCTCCCCGTGGAAGTTTGGCAGCTGGAGGAGACAGAAAGCTAAGATTATTTGTGGGCACTACGAACACAGTGGCCTGTCCTGGTTTTGTAATAAGTAAACATTAGCTGGAGTGATGTAATTAATTGTAAACCACATAATTACATTTCCGCTGCCTGCACTCTCCCTGCATTCCTAACTAACACTACTTATCCTTATTTCCTTGTCCAAGTCATTTAGGCATGTTGCTGTGTGCTCTTAGCAGTGGCTGTGTTCCTGATCAAAGGTATCGCCATTTTCATGCTGGATGATCTCATTCTTACTCAGTCTTCAGAGATGTAGTAAGCCTTAATTACTTTAGTAATCATTTACAAGACACTTTGAGTTTTTTGGATGAAACAGAGATGAATAGTTGTCATTTAGCCATAACTTTGTAAAATAATTTTTGTAAGTGTTGGACCAAATATCAGTTAACTGATTGGGAGAAATGCATACATTAATCTCCTTATCAAGTTATAGCTGCCTACAACATAGATTTCAAAATCAAAATATTACAAAACTTGGATTCTAGAAACAACTGAGGCCCACAAGACCAAGAATGCCAGAGCTCTTCTGTTTTGAACTATGTTTTTTCTCTTAATGTTTCATTATCTTCTCTCCTTTTTCTGTCCTCTTGTCTCATTAGTGCGGATGGCACATATGAAGTTTCACTATACACAAATGCAGTTGTAAAGAATAATGGAAGCATTCGCTGGTTGCCGCCAGCTATTTACAAGAGTGCCTGCAAGATTGAAGTGAAGCATTTCCCATTTGATCAACAAAACTGCACATTAAAGTTCCGGTCTTGGACATATGATCATACTGAAATTGATATGGTGCTTAAAACTTCCATGGCAAGTATGGACGACTTTACGCCAAGTGGAGAGTGGGACATTGTAGCGCTCCCAGGAAGAAGGACTGTAAATCCATTGGACCCCAGTTATGTCGATGTGACATATGACTTCATTATTAAAAGGAAACCTCTTTTTTATACCATCAATCTTATCATTCCCTGTGTGCTAATTACATCCTTAGCCATCTTGGTATTCTACTTGCCTTCAGACTGTGGTGAAAAAATGACCTTATGCATATCTGTGTTGCTTGCCTTGACTGTGTTCTTGCTGCTGATCTCCAAAATTGTCCCTCCAACATCTCTAGATGTTCCACTGATTGGGAAGTATCTCATGTTTACAATGGTACTAGTGACCTTCTCCATAGTTACCAGTGTCTGCGTACTCAATGTCCACCATAGATCTCCAAGTACTCACACTATGCCCCCTTGGGTAAAGCTGGTTTTCCTTGAAAGACTTCCAGCCTATCTGTTCATGAAGCGTCCAGAAAATAATTCTCCACAGCAAAAGCTGTGCAACTGCAAAAAGACAAAAGCACATAATCCTTGTATGGACCCAACTGACTTCTACAAGAACTCTACCTATTTTCTGAATACAGCCTCTGCTAAAAAATATGATATGAAAATCACTGAGACTCTCGACAACATCAGCAGTCATCGAGATTTTAGGTTAAGAACAGGCATGAAATTTTCTCCCGAAGTCCAAGAAGCAATTGATGGAGTGAGTTTTATAGCAGAGCACATGAAAAGTGATGACAACGACCAGAGTGTAAGTAAAAATGAGAAATTGTCGTGGTCTTGCCAAACTTCATCCCCTGTCCTCCTCTGTAACACGCTGCTCTTCAGAAAGGCGATTTGAACTCCCTAGCTATTCTAAAGTTTTGAGAGAGATTCTAGCTATAGCTTTTAATAGGAAACAATTTTTGCCATAGAACTTAATGAATAGCAATTTGGTAAATGCCGATACTCTTCTGGAAAGTACCATGGCTATTTCTACAATGAGAGAATGTTGATTGCCCAGTAAGTCATGAAACACCCTTGAAAAAGCTGTGTTGTCACATTGAAGTAGTGTTTGGCAGGGGAAAAAAAAAAGAATACTCAGTTCTAGGTCGCAAAAAGACTACTTTTCCCCATTGCATTCAGTAAGACTCACCCCATGGCCATGCCGTGCTAACCAGAAACGATCTACCTGCAGCTCAAGCATTTATTTACCTAACTGGGCACAAAAGGAGGGCTTCGTAAAATAAGTAAAATGCCTTTGCAAACACCCTCTCCAGGCTAAGATATCTGTCCCATGCGGGGCAAACACCATGGATAGGATCGAAATCCTAACAGCAGCAGAGCTGACGCTTCTTTCATTTGAGTTAAATCAGACTCGTTAGTGGCTATGAGAAGCACTTTATCCAGGATGCGTTGAAGCAGTGCTGCTGCTACGCCATTTGCTTGCCTGACTGGTGCTACTAGCTAGCACACTAAAGCTGATATAAATACACTGTGAATAATGCTTGGGAGAAACTCATATGGTTCAGAGTTTTGTTTAGACAAGCAGCCACGGTTAAGAAAAATCATCCTCATACCTACCAGTGTCCCCTCTCTGACCCAGATCCCAGTCAGACTTCTGGTTCTCTAGTCCTGTTGTGCTCTCCCTCCCTCAGCACAGCAGATTAAATAAAGTCTGGTTTCTGATCTTGCAGAAGTCCCTTGAGGAGCATGCCGCTGAGTAGTTCATGTTTTCTATTAGCTGAAATTACTGTCAATATAAATAAAGAAGATCAGCTATTAACATTAGACATGAGCTTGTAAACATTGAAACTGACAGATGCAGACTTCACAGAGCAGAAAAAAAGCTTTTTAGAAATTCATGCAACAATGTGTTGCACACTAAAGGATCTAGAAATCCTCCCATTTGATATTAAGAACAATTTTCAAGGGTATTTTATACATTAAAAATTAATTGAATGCTTTTCACACAGAGTCCTCTGATATTACATATCACTTCTAGATTCATAATTTTAATCTCTGCTTTTTTCCTTCATTATCATGGTCTGATAACCATTGTTCATGTACATTGACTATAGTCTGATTTCAGAAGCGCATAATTCCCATTAGCAGCAGTGGAAATTAAAAGTGTGTGCTGAAGTAAAAATATGTAATATTCTCATAGAAGACTTAAGATAATTGACAAGCCTGATAAAGTCACCGAGGTGAGGATGTCTTGTGTGTAACTAGAATCAATGACAGAGGGGAAAAAAATAATCATTCCTGAGATGCAAATGAAGATTGATACATTCCCCCTTGACAATAATAGCCTGACAGTCACTTCAGTTTGACAACAGAATCTAAGGCCATGACTTTCACAGACAACATATGCAAGACAAAGAGGGATTTTAATAAAAGCAACAGTATTAATATGCATTAAACCAACCCCTTGATTAATCTGACTGCTGATAAGAAAAGAACCTTGTTTAACAGCAGTAAACTCCATCTATTTCTGTCCACTGAGATTAATACCATCTGCAAACTGAAATTAAAGAAAAAAAATCCCTAATTGCATTAAACTGTAGGTCCTTCCGGACTGGCTTCCAACAGGCGGCCATGCTCAGTACCTGATGCATCAAAGACAGCTAAGAAACATTTACAGTATTTTTCTTCACTGCCCAGAATGCTTGTAGGAGAAAAATTCCCTCCCCCCAAGCCTAAAGTCAGTTTATTCCCTGAACCTTGAGATTTGTTTCCCTTTATTGCCGTAAACCAAAACTCAGCATTAGCAAGACGAAGAGCAAAAGAATATGACAAATTGCTAATATCTTTAATTATTTTTTTCTTCCAGGTCATTGAAGATTGGAAGTATGTTGCCATGGTAGTGGACAGGCTGTTTCTCTGGATATTTGTCCTCGTTTGTGTCCTGGGGACTGTCGGATTATTTCTGCAGCCACTTTTTCAAAACCACACTGCTGCCATGAGCCCTTAGTTATTTAAAATTGTCAATACTTCCATAGATGTTGGGTCTCATTCTGCTCTCAGTTCCCCTCTGCTAAATCCACAGAGATGCCAAAAGTTCCTCTTACATCAGATTTAGAGTAGGGAAATGGAATGAAGAACTTGACTTACTGTGATAGGGGGGAAAAAAGCAAAACAAACAGAAAACTATTACTTTTTCCAATGAGTTTAGTACTTCTGGTGATATCTTGGCCGTTTTTTTCAATTATTTGAAGTCTGAACATTACAGAGAAAAGCGTTTACTGCACAATATGCCATCCTGGCTTACAAGAATTATTATTTAAAAAGTATTTTATATACTTTGCCTCAGGAAGGACATTTTCTTTCCTTAGAATACTGCAATTTCCCTATTACAAAGAAGGTATTCCTATGACATTTAATTCCTTCAAATCAAAATTATTTATGTCTGATTTATACAGAGCTTTACAGGTGGAATCACTGTTTATCTGTTTGAGTACGATATTTAACACTGAACTCAGAAACAGAGACCTACTTCTGAGGTAACCACTAACAGGTTTCTCACCTTACCATCTCTAGTAGCTGATTGATCAACAGTGGCCAAATTAATCTATGATAAACAAACATTTATATACTCTGTTCAATGATGAAATAGAAATAAAATGTAAAATTTTCCTTTATATAGAGCTAGTCCTGAAATGTTTCCGCAACTTTAACAGCTCATGCAACTGGGGTTCATATACACTTTCGTGAATCGAAGGCTAAGGGCACAGGAAAGCATCTAGAGAAGACAAACTGTGAAAGGCAGTGAGAATGAGGAGAAGACACCTGAGAACAAACCGACCTGCATGTTTTGCTGGGGAGATTTTAACGCGGATTTAAATATAATCCTCAACAAATTAGCTAGGAAAGCAAGTAATGCATGTACAGTCTTAAAGCCTTTGGCAAAGGCCAGATCAAGGCCCTAGATTCCCTTCACAAGACAATCCCACCACACTTCATTCCAGGGAGCTCATAACCTGCAGAAAGAGAAGTGTGGGCTCCTGGCATTTTTTAAGCTAAACCAATCCCAGCTTTTCCTCGGGGTGTTGTCAGAACACGTAACAATTTTACCACCATTGACAGACACAACTAATGACTGATGAACAAAGTGTTAAAATCCACTACTACTTGTGAAGGGGATTTGAGGCTTGCCTGTCCCAGGGGAGGATTAGCTGACACCTAAACCTGTGTTCTTCAACAAGCTACATATGACGTCACCTCTGACTCTATTTGCCCTCATTAAAACCAAGCTACCTCTCTACCTCGATCACCGTTCCCAGGCAGCTACACGTAACTACACAGATTTAGACATGCCAAAACAGCTACACCAACACCTTTCCAACTGTTCACAGAAACTCCGGGACCTTTGCGGACTCCTGTGCTCACTCCCTCCTTGCCCATGCCCTGAACTCCCCTGGACTGCTGCCACGCATCCCCCCACCCCACACCCCCACCCCTGAGCACTGCAGCATGGCCTGGTGCGTGGCAGCCTAGGAAAGATGCAATGAAAAAGTATCAGAAGCGGGCTGAGTGAGGCTATGCGAGCAGCAGCAGCTCCTCCCCTAGGTCATATGCTATAAGAAGGAATGGTTGTAATGCTGTCATCTTCCCTTCCCTTCCTCCTCCTCTACGCACCCTACACACTGTAACCGTGTCCATTGCTGGACAGGGCAACAAGGTGATGGATGACTGCAGGACAGCCCTATTAGCGCAGGGGTGTCCTCAGACCACAGAAGCTGCCACCACCTCCTCTCCCAGAGGGTGGCAATGCTCTGGTCATCTCCCCGGACATTAACTGTTCTAGACATTTCCCATGGTGACTGGTGGGCAACGTAAAGTTTAAATGGGTCAAATCTGCTTTCCCAGCCTCAGACGCCGCCTTCTCCTTCTCAAACCTAGTGAGCAGAGCTGTTTCTCTGCAGGCAACTGGAACAACAGCTGTGAGATGAGACAGGGCACAGGCAGTCCCACGGGAGCAGAGGGGTGCCTCACCCATGCCGGGAGATGCTCCTCTCTCTACGTTAGGTTATATGCCGGGAGCTGCCATGGCACAGAACACCACAAGCACACGTGCACACACTGCCCCAGCTGCTAAGCAGCTTTTTCTGCTTACAGAGAAGCCAGAGGGAAGCCAGAGCAGCTGCCAGCACTGCGCCAACAGTGTAAAGGTGAAACCCCTTTAAATCTCACAATTACCCTGAACAGTAAATCTGAAAGGGGCAGCGCAGACCTCAGCACAGACTAAAACGCTCTTCTGAGCTACTACACACTCCCGCAGGGCAGAAGGGAGAGGGTGTCACCCAGCCAAGCAACCAAGGATGTAGCAAGTCAGCCGCGGATCCTGCAGCCCACCCGACTGACACCGGACCTGTGCAGAGACCCCTCTCTGCTCTTTTTACCCAGCACCAACAGCAGTTTTGGTTCTGTCCAGCTCTCATGCTCCTATCAATCACTACTCCTCTCTCCAGTCCCTTCTTCTTCCTCTTCTTATCCTCCCCCTCACTGCCTGAAAGCAGCTGAAATGAGGCCTCCAGTACTCCCATCTCATAGTTGGCCTTATCTTTACGAGTAGTAATGACTGATAACACTTGGCTGCCTAACTGCAGCCTTCAGCTGAATTATCCCCTGCACAGACAAAGTTTTAGAAAGGATTTGGCAGCTCCGCTAGCAGCTAACACACAGCACAGGCAGACGGAGGCCTCAGACTTGACAAACCCAGAAAAGCTTTCAAAAGGCACCTCCCTGGCCCTGGAAGATCCCTGCAGAAGTAGAGCTCCTCAGCCAGGAAATGGTGGGCTCTGGTGCTTTCCATACGCTGTGGCCATCTTGTTCCTTTTTTAATCACAAGTGAAGCAACGTACTCTTCCCCAGCTACATTTTTTTTTAATTTTCCATTCAATCCATAGCAAACTTCAAAATGAAAAATTTCACCCAAAGTTCTAAAAAATCTGACCTCCTAAAACTGTGGTTTCAAAACAGGAAATGCTATTTTTGCCTAACCCTCAGCAGCTCCACCTACGTAATACAGAGGACTGTTCCCAGTCTAACCTGTCAAAGAATCACAGGGTTTTCCACTTTGAATATTTTAGCAAAATTTCAAAACTAAGTATTTCTGGAGAAAAGGAAGCACTAAAAATATCACCTTGCAGGCTAGTATGAATATGATAAGGTCTCAGTTCATCAAACAAAACAAACTTCAACATTTCCACTTTTCAGGGTTTTTACAGTAATGCTTTTCATTTAAAAAAGAAGAAAAGTGGTCATTAAAAATGTATTTTTCACTAAAACTGCTTTTCAATGGCAATTCAATTTTCAGCTCTTTAACCCTGACCAACCCTGTCTTCCGTCAGAACACACAGAAGTGCCAACACCATCGCATACGTGTACCATCTGCCCCCAGGTGAGTTTATCTGGGACTGTTTCTGCACCCCTGCAACCCAGCCAACTAGAAAGATCTGACAAAGGTGGGAAAAAATTCTTTTCCTCATCACCTGAGTTAAGAGCTGAGCTTAACAAAGAAAAACAACTCTAAAAGCAGCACGTTTGCTAAAAAGCAAAGGCTAAGTAGTTTGTCACTGCAGACCTTCTTAGGCAGATCAGCTTCCCCCTACCCATAAAAATTCTTCTTCTATGTACTTCTGCAATGCAGTCACGATGACGTGTTCTATCACATCACTCTCCCTAGCCATAAAAATTATCCTACCACCAACCTGAGCTGATTCCGCCAGAAGCTCCAGCATGTGATGTTAGAAACAAAACATATGTGCATACAAACACTACCGAAAAATTCAGTAACTAGGCAAATTAAGCTAAAATACCTGTATCTCTTGATGCAATGGCTCTTTGCTGCCTCTGCAGATCAGATGTTTCCAAATCATTCAGGCTTAAGCACTGACTTTTGGGGAACACGGATTATGATGTGATATTTGAAGCTTTAGCTCGTTTCTATTTGGGACTAAAAAGAAACAAACATCTCAGTTATAAAGTTCTTACACGTGGAAACCAAGAAGGCAGAAAAGAAAAACACCTAGTCTCAATGGCCCGGAAAGGCAAAAAAGAAAGTATCCACAAAGGGTTAAGCTAAAAGAACAAGCAGGCAAGTTCTCTGGAAAAAAAGAAATAAAATCAAATGGACAGTAAAGCTTATTTCCTCCAAGCTAATAGAATTACAGAAATTATCATAAGAGCATGTGTCTGGGGATGGAGTGAATGATGCTCTGAGAGATACAGCAAACAGGATAAACAAGTTCTGTGCCAAGAGCAGCTCAATCCAGCCTGGTACTCCTTCTCCCAGTGCTACCTCTTAACACAGTGCCAAGCAGAGTCATCATTTATCCTTCCCTAACAGCAGGGAGTGAAGCACCTGTTGGGTGCAGCCTCCTGTCTCACTGGGCTTCCTTCTCATTATTTCCAAAAACAAGGGTGGAATCCCACATTTTTCTCTCTCCCCCTCCTCTGTTTGTAGAGACTGCCCAGATGTGTGCAATGACCACAGCATCCACGAGCCTTGCATCACCTGGTCATTCAAGAAGGGGCAAAAAATGACATACAAGTTAACAAGGAAGCTGACAGGCACCTGGGGAGTGAGCCACTCTGCAAATCATGATTTTATGATTCAACTTCAAACACAGCTCCCCGTTCTCCCCTGTCTCCTTTCCCCTGAACAGAAAGGTTTTGTGGGATCAAGCTGGGATCCTACACTCTTATTCTCCTTTCCGAATTTCACCTTTCTAATGCATGAAAGCAGGAACAGTCCAAAGACAGTTACTCTCAAGAGTTTTGGTCAAGTTCGGTCTCCAGCTCAAACCTCTGGCTCTTGCTGGATCCCAGCTGCTACGTATTTCACTCTGGGCTTAGATCCTGGCAACAGTTGTACCTGCCTTTAATTACTCCTGAGAACAGCACATCCTTTTTATGCAGTCAAGCACCTACCACGTGTGCTTGCAAGACAGACGCAGGCACGAAAAAAACCTCAGCATTAACAGCACAGTTGGAAATTCAGGTCCCATGATCTCAGTTCACTGCTAAACCATGCATTCCTAATGTCAGTATCCATTTCAGCACTATTAAATTATAAGATTTTTATTAATTAAACTTCTCCTAGTAGCTTGGCATGAGCTTCTGATAAAGAAGGATCCTGTATAGCAGCTGACTGGGAAAACCTTTAGCATTGTCAGGTAATGGGGTTCATTTATGCACCAGTTTAAGGACTCCTTGCCCAAAGACTGCTCTTTGCCTACAATAACATCTGTTTTGCCTGCAATTTATTTGCTGTTTCCAACGCTCTGACAGCCTGAGTAGCTAGAAAGGGGGCAGCACAGCAAACCTAATGGGAGCTCACTGCGCAGAACTGTGCTCAGGGTCCTGCCGTCTGCTGCTTCCAGGCGTTTCACGCATCGGAGGAGCGGAGCTCTTCGTACTTCCTATGCTCATACAATCCTGGCAGCTAAGCTCATCTTCAACAGCCTCTGTCGACAGGCAGTAATTCATAACACCATGGAGAGCACGCACGCTTTCCTTCTAACTGCTGCTGTTTGCTTTCTCTGTCAAGGTGAGTGATCCTTAATTTGTTTATTCTTTGTTGGTGAAAGGGGGATGAGAAAAGGTGGACGGGAGATGGCTTTGGTGCAAATTATTTTTAAGAAGTGCTGAAGCTCGCTCCAAACTAATGGATAAATGTACAGAATCCTAGCATAGCTCTTTATGTTACATAGTTTGTTGTGTTTGGTTTTTTGTAAATTTCTCCCTGTAAAGTAGTTAAGTAGACCTAACTGAAGATGCCAAACAGGACACACAAAGCCATTTTAACGTTAAGAAAAGAAAGCACCTTACAATGTAAAGGTGTGGTTTTACATATTGTAGAGAAGACCACAAGAAAGTGACAATATTAAACAGCTTTAAATATGTGCTTCCAAGAGCGCACCTTCTCTTTACACATATGGAAAGCATCAAAACATTTACAAAAAAACAAAAATTACTGCACTTCTCTAGATACAGTGGATGCTGGATTTAATTAGCATGCTGGTGACATTTAAAAAGGCTGGCAGATTGGAATTGACTGTAATAGAGAGTCGTTACGGTCTGGCTTTAAAATTATTTACCTAAAAGATCTGGGAGGGTTTATTCCAGGAAATCTTGACCAAAAAGATATATCAGTATATAATAAGGGCAAGAAATGTGTTCATTTTTTTAGTTAGCAAGTTGGCTTGAATGATTTCACTGGTCTGAAAATAGAATTGCCCTCCACGCGAACAGGAAAGGGGGTGGTAAGAAAGAGGTTTTAGGTGAATACTGTTTCACATGAGGGGGACCCTCTTGTCTTAGGGAGAGGGGAGCTTTTACAAAGATCGGAAAGTAACACCTGCTTTGTGAAACACTACAGATCAGTCACCTGCAGACACTTCTACCTCCCATCTCTACTGAAAAACAACTGTCTGACAAAAAAATAAACACTTCCTTGCAAATATCTGTAGATTCAATCTGTGCCTTCAAAGGAACCTTAGAGTATGTTCAACAGACTTCAGTTCTGTGCCTTTGCCAAATTCACAGTGTCATTAAAAAAACAGGCCTTTTTTCCTGTTTTCATCTGGCATGCTTGAGGATGTGTCATCTAGAAGCGACTTTAAGAGAGAGTCCCCTAAAAATAAAAAGGGCATTGGTTTTTAAATAGTGTCCAGCTGTCAGGATGGTTATTGTCCAGCTAGCTTTGAGAGTGAAAACGTAGTGTGAAATACAGGCTCTCACACCTCATCCCAAAACAGCTGAAAGACCTTGCTTAAGAATTTCAGTTTGCAGCTTTTCTGTCAGCCACAAGGCACCACGAGCAGCAGTTATCAGTGGCAGAACAGACAACACAAATATACTGTCAATAAAAATTACTTAGAACAGTAAAGAGGCAATCAGCACATTTCTTTGAATGTGCTGAAAAGTCCTTTAATAGAATGGTTAATCAATTTTTAATCCTTTTTGTCATATTTTACAAAGCAGGATGTTATCATCGCTATAACTACACCATCACAACTCGGGCTGGCAAGCAGAGTTCTCATTTCCTGGGAACAACACTGCAAAACGCTCTGACAGCTTACCAGTGGCCTGGTCTGTCGGGTTACGCTTTTCCCTTCCCCTGCTCCACACGCCTGCAGCTTCGGCAGGACTAGGGGACTCGGCCTGTGAGGGCAAAAGTGCTTTTGCACCTCCAGTTCTTCAGTTACTCCCTGAAACTATTATTTAAACCCATTTGCAAAGACACACGTGAGAAAAACTCTTGTCACAGCACTGCCTTTCATTGCTTCATTCTTCTCCCAGCCTAAGCAAACGCCCACCATGACACACCACGACCTGCTGGGGCGAGGCCTGGCCTTTCCCCACGCACCCGAGGGGTGCCAGGCAGTTAACAACACGCAGCAAGAGGGGTACCGGGGCGGCACCGCGCCCAGCTCCGGCCGGGTCTCCCCGCAGGCCGCTGCCCCACGGCCCTCAGCCCACCGTGCCCTCCGCAGGCTGCGGCGGCTCCGAGGCCGAGCACCGGCTCTACGCGGCCCTCTTCGAGAGCTACAACCAGTTCGTCCGCCCCGTCAAGAACGTCTCGGACCCGGTCATCATCCAGTTCGAGGTGTCCATGTCGCAGCTGGTGAAGGTGGTGAGTACCCGCCCCGCCGGGGCGGCCGCGGGGGACGGCAGGGCCGCCGCCCCTCCCGACGCACGTCTCTTTTGCAGGACGAAGTCAACCAGATAATGGAAACCAACTTGTGGCTGAAGCACGTGAGTAGAGCTCCCTGGTGGCACCACCACACGTCCTCCCCAGGCGGGGAGACCCCGGGCCGCGCCAGGGGCGGGCTGCGGGGGCTCGCCAGGCCAGCGCCAGCCCCCCCACCCTGGGGCACAGCCGCAGCCTCGGCAGGCACCGGCAGGGCCCCCTCAGCGCCGCTCCCCCGGCGGGAACGCCGCCCTGCC
>Ga0065711_1003488_pt1 | contig 27727 bp, 20 predicted proteins | sample Hoacrofraction12_FD_59098 | JGI IMG/M metagenome (GOLD analysis project Ga0065711, IMG submission 59098) | Hoatzin crop microbial communities from Cojedes, Venezuela - Epithelial fraction 12 v2 (version 2) | ecosystem: Host-associated > Birds > Digestive system > Esophagus > Crop | place...
TTTTTTTTTTTTTTTTTTTTTTTTTTTTTTTTTTTCTGAAGTAACATTATGTTAGAAATAATTTGATAAAGTTTTCTAATTTTATGAAATATTTTGATGAGGTAAAGGCCATAACCTAAACTGTATCAATCTTGCAGAGGCAATATTGCTAACAGTAAAATGATTTTAACGGTATCTGTCTCTAGTACAGATCTCTGGTACCTTTGCAGGTGCAATGAATATATTGATATAACATTGAGTGACTTAATTGCTATTCTTCTTGCTCTGTAAAGTTGTAATATGTGGAAAATACTGCAGAATTCTGTTCCCTGATGACCTATTGAGTACATGAAAAATGGAGAATCCTCAACTTGCATTTTAATAGCTTACATCTAACTTACATTTTGTCAGGCATTTTCTTGTGTGATAACTGAATAGTGGTGTTTTAATTGTGATTTAATCAGGGAAGAATAAAATACTGAGCTGTTCAATGCCCATTTTGCACACAAAGCTGTAAACTTGGTGGATAGAAATGTGGCCATAAAACTAGATTTTGAGATTTCTAAGGCTAGAAATCACTAACCGATGATCTGAAGAACGGTTGCAAACTACATCAAGAATGGAATCTGACAAAAAAGAACTGACTTTTATGAAAACTGATTTTCTAATTTTTCAAGTTTCTCATTTAGTAAAAGTCCAGATGTGGTTGGTTCATCTGAGATTCTCACTGAGATGCTGCAGCCTGCTCAGTAACACTACTGACATTCTGTCTCACCATGTTACACATCTGTTCTTTTCACAGAGACGCTACCCATTTCCTGTTTTGATATCATCACAAAAAATATTTGGAAAGACTACTTTTTCTGATGATTAACATTGCCATTTTTACCACTAACAAATCTTAATTTTTTTTAATACTTTAAAATATAGATAGCCAAGAGGTGGCAGTAGTCCATCCTGTATTTACTCTGTGCTTTATCATTAGACATATATGCTTGTATTTCTTTGATAGGGACAATTATTTCAAATCAGATATATGAAACTTTTTGAAGTTTTCAATTTCCTAGCATTCTGAGCACAGCTCTCATTCGATCAAAGTCTCAGAGGTCTTTGTCAGAACTAGAGGAAAGTAAGTATCTCCTTCAAAGGCTCTGTCCTCTGAAGATAGTGAGATTGATGCTTAGCAAATATATGACTGGGCAGGTACAAGTGAGACCAAGATAAGCCTTTGATCCTCGTGCACAGTAGGAGGATGGGTACATCCTGTCATTCCCAGCTTAAGCATCCCCTAAAGGCTTGCAGAGCCCCGAGGTGTGGTTACATGCAACTCTGTGGCTTTGTGAGGTCCGTGTCCCAAAAACCCCACATGATTATAAGGATTATGAGGGCTTGTTGCTGAAACTATCCCATAATAACCACAGGGGAAGGCATGGAAGAGAAATGAAGATGGCCAGCTAGCAACAGTGCCAAGGTCAGACGCCAAGGATGAGTTTTTGTCCCCCCAGTTTAAATGTATTCCCTGCATAAGTGAGAAGGGAAGTGTCTGGCTGGAGAAGCACAAGATTATTTTCACTTTGGCTGTGCTTTTCCTCCAACATCTCTGCCTCGCAGTGAGTGCATGGCTGAGTGTGAGGAGGGCTTCACATGGACAGCCAGCTGGCATGGAGAACAGTGTGAGTCTGGCTGCAGCACTCGAAAGCTGGTGGAGATCTTTCTTATCTCACAAATAAATTCACGCTTTACTAGGGAAATGGGGTGACTGGCTGGACTTTCTCCAAGAACACATAATTCTTTCCTTCTACCTTTGTAAACTGAGGGATGGATGGGTGAGCCTTGAGGAACAAGACAGGTCTCTCCTCCACCTGAGAGCGTTGGAGGATGACAAAGCTGTGCCAACGATCAGATATATGATGTGCTGTGTTCTTAGTGAAAAACATGTATTGTTGAATAGCAATATTACCAACCAGTCCATAAACAACTGGCAGTCTCTAGTTCCTGAAGGCATAGCCAAAGGAACATAATTATACTAGGACCCAGAATGCAATTTAGATACTTTTGACCAAATTCAGAAACAAAATTTGGGTTTGAGGTCAAGCACCACTGTGGGAAGACCTCCTGTGCTGAGCAAGCCCATAGCAACATATTCAGTGTGATAAGATACAGTCTTAACTAGGAGTCACCACTTCACTCACCTGTTTCTGTGGCAGAACGGATTTTATCCATATCTTCAGAATTCTCTTATCCGAAATGAACTGACTTCTTTCTTTTACCGAGGTAAGGCAACGGAGGCACGGATGATGCAGCAGCAGCCAGAGCTCTGTTGAAAGACAGGTAGCTATATGATCCCTAAAAAAAAAGAGATGGTCTTTATTTATGGGAAAGGTCCAGGACAGTCAGACACAAGTCATAATATCTGTTCAAACATCCATCATAGATATTGAGGAGAAAATTAATCAATAGACCAATAAACAGGAAGTCAGGGCTGAGTGAGTAGCTGAAGGGTATGTTTATTCTAGAGACTTTTTTTTGTAAAGAGATGCATCTGGATGTTGTATGCAGCTCACACGATATTTGGTTCAGTCTACAAAATGAGCAAAATTAGAGAGCTGGTGCTGGAAGCCATTAAAGAAAGTTGTCTGACAGAGTTAGACTTGTGCAGTTTCATTTTTTGTCTGACTAGTCCTGGTATAAACCATTCAGTTCCCATACCATTTAAGTGGATATAGCAGACTTTCAGTACCTGAATGGGGCCTACAAGAAAGCTAGAGAACTCTTTACAAGGGCATGTAGTCACAGGCAAGGGGTAAAGACTTTAAACTGAAAGAGGGTACATTTACATTAGATATAAGCAAGATATTCTTCGCAGTGGTGAGACACTAGAACAGGTTATCCAGAGAAGTTGTGGATGCCCCCTCCCTGGAAGTGTTCAAGGCCAGGTTGGACGGGGCTTTGAGCAGTGTGGTCTAGTGGGAGGTGTCCCTGCCCATGGCAGAGGGAGTGGAGCTAGATGATATTTCAGGTCCCTTCCAACACAAACCATTCTATGAGTCTACGATTCTATCACCTGTGGCATGGAGAAATTTGCTGAATTTTATTTTAGGAACAGGCTGAGACCTTGCATAATGTGATTGTACAGTTCGCGATACCTGGTCTCCAGAGTAGAGGTTTCTACACAGGGTATGGGAAGAAAAGGGTACAATGTGGCTGGGGAGTGCAAAAACTTGCAGTGGGAAGCTGAGACACAACATCTGTACCCTCAGCCTCTGAACACATAAAGTAAGCGAGGGCAAGAACTGCAGGAGTACTGGAAAACTTAAGTTGTGCAAAGCTACTGTAGTACAAATTTGCTTCTAACAGTATCTGTTAGTACCAAGAGCTTGCCTTTTCATGGGGAAGGAGTTACTACAGGAAAGGGAAGCCAGTTCATGACAGTGCTGTTTACAGACATGTATGGTCAACAGTCTCCTGGTAAAAGAGAATTTAATATGTTTAGGGCTGGTTTGGTTATTTCAGACGGAAATAGAGGCCCATTAAGTTAGTGATATCGACGGTGACATCTGAAAGCAAATAGAGATATAAAAGTTTCACCTGCAGAAGATAAATCAATGGTTTATATGTGCTAAATTTTTTCATTTTATCTTTTTTTTTTCAGGGTTGCATTTATGGGTCAGGGTAGTTGGACACCAACTGTTTGATCAAAATATTGTAGCCTTGGCTCGCAGCAGGTTCTCTCTTCTTTTTCTAAGTTTTCCTGGATGGAGATTTATTAGAATGGAAGCTGTCCACAAGCTAGGAACTATTAAAGTAGTAGTCATGACTTGCACTGTGTACTTTATTGCAAATAGTTCCCACGGGAGTTAATAAGGTTGTGGCCTACGTAAAACATAAAACTCTTCATTACATTTTGTTCTTCTAGTTTTTTGGGGGAAAAGGGATTTGAATGAAAATAAAATGACACTTTTTTTAGCCTGTATTTTTAATTTAATACATTGTAGTATTTGTACTGAGAAGGTGTTTATAAGGAAACATTTTTTTTTCCTCGGATGATTATAAATGTAAACTACTATTTTTTCGTATTAATATAATTCAAATCTGCAGTTTTTAAGATGGGGACTGTCTCTGACTGTTTTTAGTGTTCCTGGCACAATGTGAATATCTACATTACTAGTATGAGGCATAAATATGTTATATTTATGATCATGAAAAACTTTACAGTTGCGATCTTCTCAATGAAGTTTTTTAAAAGTTTGAACTATATAAAAAATAAAAGCACCACTTGTTTTTAAAATCTTATTTGAAAAGCAGTGGTATTAAAATAGAGACAAAAATTGTATTATAACAAGTATGTAACCATCACAATCTATTCCACAGAGAGCATGTGATGAAACAGAATTCATCTGATATCTAATGATAATCCTATACAAATATCCTGGTGTGTTCTCTGTAGCATATTTATGATCTTGTTGTGTCTGGTCCAAGTTTCCTGACATTCTGAATACCCCTTTGGGGAAATATGACATCTTGCAGTAATGTACCGTGTGCATGTCAAAAAACAATGCCAATCTGCTTCTGCTACTCTGAGTTTTAAAAGTGGAAAGAGCAGAGTGCTCATTTTTTAACATATGCAGGATGGTGATGTTTACAACACCAGCTGGAAAAGCAAGTACTTGTACAAAACAGTGCATGGAGACAACAGAACAACAGGAAGAAAAAAGAAAAAGACCAGCCCACTCAAATTTTATATACTGAGAAAGCACTGAAAATAAGAGCAAAGAAATCTTGGTCTTTAGTAGTACTCCCAAACCTTACAGGCCAAAATAAAATGGCTCTGAAATACTTTGGGTTGTGGAACATATAAAGCTTTGTATTGCTAGTTCCAGATTTTCCCATTTATTAAAGGCACCACCTCCAAACAAAACAAGTCTTCCCACCTAACCCAAAACCTAAGAAAAAATTTAAATATTAGTAAGAAATAAAGTAATTACTGGGAAACTATGTAGAATCAAATGTAGCTTTGTTAGCTTCATGGAGTCTCTTTATCTAGTATTAAGAAATAAGCTGTTAGATAAGGTAAATAAAATTACTCAAGTCTTTGAAAGCTTAGCTCCAGAGGGTTTAATGATTTCAGCACTGGATATCGTGGTTCTGTTGGTTCTGCTAAGTATCAGTTGTGGCTTACTTGTAATATAAATCAGGTCATGAGAAAGTCTGTCCTGATGTGATTACAGTGCTTAGAATATTTCAACATGCTCATCTAGAGCTAGCCCACATATTTCCATACTTCATAAAACCTACTATGCTTATATGGCTCTAAGAACATTTAGAAAACGCCCAGAAGACTATTTTCATCATATTTTATGAATAAAACAACACTTAGCTGCATGTGACATCCAGCACTCATCCAGTATTTGGACAACAAAAGAAGTCTGAGTAAAATCTTCTGTCTTCAACAGCAGCTTCACAGGTTTCTGTTTCTAAATGGACACGTAAGATACCTCCTGAGGAATGTTTATATGTAAGCCTAATTTTTGGCTATTCATTTCTTTATTTTTGTTTTGCATTCACTTAGAATCAAGAAAATATGAGAACATGCATTAAATTTGTGATGCTAGCCATTTGAGCTGCATGGAAAACTTGAGAAGAATGATAGATTGGATTTGTGTACATACAGACCTATGTGCTCTGTGTCTTCTTCATTTATCCTGGCTTCACTCTGCACTGCAGCAACAATTTCTTTTTTGTGGTGCAAGATCATGGTGTAAGTCAAGCTGTCTATGGAAAAGCAAAACAAAAAGAAACAAGTGAGACCATATATACCCTCACTAAAAATAAGCTAGATATTTGCTGCAGTTTTAAAGTTATGTAGGAACTCTTCAGCATGCCCTATGCAAGAAATCATCCTCTTTTTAATCGATAGCATAATGAAGAGTGTCTTTCAGGAAAAAAAGAAAAGGTAGCTTCTTAGCACATTTTGAAAACCCAATAACTTTATTTCAGCACCTGAATGAAGAATTAGGACTCTAATTTAAAAACAGTCAACAAAACAACAAAATTATCAACCACATATAACATGTTGCAGGCTGCAGAAATCATTCTCCTGAATTATAACAGTCGAAACACTTGCTGATCTTAAATTAGCTTCTTTGGAACCACGTATCTCAGCAGAGTAAAATGAAACTACTGTCATTCAGAGACAGAAAATCTAAGTGTCATTCATTACGTGATGATGTAAAAACTGGGGTAATCTTTATTTGGACTTCTGGTTTAAAAATAATTACACAGCTCTTCATAGGAGCATTTTCTCAGTTGCATTCAGCAAAAAATATTACAAAATAAAAAAGTCACGTAAATCTTTTTTTATCTTCCCTCTAAATGAATGACTATATAACTATCAAATACATTGGAAATGTTATTCTATCAAAATGGTCAGTACAAGACAGCTTTAGAAATCAAGTTTTCTTTTCAAAGGAGTAATAGAATGGATCTTCTAGACAAAAAACAAATAGTTAAAGATATCTTTTACTTTCTTTTCAAATTAATTTATTAAATCAGACACACTGAGATTCAGTGTAGTTGTGTGGAATATTTAGACAAATATTGACTGCAATTCAAGTTCATATTCCACATTTCATATTCTATAAACAGAATATGTAGATATACCAATCAATGGATCAAAATATGAACGTTGGTGATGCCTTTGCTTCAAGTACTACCCCTGAAAATGAAAGATGTTATACCACAAGTAATAAAAATATAAGTTCTTTTTATTTATTTTTTATAAAATAAGAAATAAGAACAATGGAAAAAAAATAGGATAAAGGAAATATCTACAAACTCATCAGCAATACAGAAAGTGACTGACTTTAGAAAAATATAAATCTAGAATAAAAATATAATTCTAGAATTAAAAAAAATAAAATCCAAGGATATCACTGAATGAAAAAATCAAAACCCTACCAAATAAAATTATCAGGATGTAAGACAAAGCAAAATATTTACACTAAACCAAAATGAGACATTTGGAAGAAGAAAAATGTTTAATATTAAAAAAAATGTATTTTCAAAGAACTTTAAAACTTCATTTTCATTTTCTCTGTCTGGAAGCACAAAAAAGATACCAGTTATTTTATATTCACAGGCATCTCTTTGAGATGTGTATGGAAAGAAATTCATAACGTACTACTTGAATGGAAGTGGCTGCACTGGGGACGTTTACGAATGAGAACTTCAATCTTCCAAAGACAGGGTTTTGCAGTACTAGGATTGAATTAGCTTCTGCTGATTTTATATTTCTAAGAAAGAACAACAAAGATATCTCATGCAGGAGTAAGTTTTCAGGGTTATCCAACACCTACCAATGAAATAGCACCTCATAGAATATTTTTTCCCTATATTATGCAAATAGGACATTAGCCTCATTGAGACACCTGAGGTAAAACAACAATATTGATCAAGCACTCAAGCATCACACTCCTTAGAGTGTTGTTTCTTTATTTTAAGGAATAAAGAAAAGAAGAATTATAGTTTTAGGTCTGCAACTTTTATTAGTATGAAGATTTTCACTGTAACTTCTTGCAAATATTTATTCCAGTTTTTACTTCTTCCTGCGACTAATGCCAGAATTTTTGCATAAATATTTGAACAATCACACAGAAAAGTTGTGTTTTCCCTAGTGGTGTGATGGAAAAAGAAAAGATCTTGATTAGATAGCATATTTCACAGATGAAGAGTAACTGTCAGAGGGAAATATGAAGATCTTTATAACAATTTAATATAGAGTTTTTCACATTGCATTGGAAAGTAGTTAAAGTTTAGTAATTAACTGATAGTTCTATAGATTGCTTGTAAAATATGAAACAAAATTAGACTTAGTGCTTTTCATTTGTAATGGTAAATGATTATAAAACCAAGAACAAAAAATGAAAAAAACCCTTATGCTTACTTAAAATACTGGCAGCAATAAATTATAAACTGTATAATGAAAATCAGACACAGCAGACTTCTAAATACTAATTTAAGGCTTCCAGTAAAATAGTATAACTAAACAGTGAAGAATTAGTAGCTGTTTTTTTAAGAAAGATGCAGAGGATAGATTTTGTTCTTATTCTGCACTTCCATACTGAGCAGTAACTCAGTCAAATTCTGTGCATGCAGCCTGCAATGGAACAAAACGAATACTGCAAAAATTGTTGGTAGATATGGTCTGACTTAATATCAGTGGTGTAACTTACTGCCTTGAAGCTTGAATGGAATGCAAAACGCAGCAAGCACTGCATAAACAACTGAAGAAACTTTTAATGTTTAAGCATCTTACAGGACACAAAAAAAATTCTTAAAATATCTCATCTACAAAATGGGAGATAAAAGATATTAAGACGTTGGCCTGTAAGTGACATATTTTAACTTTAGGTGTATGTATATTATATACTATATATTATAAGTATGTGTGAAAATATTTGCATATCTGATCTCACATTGCTTCCTTGTAGATAATTTTGCAAATCATTGTGCCTGTAGCTGAAAGATAGAAGAGAGGAATGGGTACTTGGAGAACAATTGAGGGAAAAGGAAGTAAGAGGAAAATGGAGATAAAAATTTTTAATGTTAAGAATCAAAGGGGCTCTTCAAATACTACAGTATTAGAAAAAAGGAAGGTAAGGAGCTAAGGAGTCATTTTTATTCTGACAGAAGTAAAGATATAATTAAAATTTAAGAGGGAGGGCTATGGTCTTTGATCCATTCAACTATTATGGTCTCAGTGAACACCATATGAGGAGATAGTCCTAGTCCTTTGAATGTAATTAACAGAAGATTAATGGTTAATATTCCATAGTCATAACATTTGTGAAATGTATTTCATTACATAAACACAATAAAACATAGAAAAAGGAAGGATTTTCAGTGTAATCAAAGAAGAACTGTTCAATTTTGTCAAACTAAGATGATGGTTTCAGAATTTTTCTTTTACTAAACATTGTTTCTAAACTCTTTTTAGCTTTCACAAAGAATGGCAATAAATTTTGAAAAGCTCAACTTTTAAAATGAAGCAAATTCTAAACATTCACCACTTGTAAAGTCTGTACCTCTACCATCACTAATAACCTATTTTTGAGGACATAACTGTTATACAGATAAATTTTTCAGTAAGAAAAAACCAAATCTCTTCAGTGAACTGTATAGCAAATTCCATATTTTGAGAAATAAAAGTTTGATTTACTAATTTTAATATGTCGGGCAAATAAAGAAACATCCCTGTCCTCGAGACAGCAATTCTCTTGAAGAAACTGTGCCAAAATGATCAGGAGGAAAGAAAGAGTGATATATGTGGCACAGCTATCAGCCCTTGAGTTCTGAGGTTAAGGTTTAAAAGTTCCTACATTATAGTTCTCTATTTGATTACACAGTTTTTAATCAAAGAAGTTGAGCTTCTTGTAGCTGACGCTTAGGAAGCAGTTCTGACTGCTGAAGTTTCACATTCTGTTCATCATGTCTTAATAAAAGCCAAACAGTCCACAAGACACGAAGGCTGTGTCTGTGTTTGACAGAGTTAGGGTTTTTTTTCCAATTCATGATGAAACCACTTTGATTCGTTAGATTACTGTAACTCTTTTAATTACTGTTACATCCTACACCTACATCTACTTATGATTCATTTCTTTACAGGTACCTAAAACCTTTATGTGCTAATTTCTATATATATGGCAATTTTATTCAAAGAAGATTGCTTAGGCTGGTTTGCTTCTGCACTTGTGCATTTTCACTTGTCACAAAATTGTTCAACTTCTATTCAGCACTCTGTAGGAGGTCTTTCACTTGATTTTTACATGCTTCTCTTCTTTTTTATACATAATTTGTAAGAATTTTTATCTTTTTACTGAAAGCAACCACACAACATTCTTTTTGTTTCTTCTGAATTCAGGAAAATATTTTTCTGAAGTATTTTTTCTCTGTGTTGGACCTATTATCCACACACAGTCTGCTTGTGTATTAGGACTTGAGATCTCCGAAGCTGCATATTTGAATCCAAAACCTAAGCTGTGCTGTAAACTTTTAAAATATATTCTCCTTCCCTTCAATTTCATTTACAGAAATGATTCTTACAAAAAATTATTTTGGTTTATGAACATTAATAGAATAGTCTGAGAACTGAGTTGTTTTTCCTCACTTGAACATGGTACACTAACTCTAATGAGTCACATACATTAGTATTAAAAAATATAGCTTACTTTCAAAGATTGTGAACATGACTTTATTTTTAAAGCAAGACATCACAATCTTTCTTGAATATGTTCGATATGACTGCTGTATTCTGTGGGATTTCAGATATGTTGGTTTGCTTTATCTTCTTGTTACTCGTCTATATTTATCTGTTTTGAGATGCTTGTAGCTAATTCACAGAATCAGAGTGGCTGAGGTTGGAAAGGACCTCTGGATGTCATTTTGTCCAACACCCCAGCTCAAGCAAGGTCACTCATAGCTGGTTGCCCAGGACCTTGTCCAAATAGTTTTTGAATATCTCCAGGGATAGAGACCATACCACGTGTCTTTCCAGTTCTCAGTCACCCTCACGGTGAAAAAGTTTTTCTTAATGTTCGGATGGAACCTTCTGTGTTTCAGCTCGTGCCCATTGCCTCTACACATTTTGAAATATATGCATAAAAAGAATTAGTGGACAGTAAGGGAAAATAATTGCAAGAGAGAGCAAGGCAACAGAAAGTAATATAGGTTTAATCCCTTTGTCTTTTCGAATATCTCTGTAAACTAGCTATCTGGTTCTATTAAACTATTTGAAAGATGCATGTGAGTTTTAGCAGAAGACCTGAAGAACTGTATAAGGTTCCAGTCAAATGCCAGGTGAAAACTCGTAAAACTGGTGATGTGTACGGATTTGCATATTCTTCTCCATGCTGCTAATTGTAGCAGTCAAAGGAACAACAATAATAAAAATAACTTAATGTTCAAAAGGGATATTAAAAGTAAATTATTCTAGTGTATGGTCACTAAACAGGACATTTTTGCAAGAATTCATATTACGCATTTGTCATGGTTTAGCCTGGCTGGACACCAGGTGCCCACAAAAGCCTTTCTATCATTCCGCCTCCTCAGCTGGACAGGGGAGAAAAAACGTGATGAAGGGCTCATGGGTCAAGATAAGGACACAAGGACAGGGAGAGATAACCATCACAGATGAAACAGACTCAGCTTGGGGAAATTAGTCTGATTTATTAAGTCAGAGTAGGAAAATGGCAAATTAGAACTAAATTGTATAACACCTTTCCCTACCCCTCCCTTCTTCCTGGGATAATTTTACTCCCAAATTCTCTGCCTCCTCCCCTGAGCGGCACAGGTGGATGGGGAAGGGGGGTTGTGGTCTGTTCATCACATGTTTCCTCTGCTGCTCCTTCCTCCGCAGGGGGAGGACTCCTCTCACTCTTCCCCTGCTCCAACCTGGGTCCTTCACACAGGCTGCAGCTCTTCATGAACTGCTCCAGCATGGGTCCCTTCCACAGGGTGCAGTCCTTTAGGAACAGACTGCTCCAGAGTGAGTCACCCACAGGGTCACAAGCCCTACCAGCAAACCCGCTCTAGCATGGACTCCTCTATTCATGAGTCCACCGGTCCTGCCAGGAGCCTGCTGCAGTGCAGGCTCTCCAAAGGGTCACAGACTCCTTTGGGCATCCACCTGCTCCTGCATGGGGTGCTCCACGGACTGCAGGTATATATCTGCTCCACTGTGGACCTCCATGGGCTGCAGGGGGACAGCCTGCCTCACCATGGTCTTCTCCATGGGCTGCAGGGGAATCTCTGCTCTAAAGCCTGGAGCACCTTCTCTACCCTCCTCCTTTGCTGACCTTGGTGTTTCAGCACTGTTTCTCTCACATAGTCTCTCCCCTCTATCCTGCTGAAATCGCCATTAGGTAGGCTTTTTTTTCCTTCTTCCTAAATATGTTGTCACAGAGTTACTACCACAGTTGCTGATGGGCTTGGCCTTGGCTAGTGGTGGGTANATCTTTGAGCTGGCTGGCTATTTTCTCCATCAGACATAAGGTAAGCTTCTAACAGCTTCACACAGAAGCCACCTCTGTAGCCCCCCAGTACCAAAACCTTGCTGTGCAAACCCAGTACAATGTTAAAGAGTCAGACTTCTGCAATGTCTGTCCAGTGGCCTTCAGAGGATGTGCAGAACTGCTCCTCCATGTTGCTTTATTGAACAGCAATTTACATGAAGGCACTGTGATCTGGTCTTTTGCCTTATTTAATGCCATTAAAATTCAATGTGCCAGAATGTTTTCTGGCATAGTTTTCCTGACCACCCTAGGGAAGATTAGAGAATCTCAGTTTAGAGTGTCTGGCTGTATTTACCCTGTCCACAAACCTTCTAGTATAGTTGTATTTAAGTTCTTCAAGGCGATAGAGATGTTTGCTATGAAACCAAATACCAATTGTTTCAATATCTAAAAGGTTCTCTTGTGAGCTATCACCAATAACTCCCTCCAGGACCACCTTGTTCAGGTATAGAGAAGAGAACACACCATGTTGTTGCACTGTCATGATACTTATTCTGCTCCAGTGATGGTGAGTCACTGGAGCATCCAGAAACAACTGTGAATACGTAAACTGTTTTGTTTAAAAACATACCAGAATAGCAGAGTCCTGAATCACTTCTGAACCTTGCTGATGATAGCTGCTGTGAAAAAAGTTTGCAGTCTCGATTTGCAAAGGATCAGTTCAATCCCACTAGCTAGTAATGCAATGAAGGTAGTTATAATGATTTTAAAGAGCTGTTGAAAACAACTCTGACTAGGAATCCTATACAAGTAACTCCTGATATTTTGCATTTTTTAAAAATATTTCGTTGTGCAAATGAATATGTTTCGTGAAAATACAGAAATAATGTGAACACTGGTTCTATTGAAATAAAATGGTATAACAAAAATATTAGAACCATAGCTAATCACATACAGAAGGCTATGACAGTGTAAAAATGCATTATGTTTAATAATCTTAAAGCCTCCAGAAAATTCAGAGATCAAAAAATAATGCTAAGCTGAACTTCTTGCCTACAAAATGAATTACATGTATAGCACTCTATGTGTGACTGTTTTTCTTGAGAGGTGTCGTTGATGAGCATATTATTTGAAGACAGAATTACATCACTATCCACAGCTTATTATATAAAGTGGATAGTTTTCAGCATTTTCCCAGACTAAATTTTTGTGAGCTTTCCCCCTCATTCTCTTTTTAATTATTACTGAACTATTTAAATATAACTGTTTCTCTGAATTTGCCATACTTACTCTTTAGCACATTTACTCAGTGGTAGTCTGCCACGGGGTTTGCCAAGAGCAGAATTTGGTCTTCTTCTGTCACTTGATTCTTCAAAGTTATCAGAAATCAGTGATGATCCTTAAATAATAATTCATAGAGTACTGGGAATGCAAATGCCAGAGTAAGCAACAAAGTGGAAGATACATCACTGTTTTCTGTATCTTGCATTATTTTGAAGATTTAATAGAAATGAAGTGATACATAAGACATGCATTAAGCATTGGAATAAATTTCAGTCTACCCACAGTAAAGATTTCCACTATTAAAGCCTTGAGATGTTCAAGGTTTGTTTAATCTTTAAAACTGTGAAGCACATGGGCAGTGTAAGAGGATGAATAGTCACTAACACCTTTAAGTGTGGATTTATCAAAAAGTTGCCTAAATTAGTATGTAGCAAATCCAGATAAATGGTACTTTGCATAATCTATCCAAGCTAATTGATTTCCAACCTGTGCTTGGGGTGGATTCCAAATTTCAAGCTGAGTTTGTTTTTTTTCTTGTTTCTGTTATTCTTTTAAGTAACAATAGTCTCTTTGGACCTTGTTTGCCATTAAACTGCTGAGTGACGACTCTTAATTTTCACTAGAGTGAGCCTGTAATTAAAGGTAAATGATTTAAGCATGAAGCACAGAATGCTCTTAAAATGCTGATCTGTGAGAAACTGTTGTCCAAATTCTGCATTTCTGCTTTTCTGACCTCAACTTTGAAAAATCTGAATAAAGCCAAATAAAGTGGTGTGAGTAGGAGTGGCACAGCATGAGTCTAACTTCAGCTTCCTTGCTTCCTTTTTTTTCATACACCGTGATCACAACCAGGAGACTACGTCTGTGCTCTCCTCCACAGTACCAGGATCATAGTTATACTATGTAGGAAGTTGCTACTGTACTAATGGGTTATTAAAAAAAAAACCTGAGAGTGACTACAGAATTAATAACAAAACTATTTACAACAATGAAGTATGAAAAGAGATATACCATGAGAGAAAGATTTACACCATGTAACTGCAGGTATCTAATGAAGGGACTCAGAACAACACACGCTGAAGGCACTTACCCTTTCTTCTGTTGGATAAATTTGGAACTGGAGCTCTTAAATTCTGGGCCTGCCAAGATGACTGCTTCCATGATCAATACAATCCATCTCTCTGGAGGGTTGGTTACTGTGTATCTTATTTACCTAAATGTAGAGGAGGTTGTGACGAACTTGATATACATAATTATTTGGTATGTTTCAGGAGGGATGTTTGGTCCATGCCCACTGTTTCTATCACACAAATCAGAGATCCTGCTTCCGGTGTCTTTCTACTGCACTACTTTCTAGTCTCAAGCCCGTGACGTCTGCTTCCAATATCCACTCTGTCACAGCCTTGCTTTCTGTCTTCAGCCTGGTAGTGAGGATGTCAGTTTTTCCCTGAATTTTTGTCACTGGGCTAGCGTCTGCTGCTGACCAAGTTAACTCTGGATAATCCAGAAGAGTCCTGTCCTGTCAAAGGCAACCAGATGCCACAAAACCTCAGTGGGAGCAAGGCTGAAAATCACTGAACAGGCACTGCTTGCCTCAGTGTCAGACAGAAGTTCCCAGACCCTCAGCCACAGGTAAAATTAAGTGTAAGCAGGCGAGTTTTCCTGTTATTTTGTGAGACTGTGTGTGTGCACATGTGCATGCATGTGAAAAATCAACAACCAGAAAACAAACCCTCAGAAACATATAGGTAGGTGTAATAATAACTTAGGTGTCTGTTTGAAGAACACAAAATACAAGATGCTTTCTTACTTATAATACACTCCACAGTAGAGTTGCAGTAGCATAGTTTCCTGTCTAAGGATACCATCTAACAAGGTTTCTTCTGTCACAGGGAGCTAAAATATTTTTAAATATTTGATTTTCCTACTCTGTTCTGTATGACAACATAATTTGTCTCTTTCAGTATTTTGTACCACAAGGAGTGTTGGAGGTGGTTTGCAGTTTGTAGTACAGAGATTTTACGACCCCTGCTGAATTTAAGATTTATCATCAGTTGCCTATGAGTGGTAAGAAGAGGACACTGTGATCAAGCAGTATCTTCTAATTCTGTTCTTAGGCAATGTAATGTAGCTGACATCTCTTTTTTCTCTAAGCACGGGTCTAGACCAATTTTATTCATTCTGAAATGTGTAGTTTAATGATTCTTCACAAAATATAGTACTTTTAGCCTAATCTAAATCCCAAACTGACTAAATAACTTGGAGGATCATTCCAACAGATGTGAAAGTAGTTTTCACCTTCACTTTACCATAAAAATATGTTATGCCAGATGTTTCAGCCACTAACAAGGCAATTTAAGTGTCGATTCACACTCTGAACACCTACAGTTCAGTGTTATATCGGTCATATACAGCATCAGCTTGAACAGCTAAAGAAAGGAAGTGCTGAACTACAAAAGAAATGCGTAAAACTATAAGATGCAAATGAATTGGTTTAAATCACACTGAGAATTAAATAGCCATTTTCAATCAACTCCGCAGTTGTCTTGTAGACAAGACTATGGCTTCTTTGTTAGATTAATTTTAAAATTAAATTCCAGCAGAAATTTTTTCTGTTTCTCATTACTTGGAGCTTTGCTTTTATTTTACCTTCTTTCACCTCTTCTTCCTTCTGAATACCTAGAATCTAAATCCTCTTTTTCTTCTTTGCATTTTGTATCTACATACTCTTTCCCTAAACCAGCAAATATCCCACTGGTGGTACATCTGACTCCATATAACATACTGAAGCTCCATAGCACTGCTCAGTGCTGTTCCATTTGTTCTACTGCTGTAGTTTTTATTCTTTTTCTTCCATGCTCTGTACAGTCTGGGAAAGGACCAAGACAATGACAGGTCAGGAAGTAGTTACTTAGAGTAAATAGAAGAGCAGCAATAAGAGCATTCCTTTATGCACCGAGTCCAGTAAAACCAGGTTTTAGTCAATTACGTGTCTTTTTTGTTGACAACCCCATGAACAAAAACAACAACAGAAGCACTACCTTTGATGGCATGGAATTTTAATGTATAGCTGCAATGGCCAAGTGTTATTAGATGCTATGAAGAATGCTTTTTAAAGAAAGGCTAAATATTTATCAGGATTTGTACTGATCAGAAGAGCTTTTTATCTTTGTATTATTTTCTTAGTCTAGTGATAATAAAGACAGGAGGCAACTTGCAGATGATGTAAATTCTAGTTGTTCTTGGTGGTCTTTTTAGAAATTGAAAACATTTCGTTCTGCTGTACATCTTGGGACAAAAAGCCCCCAAAACTTTCTTTTGTAAAAATTTCCTTTAGAATTAGAAAAAGTAATCTTTATTATATTTAACTAAAGTCTGAAAAATACTAGTGCATTCTAATTGGTGTTTCAGACATATAAATTTATTCGTTGGGTTGTTATGTTTTTTTGGTGTCCTTTTTCTCCAAAGGACAGCTATGGTTGGTTTACTTGGCTAAGGCAGTGGATATAGGGCTGAAGCAGTGGATATATGGGCTTATCAGTTCAAGGAAGATGAGGAACTACTGGAAAGAGTTCAGTGGAGAGTTACAAAGATTAATAGGGACTGGAGCATCTCTCTGATGAGGAAAGGCCCAGGGAGCTGGGCTCATTCAGCCTGAAGAAGAGAAGACTGACAGGGGATCTTACAAATTATTATAATCATCTTAAGGATGGGTGTCAAGAGGATGGGGTCAGACTCCTTTCAGTGGTGCCCAGCGACAGGAAAAGGGGCAACGGGCACTAACTGAAACATAGGAAGTTCCATCTGAACATGAAGAAAGATTTCTGTACTTTGAGGGTGACGGAGAGTGGCTGTGGATTCTCCTGCTCTTAGAGATAATCAAAACCTTCCTGGATGACATCCTGTGCAGTGCTGCTCTCCATGAGTCTGCTTTAGCAGAGTGGTTGGACTAGATGGTCTCCAGAGGTCCCTTACAACCTCTACCATTCTGTGATTCTGTGATATGGAATCATAGAACCATGGAATCATTAGGATTGGAAAAGACCTTTAAGATCAAGTCCAACCATCAAACCAACACCACCATGCCTACTGAACCATGTCCCGGAGTGCCATATCTACACATTTTTTTAACACCTCCAGGGATGGGGACTCCACCACCTCCCTGGCCAACTTATTCCAATGCCTGACCAGTCTTTCAGTAAAGAAATTTTTTGTAACATCCAATTTAAACCTCCCCTGATACATCTTGCAGTCATTTCCTCTCGTCCTGTCGCTAGTTACTTGGGAGAAGAGACCAACACCTGCCTCACTACAACCTCCTTTCAGGATATAGACTTCTACAATTGATACTGTCTTTTGGACAAAGCTGTGATTTTAATAGCCAGGTTAGTGAAGTTAGGATTAAAATTCAGTTATGAATGAATTTTTGAAATTCAGGCTTTCAGAAAAAAGTAATGTGTGAAATGGAAAACAGCCTATAGTAAACGTATGGAATGCTTGTTTACATGTGTTCTGGCATATTACACATTTTTAAAGGTGTTTGAGATGTATAATCAGATTAATAGAAATTTTAATGCATCAAGTTATGACATTAGCATTTTGTGTCTTTATGTGAAAGCATCCCTACTTAGTTTTTCTCCATCACAATTTTTGAGTAGGTCATTACAGTGGAGGTACATATTACATTCACGTACATCCAACAGATATTGCTGTCACCTTTAAATACAAAATGTATTTTAGAATAATGGAAATAAGAGATATCATAATTTAAATATCCTGCTTCTTCACGAAAAGTCTGTGACTTACTGTGAATCACACCTGTTGTATTGCCTGTCATTCAGTTATGCGGCAGTCACTGAGAATCTAGATTAGAACCAGTAATAAGATTCATAATAATAACATAGAAAAACATGTATTACAACAATAGAAATGCTGCACTTAATACATAGTAGGAGTTTTATCATAAAACTCAAGAAGATGGTATTCTTTCCTCTCCAGATATTCTCCTGTTTCTATACTCTTATTTGAATGCTAGCTAAGTGAATACTTTGCTTTTCAAAATAAATGGTTTTCTTGACAAAGGATAGATATGCTGCAACCTGTATTCCAGGAACACCTGTCCTTTTAAAGAAAAGGTCTTCCCTCTGAAACCTGGCTGCAGACTGTTTCTTATATCAATAGATTTTCTACTGTTGTTTTTTACTGCATGAGTTCCTTACTGTCTGTGCATCAGATGGCTATTCTATGGATAAAGATATCGGGTTTTCTGCAAAATGTTTCCATTTTGAAAGCAGTGAACAATAAGGATTGAATTAAATTTCTGTCAGATAAAGTGAAAAAAGAACATAAAGCCAGAATGAAAATCCAAATACACTTTCAAAAGCAAACAGAAGTTACTTAATTATCCAAATTGTGCCAATGAGTCCATGGGTTTGCATATTGCCTGTGTGTGTGAATTAAATATAATAAATCACAAGGATTTGGAGATAATAATAAAGAAAAACATCCATTCCACCAGTTTTTTTAATATATAAAATAATGGCAATTTGTAAATCCGTCACAAAACTTTCGCACTGAATTAATTTTAACTTGCCACTCTAATTGGATATACACAGAGCACATTTTCCAAAAAGGTAGTTTCATTTACATCCATGAGCATTAATATTAGAGGGATATTAAAGAGCACGTTTTCAAATGCATAGAGGAGTAGGAAGAACAGAGAAATAGTAACATTAAAAACAAACACATTTTAATGAGTAAGAAATTGTGAATAGTAGATAAAAAGTAGAAATAAAATATTCCCATATACAGTAAATGAGCTAGATATGATTCTTCTTTTTGTTGATGGGATCAGCATTTTTATCTGAAAAAGTCTCTTTTTCTATGCTCAGATCTTAATACATCTGGTGGCAGAAGCAACTTTCAATTTTTGCTGTATTTCTGCAGGTTCTGTGAGGGATATACCTTCTTCAATAGCGCATTTTGATGTTTGGTGTTTTTTTGATTTTTGTTTTTGTTTTTTAGTGTGAAAGGTTCTTCCTGTCCTGAAGTCTTGAAAAAAAAAAAAAAAAATATATATATATTTAGCTGTGCAAAACATCACGAAGTACTTTTTGAAATTCTCAGTGACTTGCAGTGCTGCTGAGACTGTAATCCTGGACAGAACCTAGGAAAAAGCAGACGCATTAATCTATAAGGTCTTGGACACAGATCCGAGTATGCAACTTGTATGTTGACTTAAAGAGCTGTGCTTGCACTGAGCAAAACCTAATTACCTTACATTTCTCAGATACTTTTGTGCTCTGGACATTAGCCTTTCTGGAGCTACCTTTGGATTTCTACCATTTTTGCAACTACTACCAAAGCAAAGATTTCTTTTCAGGGAGAAAATTGTAGAAGCATGACTTAAAATTCTCACATGAACACCAAATTCCGTGTGCAGTTTTCCTTTCTTTCTTTGCAGAAGGAAAGGTTGAAAAAGTCAGCTAAAGTTAGGGTCCAATTGATCTCAGTAAGAAAATTTTGCGTGAATTCAGTTGTGAATTTGAATGTCCATGTCACCAAGCTGGAAATGGCTACACCTACAGGATCATAAATAGCTACACCTACAGGATCAGAAGATCACAGGAGAATTCCAGCTGGAAGGGAGCTTAGGAGTCTCCAGTCCAACTTCCTGCTCACAGCAGGGCCAACTCTGAGGTTGCTCAGGGCTTTTGTCCAGCCGGGTCTTGAAAATTCCACAGTTGGAAACTGCACAGCCTCTCTGTCCCACTGCTAGGCTGGCCTCAGGGAGAAAAAAGCTTTTCCTTATATTCAGTTCGAATATGTCTTGTTCTGGTTCACGGCGGTTATGCCTTGTCACTTCACTGTGCACCAGTGTCAAGAGCCCTTCTCCATCTCCTCAATAACCTCCTCACTGACACCAAGGAGTTGCTGTAAGGTACCTCTGAAGACATTCATTCTTCAGCCTGAACCAGTCCTGGTCCTTCAGTCTTCCCACAGGGCAAGTGCTAGAGTCCCTCCACTCCTACCTGTGTCTTGGTGGCTCTCTCCTGAACTCGTTCCAGTTTGCTGAAGTCTTTCTTGCACAGAGGCCCTGAGTACCACCGTATTCAGGAATAGTTCCTGATGCCAAGGGTGTACTCCTGCTGTGTCCTGTCTCTATTCTGCAGATCCCCCAGGGAAGCACTAACCATAATTCTTCACAGCTTGGAAGCCAAAAATCTGTCTGAATACCACATGGATTAGAGTCTTATGTAGTCGGCATGCAAAGAACTGTATAGATGTAGATTTAGCCTCTGAGTATCAACATATTCCTTTAGCATTTTTCTTCCCAGATATCACTGCACAACTGAGCTACTGGAATAATTACGTCAATTAAGCTAATGAAGCACGTAAAACAGTACCTGTATGGTGGTTTCAGGTGTGTTACATTCAAAAAGTATTTGTGAAGATGCACAGGCAGGTTTTGCCTGCCTTGGCCCCCCATCTCTCTGTGGGTAGATCTACACTGCAACCCAGGATGCCCAGTTCCTTACAGATACGACTGCTAAAGTTAACATTAGCCCACACAGGTCAGCTTCTGGTACAGCAAGAGGTACTTCAGCTATGCAAAGTTCATGCCCTCTATCATGTTGAGCTTCAATACACTGATATTCAAAGCTACAAGAATAAAATGTACCCACATGTGCTGTGTTCTCAGGTACAGGAGGGACAGTTACAAATCCCTGCATGACATCAGTGTAAAAATGGCATGCAGCTTCATTAACAGAGTTGTATAGTTTGTCAATATCCCCAAAATACTGATATAACAAGGATAGGTCTCTGAGAGACACCCTACTCTTTACCCTCTTTTATTATAATCTGGGGCAAACAAATGTTTAAACTCTTATTTCCATTCACCACGCAGAGCAACAGCGGTTCAACCCCATTACAGCACCTTTGGTTCTTTAAGACTCCCTGGCTCCAAATACTATTTCGATACTGCATACAGTATAACACTATATACTACAGTACTGCGTAGTATAGTACTAACATCCTGCAGGTCTGTCAGCTTGTCTCTGCCACGTTCTGTGACACAGCAGAGAACCATCTCCCTCATCAACGCTGAGACTGTCTCCTTCCCCTTTCTGAGCTGCAGTTGAAAAGAAGGAGGCAAAGAGGTGTAAGAAGGTTCACTCCCAATGGCTACAGCAGTACATGCCAAGAGAGTAGCTGCTGTTGTACAGTTGTTCTCGCTCAGAGTGAATGTAAGTACTTTCAGAGTCTGTAGTAGACCAAAGGTACTTCTTTGCCCATCTAGCATCCTGTTGCTGGTGGTGGCCAAAGGCAGGTAATTAGAGACAATTTTATTAAACAGGGAATTATTTGAAACCTCCCTCTGTTACTCCTGATCAGCAAAAGTTTCTTCGGGAATTTTCTGACCTGGACCATACATCTGGACCATCATGTTTAATAGTCACTGAAAGACAATCCTCCATTTGTTTAACATCTTATAAAACACATTTATTCTTTTGTTTTCCACAACATCTAACGAAATGAGATCTACAATTTAATTATGTTTGTTTGATTTGGATACCTGTCCTCAGGTGTCCTTCTGTTCTACTGTTCGTCAGAATTTCCTGGTGACATCAGCTATGCAGCTGATGATCACAGAGGAGTAAAAGGCATTTGTAGAGATACTTAAAACTGAGCACTGGAAATTATTGCATTTTACTAGCGGGGGAAAAATAGCTCACAAAGACGTAACTTAGAATACTGTAGGGACAGAATATTTAAATATGGATTGTGAAAACCATTGCAGGTGATGGAGAATCTTTTCAATTCAGCATGTATTGTTTAACTAATGCTATCAAGCAGTGAAGCCGGAAGGTCTAACTGGAACAGATCACTGTATTTTTTACGCTAAGCTTGAAATATATTCCACAGAATCAGAAGTTCTATTTCTGACAGTGCCAGTTTAACCTAGCAATTTAACTGAGGTAGAAAAAAATTAATAGCATGCAGTTTACTGTGTTATGGGTCTTTCAAATAAGACCTCTACGATTTTTTATTTTATGTGGTCATAAAAAAGATCCCATAGTTGTTCTTTGTAGCTGACAGAAATTACTCTGCTCTCCTTGGAAAAATTTTCTCTTCCTTTAGCATTTTGCAACATACTTCACATAGCTCTGCTGCTGGGCTCTAATTCCAGAAGGGGATATACTTTTTGGTTCCATATGTTGACAATACATAAAAGATTTGCAGATCTTTGTGAAACAAAAATATTTTAAATATAGGCTAATATATTTTTAATAAATGTGTGAACTAGTAAATTATTTCAAAACACCACCTGTGATTCTGGATACTGAACCATATGTAATTGTGTCAAATGAGTATTTATCTGAAAGCCACAATCTGAACTGGCATTCCATAGTAGGATGACTGAATCTGGTAAGTTAAATCACCAGATATTTAGCTGGGCATAATTACGGCTCCCTGACCTTGGATGCCATCTCCAGCAGAACTTTCAGGAGGCTGATGTCTATACTATCCTCTCCAGAGCATCAGCTGTAATGGAAAATAACAGGAGTGCTTCACTGTTACCTTGTGTAATGGAAACGTTATTCTGTACTGTTTCTTGTCTTTCACCATGTTCTTTAGAATGTGATGAGCAACTAACCCTAAAGTAAGACATAGAAATGTTGTCAACTCAGCTATTGAGTTTTACTCTTACATGAAAAGAATACTTGCATTCCCCATGGCTTCAAGTCCTGTAGCTTTGTCACTGCATTTCCTTGACCACAAACTCAGTCTTTGACCAGAGAAACCTTCTCAAAGAAGTGACTGGTAAAAAAATAGCATGGCTTCATTACAGAGTTTTCATTTTTGATGAACTGGCTTTTCTGTATGATGAGATGTTAAAGCAAATTTATTTCACCAAGATCTGCTAAAGAGAAAGAATTCATACTATTCGCATTGCCACATTACATAGAGCACAGATGTCTATAAGTAACATGCAGTAGGTGAGATGGGCTCAGACAGTAATGAACTTTATTGAACAAACACCTTTTAATTTTTCTGTATGTACTGATTTATACACAGTATTGGTTTTATTCTGATTAAAATATCCTTAGCAGTCCCTAATACAAATTTCAGATCTCTGGTGAATATCTCATACCAGTAAGAAAATTATTGTTTTCTACCTAGATGCAGTGATATCCTGGGATAAATTACAGTGAGAGTTTACAAAGAATCCAAATGAAAAATAGCCAGAAATTGACAGCTTGAACACCAGTAAGTATTAACACCCTCCTTGCTAATTGCTGCCATCACAAACTAATGGAAGTCTTTCAAATCTCCTGACAGTGGTTATGTAGTATTCTCTGGTTAAGGGAACTTGAGGCGGTACATAACAGATGTCATCATTAATATGCAACTGCATATGCTTCCAGTGCACAAGTTTTTGTGAGCTTTTTTCTTCTTTCCATCCTCATTTTTTTTCTTTGCTGTTTGAAAATAATTCTTTAAAATTCTAAGTTTCTGTTTTCCCACTCAGGTGTTTTAAAGTGAACTGTTTTAATCCTTTGCCTTTTTCCACAAGGGAGCATATTTGGACAGTACTCCAAAGACATGCTAAGTGTCTTTTCTTAGCAGAACCAGAATTAGCTATAAATTAACAGATTGTATACAATGAACAAATTATCTTTTACTGGGTGTTTTTTCCTTCCCTTTTTCCTAAGAAATGTAGAAAACAAAATAAAACTTTGGAAAATTAAGTGCTCTAGTATCACTGATGAATTTCAGGCTCTTCCTTTGCTGAGGCTTAAAACCTATCCTGAACTTATGAGTTCTATTTCTTCATGGATTAATTTTTTCTTCTTGCAAATATTTAAAGGTTACATTTTAAATAAAGGCAACAGATACACTTAGTATGTGACCTGATTATGCACGTAAAAAGCCATCCAAAGCAATACCTTTGTCCTCACTTTCTCCCCAGTGCCAATAATTAAGTATGGTAAAGGAAAGAGAGACCAATTAAAAAAGGTTAATATAAAACTGTATATGAACAAGTGAGTACTGTTAGAGAGTTTCTTCATTTTCCACATCTTCCTTTCTTTATATACCTTTTGTCCTGTCCCTTCTTTTCATCTCTCCATCCCTTCTTTCCCTATGAATGAGGACATTTTCAACATTAGTTTGTGATGGTCTCCTTTCACTCCTCACCCTTAGCTCTTTTCTCCCAGTAACTAGGACAGTAGCAGCCTAAAACCAGGCAGTCTAAAAGCACCTCCATGATCAGGACACACATACCATCTTTCTCTCAGATCACAGCTTGGGCTCTTCTGTCCCTTTGTATCTCTCAACAGTCTCCAACAGGGACTTGATGTCACTTCTCCTGGTGAAAAACATCTGCCTTAGGGATCTGAGGCTTACGTCTGAGTCACTGATGGGTGCATGACTGAACATCAGTGAATTGGAGAGGACAACTCTGGAAAGGGAACTGCACAGCAGCACACATGAAAGACTTTTGCTTTGTACATAGTCACAGGTTCAGGGTCTCTCAGGTCACCAGAGATGCTCTGGTCTTTTCATCTGCCCTGAATGGTGTGAAGGAGACTACATGAGTGGTGGTCTGGAAAGGAGATTAGATAGGTGAAAGTCAATACAGAATTATGGCATTCATTTTTCTTTCTCACCAAGAGAATCAGATGATTGTTTTTAAGTGGTAGAAGACACCATTCAGCCAGATTTTACAATGCTGCTGCCTGGGATCATTCTGTTCCAGGTGTGCAGGGCTTGTACTTCTCTGTAATACCTCATGAAACTCTTATTGGTCCAATTATCCAACCTCTTTTAGTCTTTCTGCATGCTGACTCTTCCTTCCACCACATCTGTCTGTCCTGCCACTTCAGTGTCATCCACACACCTGGTGAGGGTGAATTCAGTCCCATCATCAAGATAATTTACAAAGACCTCAGAGAATCATAGAATCATTGAAGTTTAAAGAGAACTTTAAGATTATCAAATCCAATCATAAACCTAATACTGCCAAGTCCACAAATAAACCATATGCATAAGTGCCACATCTACATGTTCTTTAACTACCTTCACGCATGGTGACTCAACCACTTCCCTGGGTGGCCTGTTCCAGTGTTTGATAACACTTTCAGTGGAGAATTTTTTCCTAATATGTAAACTAAACCTCCTCTGGTGCAATTTATATAATCGCATATAATTGCCCTCGGCCCATCAATCCAGTCTGTCCAGATCCCTTTGCAGAGCCTTCCTACCCTCAAGCAGATAAATATTCCTGCCCAACTTGGTGTCATCTGCAGACTTACTGAGGGTGCACTTAATCACCTTGTCCAGATCATTTATAAAGGTATCAAACAGACTGGCCCCAATTCTGAGGACTGGGGAACACCACTAGTGACCCTTCACCAGATGGATTTAGCTCCATTCGCCACAACTCTTTGGGCCTGGAAATCCAGCCAGATTTTCACCCAGTGAAGAGTATTCCCATCCAAGCCATGAACAGCCAGTTTTTCCAGGAGAATGCTGTAGGAAATAGTGTCAAAAGTTTTACTAAAGTCTAGGTAAACAGTATCCACACCTTTCCCTCATCCACTAAGCAGGTCACCCAATAGCATATCTCAGGAGAAACTCCTGGGGAACCCTACATCTGAGTTCTGCCAGTGGGACTTCGAGTCTTTCACTACCACCATTTGTGCTTGGTAGTTTAGGTTGGTTTCTATTCAAACAGCGGTCCATCTTTCCAGCAGAGATCTTGACAGCTTGTCTATGTGAAAGTCGTAGGAGACAGTGTCAAAAGCCTTGCCAAAATCAAGGCAGATGACATCCATGGCTCTGCCTTCATCCACTCAGCAAGTTGTTTCATCTGTGAAGGCAATGAGGTTGGTCAAGCATGATTTAATCTTGTTAAATCTCTATCACCTTCTCCCAGTCACCCACTCCCAGTTATGAAGGGCAAATCCTTCATGTTTCTGGGAGGTCCTTTCCTGAGGAACATGTCCTTATTTTTCCCAGGAACAGAAATAAAGGCTGCTGTCTGCAGTTTCTCTTACCTTTCCTGTTTTTCCTCAATGCTAGTGGCTGCAAAATATATTTGCCCTTTTCTGATTACTTGGACTTCTGATCCCTGTGGCTTTTAAAAAATGATTGATAGGAATTATTTTGTCATCATGCCAGCCAACACTCCCAGCACTCATGGAGATATCCTGTCAGGTCTCATGAATTTGTCTATGTACTTTGTGTAGATGGTCTGTAACTCAGCCCTGTGCTATCGTTTCACTTGTTACTGTTCCTTAATGTTAGAGACCTGGGACTGAAGACTGAGGCAAATGAACCAATTACTGTCTGCGTCCTTAGGATCTTAATCTTCACAAACTTGTGATCACCATATTGCCAAAACTCCCACTTATATTCATGTGTCTAAACAAATCTTCCTTATTTGTACACAGCTGTGCTATAAGAGCACCACTCCTGCCTAATAAGCATTTAATGGGATTTTTTTTTGGAAGTTGTTGTCAGTGCATTCCAGACATCTGCATTGCTTGTGTACTGCTGTGTTGCTTTCCAGCAAATATCAGGGTGGTTGAAGTCACTGTGAGAACCATGACCAGCAAGTCTGAAGCCTCTCTGAGACATCTGAACAAGCTTCACTTGCCTCTTCTTCCTGATCCAGCGGTCTGTAGCAGACACCTACCACAAATTCTCACTGAACAGTAGTTCCTCTCATTTGGAGCCAAAGGCACTCTGCAGAGCACAGCTAGATTCCATGCACTCAGGCTACTCTTCCACAGAAAGTGGAAGCCCTCCTCCTCTTTTACCCTTTCTGTCTTTCCAGAGTGGCTTGTACCTGTGCATTAAAGGAGTCTCATCACATGAGCTAAGACATCATTTTTCTTTAATTTCTAAAGCATTGTAACTGTGGGACAGCATGTGTAATTCTTTTAATTCTAGTCTGATCCTGAGAGTGTAAGTATGGCTGTACAGATTTGAAATGATGTGCCTTGTGCCCCAGGACTCTACAGGAAGTGTGGGAGCATCCCCCATGGCTCTGCTTCTCACATACTTTCACTCTGCACTCTCTTGCTTCCTGGCTTTGGAAAGCATTCCCCATGAAACCCGAGTTTTAACCCTGCCTTGTTAAGTTAGCTGTCCCATTGGGAAAGTAATCTTGGCAGGAATCACAGAATCACAGAATAGTAGGGGTTGGAAGGGACCTCTGTGGGTCATCTAGTCCAACCCTCCTTCCAAAGCAGGGTCACCTACAGTAGGCTGCACAGAACCTTGTCCAGGCAGGTCTTGAATATCTCCAGAGAAGGAGACTCCACAACCTCCCTGGGAAGCCTGTTCCAGTGCTCCGTCACCCTCAGAGGGAAGAAGTTCTTCCTCATGTTCAGACGGAACTTCCTGTGCCTCAGTTTGTGCCCATTGCCCCTTGTCCTGTC
>Ga0065711_1032238_pt1 | contig 27726 bp, 19 predicted proteins | sample Hoacrofraction12_FD_59098 | JGI IMG/M metagenome (GOLD analysis project Ga0065711, IMG submission 59098) | Hoatzin crop microbial communities from Cojedes, Venezuela - Epithelial fraction 12 v2 (version 2) | ecosystem: Host-associated > Birds > Digestive system > Esophagus > Crop | place...
CCCGCCGATGAGGTGAGGGCCCCGGTGGCGCGCGGGGATCGGAGGAGGGGGGGGGCGGGAATGCGTTGCCGGCGTCGCGCGATGCCAACGGTCGCGGCCGCCTTCCTGGGCCTGGGGCCGGCCGGGCCCGGCTCCTCTGGCCCACGGGGCGCCGCGTCGGGCGGTGGGGAGCCCTCCGGGCCGGGCGGTTACGGGCCCCTGTCTGTGGCGGCGGCGGGATGCGGTGGCGGCCGCCTTAGGCCCGGGGACCGTCTCCTCGCCAAACTTGCCGGCATGGGCCGCTGGAGGGGACCGGGCTGCCCCCTGATCACCTGCCGGGGCTTTACCAGACCTGCTCCGGGGTGAGGACGTCCTGTTGTTGTCTGCAGGGATGCTCGCTCGGACTCTGCCCTGCAGAGTGGGGTGCGGTGGAAGCGGTGTAGTGTCTTTTCCACGCTGTCTTAACTCACCCGAGTGCGAGTGTGTACATGTGCCTTCAGTGTGCTGCTGTGCGGCCGTGGACAGCCGTCAAGTTCGAAGTGAATTTAGCTGGTCCATCTTTTGGGATACTCCCAGTTTCTCTCTTGCTTGTTATGAGGTATGTTGGTGGTCAGAACGTGTTATTAATTATTTGTGGCCTTGGCTTTGAAGCGCATCATGTACTAATTCCATAACATTTGGTATGGAGGTTTTGGGTTCTGGAAAGCACGGTGGCATTGAGAGCGTGTGAAATTGTCCACTGGAACATAGTGTGAACAGGAAGAAAGCTCTCAGTCTTAAGACTTAAAGTGAAGAAAGAACAGATATCTAAATTATCTTTCATTAGGTTCATCTGTCTGAACAGTCGCTTGAAATGCATTACAGTTATTGTAGAAAATACTGGATATAGAAAAATAATTTGGAATATTCTTTGCAATGTTTACATAAAGCTGGCAATAACAGGCAATGCCTTGTATGTGTAGTTAGCTTATTCACAATAGCTTTTTGGCTTATTGGAGGCAAGAAGAATAGCGGGTTATCAGCTGAGAATATTTCTTTTGTCAGGGGAATCCTTTTGTAAAATAAAATACAGTAGACTTGTCTTTTTTTATTTCCCAAGACATCTAGTTTACATATGTGTTAGCAAGTGATAACTGTCAGTTAAATGCCTTGTACGGGCTTGTATCAACCTACACGCCTGTGTTGCTCTGTAGGCCAAGCACACTTAAAGACTGGCTTGGAGAGTATGTTAGAAAATACAGCTCAGGTTCTCTAATGAGTTAGAATGGTACTTCATGCTTGTCATAATGTGGTAAGTTTCAAAAGTTTGTTCTGCAAGGTTGATTGTTCAGTTTGTGTATCAAGAACTATCTGCTGTTGTTTGGTTTGTTTATACTTCTGTGATGCCCAGGCTCAGATAGTTTGTAACTGAATGCTCTGAATGCTTCAGCTAGAATTTTAAAAAGCTTTAACTGATTTCAGGTTGAGTATCTGCTAAACACAGGTAAATTTGAAATGTGGCGATGAAGAGTGCTGTCAGATTTCAGCCTTAGAGACATTGTTGTCTCGTACCTTGATATCTTTTATTTTAGGTTTTGAAAATCAGTCAAAGCCCCTTAGATTCTTTTCCCTTACGCTTGTTTGAAAAATATGGGGGGGAGGGGGAAGTAAGGTAGATTGTGGGTGTTTTGATTGTGTTTTGATTTCTGCTTCAGCAACAAACTATGCTTCCTTAGCTGTCATTTGGTCAGTCTACTCATGCTTCTGTTTCCTTCCTGTGCTGTGGAGGTAGTGCTTTCTTACTTCACATGCTGTTAGAAGCACATCTTAATGTCCTACAGAATTTGTATACTACAGTGGTGGGATTCATAGCAAGTACCTAGGAGACAAACTCATGGCTGTTTTCTTTTATTATTATTAGCTGCAGGAGCTCCCAATAAGAAGTGGAAAATGTTTCTTGAACTCTTGATTCAAAGACTTATGTTTTTTCAGGCCTTGCATTTGAGTAGCTCCGTTTCTTCAGTTGCTTAGAAAACTGGCAAGCAGCATATAGCTTTCACTACAGCCTGTAACTAGGCTTTCTCACTTGACAACATTAGAAAACATAGAAGTTTTTCTTGCACAGAAAAGAATGAGACTGCTAGAATAATCCCTTGATCAGTGATGGGAGTGCATAGCTACATGATGCAAGAGATTCAGGTTTCCAGATCCGGACGTAGATTAGTGGCTCCCTAACTCTTCAAACTTGTGTGTTGTTCCCCTTCACAAGCTGTACTTCTGCAATCAAACATGTTTGTACTTACGTGAGGGTTATGCCCTTAGTTTTGGGCTCTGCTCTGATCTGTTGTACAAGTTCCAGGTATGTACCCAATCCCCATCTCTCTGGTCTGGCTTGTTTTTTCTTCTTCCTTTGAAGTGACAGCAGTTTCTGCTATGGACTCAAGAAGCCTATCAGATGGATGTTTTTAGAAACTTATTTAGGTGAATCTGTTGTTCCTGTGAAAAGTTTATGTGGGTCTTTTGGTTATTTTATATTATTTTTATCAGAAAATTCACAGTGGTCTCAGGTCTGCCTGTATAGCTTAATCTGCTCTTCTCCCTCCCCCAAATATTTGAATGAAACAGGAGACACAGTCTGCAAACAAGGGAAAGCTTTCTGGTTTAAAATCTAGTTAATTGTTCATATTATAGTGTCTGGGCACATCTTTCCTGAAAGCTTTTGTAGTTTTGTACTTGCTACTTTCAATAATTTTTTCACCAAGTGTTACTGTCCTTTATGTTTATCTGGGAGAAGATGTGACTGTGCACTGCTATAGTTCCATGAGCACTTGTTTCTGCTTTGCTGGTGGGGAAGATGGCTCTTCTCTTCCCTGGCAATTTCTTCCTTTTGCATAGTTTCCCCTTCTGTTGTGCTTTGTAAGCACTTAAGCAGCTACAGGTAGACTGCAGTTAGACTGATCTGCATTAAAACTAACCTGGCTTTTCTAGGTTGGAGTGGATCAACACAAAATGGCTTGACATAGTCTAGTGTTCTATCACCACTGAAAGAGTTAGTTGTACTCTTCTGCTTCCCCCTGTGCAGGGAGTATAAATGCCAAGCTGGGGCAGGAGGGATCTTCCCAGGTTTCCCCAGCCCCCTGACCCAGCTGAATTGTTGGCTGTGGTGGAATTCCTTGATGTTGTTCTGGTGCTTACAGACGTGGAACCGAGCTATCTCAGCACACTGACCCACTAGAATTTGATCGCTACTTTGTGGAGTGGTTTTCTTCCCAAATTGAACACCAGCATCAAGAGCGTGGAGAAAGCGGGGTTGTGACAGCCCACAGTTTGGTTTGGATGGCTAGCTTTAACCAAACTCAGTTCCTTCGTCTGGGCTGCCTTTGCATGAGTGTTTGCTAGAGGAAGGAAAATGTTTGTGTGGGAATAAATAGGCAGATGCCAAAGGAGGACAAGAGAGCTTTAGAAGTAGTGCTGGCTTAATATGCACAGGGAATTGGAGTATCAGTAAGGCTGCTGATCATGTGCAGGCAGTGGTCAAAGTAGCAAAGGATGCTATTTGAAATAACAGTGCAGTAAAGATATTGCTGGGATGTTTTTTGCAGTAGATGCTAAAAAATTGTAGCAGGTGCTTGTTGTATTAATAAGTAATTACCAGTTTGATAGATAAGGCTTTTTAGCTGTTGGCTTTTCTTTTAAAATTATAATGGAAGCTTAAATTACTTGGAACTTGCTAAGGGAAGAAGGTTCTGCTCATAACTGGTATGTGGGCAAGCGATTGGTGTGGGTTTTTTTCCTCCAACCATTCTTAAAAAGAAAACAGCTAGCACCTCTGTTAGAAACATGGCAGTGGTGATATGAGCTTATTCTTTCTTCCCATACAAAAGACCCCAAAACCTTAACTGTGTAGTGTAAAACTCTCATGTCTATCGCTTGATAATTGTTACTTTAAACACATAGGAGTTGCTAATTTGTGTACCTTGCCTGTTCCTCTGATATGCTGCACACAGTTCTATGTATGGTGCATCACGTAGAGAGCATTTACTTAACTGAATGTAGAGCAATGGGAAGGGAATGGTGTGCATTGGTCGAGTGAATTATGGTTGCCTTGGAACTATTATTTTGAATTTTGTGGCTATAGGCAGTTAAATTTGTGAAGAACACCTGATATTTTCTTAGTATTCCTTGTAACCAATGAAAAAAGACTGGATACTTACACTAGTTATGTATTCAGGATTTGATAAGGTGTAAGGTTGGGGTATTCTCCTTGCTATAGTTTGTCATCGGTATTGTATTTGATAAATCTAGAACCACGATCTTCTGGGAAGCATGCAGACAAACTGCCTCCATATCTTGTCTTCTGAAGAGAATGGAAATTGGAATGGAAATTATTTTGTCTGTGTTCAACGTGCATATTTTGTTACTGTGTTAAAATTATTTGCTTTCACTCTGCTGTTACATATGCAAACATGGTGAGTTTGCAGTCTTAGATGATTAATTTTTCCACTTACCTTTGTTAATTATAGCTTTGTAATGGATTAATCTTTTTTTCGGTTTCATGACGTATTTTTTGAGGCAATCTCTAGCTTGATAAGCTTAAACAAGACTCTCTTGAAAAAATGCAGTGCTGAGTGATTTTGTAATTCTTCGCTTTATGACAATACAATCCTTTCAATTGTAGAGACAAAACATAGAGTGTAAGAGACAGTAAGAAAATGGGGAATGCATAAAATGAATGCCACTACCCATTATTGAAATGGTAGCAAAATTGGAGGATGACAATTGGGGGAATTGTAGTACAGTAAGATTGCCTACGTGTAGTTGTGGTCTTTCATTTGATAATATGGCAGCATTATGGGATGAATCTTGGGTATACATATGCCTCTAAGAAGGCTCTTCTAATAAATGAGAGAAAACATGTCCAGTGTTTCTGAAGAACTGCATTTCCTATCTTTTTGTGCCATTGATCTCTGTGAATTTCAGTTGCCTGTATTATCTGATGTGTGCCTGTATGTACTTGGCAAAAAGGGATGGGAGAACACGGCAAACAAGGAGGTGAACTAGCATGTTCTTTATTTTGTTTTGGTTATAAAATGACCCAATAAAATTATTTGTTTCTCTAAGATTTTTTTTTTTTCCTTTGAAATCAACTTATGCAAACAAGTGACCTTCACTTGCTTAACTGTAGCTTGTTTCTGCCTTGCATAGGTAGGTGTTCTAGGTCACTTGCACTAGAAAGCAGTCAGGAACCTCTGGGAACTATGAGCCTTGTGTTTTTATGTAGTGCATTCAGTCTTTTCTTGAAATAAGTTTCTTCTGTTTGCTGGGTTAATGTCTGGAACATTAAATGAAGAGTGGGGTTTTTCTGCTTGCAGAGAGTATTTCTGGCGCCAGTGCTGCGAACTGTCCGCAGCAGAGGGATCAATAAGGCTGTAGTCAATTTAGCACCTACAATGATAGTAACAAAGGTTGTCACTTCTGTTTCCTGTGAAGAAAAAAATTAACAATTGTATATGAGCTATGGATTCTCCCAGGAGAGAAGCAGAAAACGGCAGTGAGGGTGGCCACTTGTGAACTTTTACCATTGCTACTGGAATGACTGGAAAAAATAAGAGCTCATTCTCTTGGAATGGGAAGGTGAGTTTTGGTGTTATGTCATCAAAAAGACATAGGATGAATAAAAAGCTTTGACAAGTTGGTTGCCCTGGATTCTTTACAAAAATTCTTAATGATGTTGTCATGAGTTGTTACGTTTGCAATGCAGGTGCTATACAATTTTGCACAAACTCATCCCATAGTCACTTTTAAGTTATATTGCTGCTGCTCTTGGTTTTGATAGACTGCGCAGTTTGACACAGCTGTTTGGGTGCATGTGCTGAGCTGAATTCTGGGGGAACTTGCTGAGATGCTGAGCCACCCTCTGATTCAGCTGTGTACAGCTCATTATGGGTATCTAGTTCTTTAACACAGTGTAGCGATCAACTAGGGCAGCTGAGTCACAGCAGATAACCTGCAAAAGGCTACAGGTCAGCTTCAGTGTCCTGTCATATATAACAACACTGTTAATCTCAAATCCCCCGAATTATAAATTGACAGTTGGCAAAAGCTTTTGTGTATTCAAAGTTGTCTTAGATATAGTAAAGAGAGAAGCTGTGAGTGAGGTGATCTTGCAACATTAAAAAAAAGAAACCAGCTTTTTCCATGGAGAAACACAATTAAGGCTTTGCATATAATTGTTTCTTCTCTTATTAATTCTGAGAATGAGATGAACCTTCTGGATCCATTTCAACTCGGACAGTGTATTGGTGACTTGTCCAGGTGGTGGTAGAGCATGTTTGCCATAGTAGTCAAAATGGGAAGGGTATCCTGTAAGGACAAGAAAAGGATGTATTGAGCAGCATGGAGGGTGCATGCAGAGAACTCTTCCTTGCAGGTGGCCTTGGTATGCTGTCTGGAATAAAGCATCTCTAGGGACAGAGTAAGATACAATAAATATCTGTGTGGCTTTCAGGATATTGAAGACAAAAGTTCTAAGAGGTAATGTGTGGTCCTGGTCACTGCAGTGCTTCTCTGACTAGTCCAGTCTGTAAGGTGTTTTGTGGGTTTTTTTTTTTGAGATATTTATCCAAAAGCTTAATTGCTGGTTTTCTTATGTACAACTAATGAAACTTACCAGTTTGTGTTTCAGAAGCTCTTCAAGCTTTTGTGTTATGATAAATGAGACTTCAGAGGTCTAAGAAGCTTGCATTTGAAGTGGCCCACATGGGTCTGGAGCAGAGATGAAGATTTCACTGAAATTCCTATTTCTCCTGTTGAATTGATCTCTTGACTCAAAATCTTAATGTTGAGTCTCATTCCAGAAAAGCCAGTCAGCTATTGCACAATCCCGGTTATTTAAATAAGTTTTCGCCAAAAGGAATACGGAGGTGCTTTATCTAAAGATTAAAGTGGGAGGGAGGGGGTAATAGTGTTTTTAGGCATCTGAACTAAGTCACTGCCTGCAGCTCAGTCCTCCTGCAAGTAAATACATTCTGTACTTGTTAAGTGTTGTCATGTTTAAGGCTGGTAGAGCTGCTGAGATCTGCAGCTAGAAGCATGTTTTCTGGTGAATCACTGTAATATAACTTTGAGCTATTTTTGCTTTTCTTTCAATGCTGCATTGGACCCAAAAATTAAGAAAGCCAACTTGGATTTCTAGGATAAGCTTAAAAAGCGATAGTGGCTATAAGAGCTTTCACTGCAGTCCAAATCTTGACAGCACTACCCTGAAAGCGTTGCAGTTTACGGTCTTAGATTTTATTTGGTTTTCATCTGTACATACTTCTGACTTTGAAAAGAATCATGTAAGACATGTAAGGAATTTTTTAAGATAAAATGCTTTTCTGTGCCGTGTTAGCATGTCTTTGGAAATGAAATACCACACTGAAATAACTGTTGCATATGTTTTTTGTTTTGGTTAGAATGAACTTTGTGTACTGTACCTTCTGACTGGTGAGCACTGCTGAAGTATACATGTAACACATCATATAATCATTGTGCTTCCTGATTTGCAAAGTCTCAATAAAATTGGTAGGTTACAGTTCTGTTGTGATGAACCTTTGCTCATAAATACTGCGCTAAAATGCAGTCTTGCTGAAATTGCTGGCAGTAAGCCTAATCTTAAAAGGTGCTTAATGTGATAGCGCCTCTTAAAAGTCTGTGGGGAACTTGCTATCGAGCCTATGATGGCAGTTTCATGTTATTTTTAAAGAGTGTTTGTATGTGATATTGCTGTGTGTTCTGAATTCTTCTGTTGCTCCACATTCAAGAGGCCTCTAGAATTTGGACAGCAAGACCTTTATTTCAAGCTACATTTATAAGACTGTGTTTCTTGGGCCTAGTGACAAGTATTATTGGCATTTTTTAAGTTGGGGGGGGTTCAGTCAAGTTAAGTTTGCTACGTATGTATGAATTTTAATTTCAGATTCTTAATGCTTTAATTTTGGCCTTCTAAACATTGCAGAAAATAATAATTTGAAGTTATTGTAGGGATTATTTCTTTTGGTCTTGCCACAAAGTTTGCATAGAACATAAGGTTAGAAGTGCTTCAATTCAATAAATGTAAAGGTCCTGGAATCTACAAACCCAAATATTGCATTGTTTAAGTAGTGAACACCTTCAGAATGTGTTTAGTGATCATAAGAACACCTGTGCAGTTTTGTGTTTCAGCTTTTGTGTTACTGTATGTTGTGAAAATGACTGAAACTGGCATGCAAATCAAGGAAAGGTTGAAGGGAAATATCCTGATTTTTGATTTCTATTTTATTTTAAGTTTGCGTGAAACTCTGCTTGAAAGTAGAATATTGTTACTAGTTACAGAAAGCAAATTGAACTGCTTTGAACTGCTGCAATGAATGTTATGTCCAGTTCTTCCCTGGAAAGTTGCTGTAAGGTGTGTGCTAAACAAGCAGTGTTTAAGACTAACCTTACCAGGATAAAGTGACCTTCAGCATTCCTTTTTAAGAGAAAAGGCGGATGTACAGATGTGTATGGAATGTCTTTCTGTGGTCGACAGCATGCATTTGTTGGTAATCAGAGCATAAATGGCTATTCTAATTATGTCTTTATTTCTGCCTCTCTTAGCCTGGACATGCCAGTCATTTGAAAAATAAACACATATTGATGTTCTTTTACTTCTGCAGAACATTGCACTGTTAGATTGGTGGGCAGTGTTCACATAATAGTAATTCCTGTACTCATCACCGCATTCTGAAACTGATTTACCACCATTGAGGATTAGACCCTTAAAGGGCACTAAGTATTTCTCAAGAAGCAGATTTATGATCAGCTTGCTGATTCTGGTTATGTATGCGTAATGTAATTCAACCATCTACAATTTGTATGACATGCTGCTTTCATCAGAAACTTAGTTGTGGCTTTTTTCCTCTTTCTCTCTAGCTTCCGTTTTGCCTGAAAGGTTGTCTGTGACTTATAGGGATTTTTGGTTGTATACTATATCAGAAGTCTTCATTAGTTTGGTTGTAAAAATTGCTTTTGTACTCAGTGCATGTACTCTAATTTCTGTGGTAGCATGCTATAATTGCTTCTATGTGAGAATTTTGATGTATGAAGAGCTACAGATCACAGGATAGCTGAGTCTTAAGCTATATTTGTAATGGAGGTTGTGGTGAAGGAAGAAGATGCGGTTATGTTGTGTACATTGTTTCTAAAGCTTTGGGTATGATCTAAACATTTTTGTGGTGAAGGCAGTGCATTTCATATCAATACGCTGGTAAAATATTTCTGTTTTGAAGAAAACAGGACATGAATTTTTGAAGACTTAAGTAAAAGGTGTTGGTTTGTTGTTTTTTTACAGCACGTCTACAAAGGACATCTGTTTGCTCCTCTCTTTTTTTAGCTCATTGTGTTTTGACTGTCCTTGTCAATATTTTGTAGTGTTACATGTCAATGATACCAGCATGGAGAGCTCAGTAACTGTTCCATGGTTGAATAATTGCGAGAGGCCTTTTTTTCCCTCCATCCCAAGAGCTGGAAGATTAGGAAGGGGAGTGGGAGCAGGTGAATTAATTGCTACCACAGTGTTCTGGATCGTACTTGGATCTCTTTTTTGTGGAAGCTTCCAGCTAGTCAAGGTCTGGTAATTTTAAACTGCTTAATCTCCAAGTATTAAGACCAAAAAAATCAGATTTTTTCAGCTCAGCAGCATTCTGGAGTTTACATATCACGACTATTGGAGAGGGCAGATGAATAGAAGCTGAAAAATTTGAAAATCATTGAAGCACCTAAATTTTGATTGCATGTGGTTGACAACATCTCATGCTTCTCAGGTAAATCATCAAAGATCCATTCTGTATTTCCCCTACTTCCTCCGCTCTTGCCTTTGTTGTAATGAATGGATTTAGGATTGAAATAAATGATGTTTTTAAACCTTTACTAGTTGAGTAATATGCTGCTTTTATGAATGTAACTTCATTATGAGATTTTGAAGTTTTTAAATCCTCAGATCTGAGCCATAGCCTGCTGACAGTCCCCTGCTCCATCTTTATTTGAAAGAGAAGTAATGGTGTTGTCACATTTTTGTCTTGACAAAGGAAATGCCAAATGTTACCCCTTTCGTATTTGCTAACTGGTGATGCTGTTTTCTTTTGTGTGTTGTCGTTGTTGTCCCCATCTCCCTCCCCTATTTGCGTTTAGAGTTCATTGTACTTGCAGTGAACAATTACGTGTTAGGTTGTCCACTGTGACTTTTCTGCCATTCATCTGACCCTAGTTTACAGCCTCATTCCCCCTGACTCAGCTTAGTAAATCCCTAGAGAGATAGTGCAACTATTGGTGTTCTCTGTTCCACCTTGCAAATTATTAGGCATATGCCTTTATTCTCTTAAAAGCTAATAATGTCTTCTCAACTTCATTGATCTTCAGAAAATACTTGCCCTTCGTGGCACCAAGGGTGTGTGGAGATTCTTCTAAGTCACTTACTGCAAGGATTTTGATTTTCTGGGCTTTTTGGGGAGTTGCAGAACTGTATCATGTGTTACATCCCCCAGGAAGAAAATAGTAATAATGAATATATGGTCATATTTCCATTTTCTCATGGTTGGTGATGTAGTAACTAGTTTCATATATGCTAGACATGTCCATATGATTTGTCTCCTGGACAGTCACCCCAGTGGTGACCTCTTAAGGGTAGGGATTTTTTGTGGTGTTTCATCGTTCTTCATACTTCTTTTTAAGGGTTTTTGCAGTTTCTGGCTCGGGAAGCTGAAAGTATTTGCCCTTGCTGGCTCTTAATAATGCTACCCTTAAGTATGTGCATCTATCGCAGCTTTAAAGAACTACAAGCTGCTGTATCTGGCAAAGACACTTGGTTTCAGTTAGCATTTGCTTAGCATGCAGCAACAGTTTTACTGACCTCAAGAGAATTCCTGCTATGTTGGGGGCTATGTTGGACTTCATGCGTTTATGAAACTTTTGATTTTGGTGTGGGGTTTTTTGCATTTCAAGATAGGTGCTCATACAAAAGCTGCTACTGATTTGATTTCTCTATTTTCTGGTGAAAGTGACATTTCAGAATTTAGTTTGAAATTAACATTTCCAGTGACTTAAGGCAGGTCTGGCCAATGTTCTTAAACCTATCAAGTTGTACTAGAGTCTTCCCATGGCTGAATGCCACCAGACCTGTACTGTGTACTGAGAAGGGGAAGGGGACTGCTAATGGGGCCACAAATTGTGATGAGTCCCTTGGTCCACTGCTTTGTTGTGATGACCTTGCTAACCTGCAGCACCATCCCAGGACATCCTGTAAAGTTGGTGTCAGTAGCCTTATTTCTGAGTAACCTGAATTTCTGAACAGTTTTCATTGCAGTACATAGCCTTGCTGATGATTATGTAACATCCTCCTGTAAGTGTTGCACTTCGAACCACTCATGCTTGCAGACTGGAAGGTTAGCTATTCTTTTCTTGGGGAAATAGGAGCGTTTCTGGAGATTTGATAAGATGCAGTTAGTTACTGCAAAATACAGGCATTGTTATAGCTTGCATTCTGATTACTTGTTTCTGCGTAATGTGAAAGATAAACTCCTTTATAAAATTACTTTTTATTAATAGCACTACAACTTGAGCTGGGTGCCTGCAAAGAGGAACCCTGAACAAAGAAATCCCTGAGCAATTATACCTTTACAATCTAAGTTCCCCACCCCTCATGCGACAGATCAGGACAATGGTAATATTAAGGTCTGGGGTCCGCTTGCTTTTTATTGGCTTGATATGGTGTTTGCTGTTTCATTACTAAGTGGTTGCTAAGTGGTCATCTTCTTATACGATATCGCATCCTCTTAGGTCAGTTTTGGCCAATTTTGTAGTTAGCTATTCAGCATGTTGTAACACAGTTGTTACAGTTCATATACCATGATCTATAGGCTTTGTCTGTCTTCCTCCTAACAGTACTCATCGTTTTCAAAGTTGTTGGTCCAAGACTTTGCTGACAAGATGCTTTACTCCCTAATTTTTTTATATGCATTTGGCTGACTGGTGTCCTGAGCTATGCTGGGACAGTCTTTTTCTAAACAAATCTTCATTATTTGAATTTCTTCTTGAGCTTTTAATTTAGTTGTATGGCCATTATTTTGTAGGCTAAAATTATCTGTTTAGTAATCTGATCTTGTGGAGTTATCTGGTCCAATAGTATGCATATCCACTTCCTTGATTTAGATTGTTGTGGGTTTTTTTCTTCAGGTTTTGAGAACACTTACTCATGCATATTTTTTGGGGGGTTGTAGACACAGCTCTTGCATTATCAAGTGACTCAAAGCATAATGGCTGAAGCGAAAGGAACTTTCAAGTCTTTTTCAATAGTTAATATAATTCTCTGTCCTATCTTGAAAATCTTGAAGCTGTTAGAATCTTAAGAGGCTGGCGTGCTTTTACTGTTGGAAATCACTTTAGTAGAGGAGCTGGAAAAATGGAAACTTGTGTTTGGTATAAAAGCATTAGGAAAAAAATGGACAGCTGAACTGTTGAGAAATCCTGGCTGGATATCTAGAAGTAAAATCTGCTGGGATGTTGAAGCTGCCTTTGACGACAGCAGCCCCTCATCCCTAGGACAGGATTTTCATTGTCGCATTTCATGTAGCTATTTCAGTCATATCCAATAAGCAATGAGGAAATCAAACAAGTGGGTTGTGTTGTGGTTCTTTTATTGCTGTTGTTGCTGACACTAGCCTGAATGTGTTAATCAAAGCCAACTGTAAAATCATGAGGTCTAATAATTGTAGAATCTTCCAATGTGATGGCTATGAGCTGTTAATCCAGTAACCATGTGTAATGTTTCTTTTCTTTTAACTTGTCAGTTTTCAGTTTCTGATTCCAGACTTGATATAATGTATTTCTTTTCCTTCTGCATTCTGACTTGCAAGTGGGTTTGTTTGAAGTCAGAATGCTGTTTAAAACCTTGACTCTGTGCGTTTTAATATAAATATCTTTTCAAATAGATACACGTATTGAATAAGTTTATTGCTTTCTAACCTAACCAAATGGTAAGAATGAATAATATAAATAACTGTATAACTACGTAAATATATGTAAATACTTTATGGTCATACTGTAAAAAGATACTAAGAATGACCTTTCTTTTAGGGAATAACACATACAAGTGCAAACCAAAAGCAAGTAACTTATAATTATTTGTCATTACTGAATCTGGTAATTTTTCCACTATGTGATTTAGATGATTCCCTCCTTTTCAAACACAGAGGCAATAAATAATTTGGATTGCAGTTGTCTGGGAGTCTGATTTCTGGATGCAAGCCCCTTGTGCTTGTCAGTATAGACCAGTATGATGGGGGGGGAGGAGGGTGTTGTCCAAAATAGTTTGAAGTTGTAAGATGTAAGACACAAGCCCGTGCAGGTTGATGACGAGACAATAAAGTGACATAGCTCAGGAGGAGAGCTAGTGGCCTTAACATATGCTGAAACAGTCTGCTTTTACTATTCCTATTTTTGTGTAATCTCGTATGCAGTTAACCAATTTGACTTGAAGACAGCAATGTGATACTGTTCCTAATATGTCCTTAGGAGTAAGCTGTTTTGTCTAGCACTAGTTACCAGGGCTGGCATCACTGCAAGCTGTACTGGCATTACTTTGGAAGAAATGCTTTCCAAAGGAGGTATTTCTGGCAGTGCCATCAGATAACTTTGTATCTTTTAAATGCCTGCCAGTAAGTGAGCTCTGTGTGTTTGACTGTAGGTCATCTGAACAAGTTCTTTCACAACTTGGGCTTCTTGAGTATCATGGCACTTTGATATGGCTTGTACTCTGGAGGCGAGGGGAATCAGGGATGGCACCCTTCACAATCAGGAAGGTCATGGACTGCTCCAGCATAGCCTTCTGAGCTCAAAGTGGAAACTAGGTATATTATAGCAGGGTTTTTTTCCCCATCCTTCTACCTCGTGGGCAAAATGCAGCTATTCTGTAGTTAGCTGCTGTGCAAAATAGATTCACAGTGACTCCAGAGAAATAAATATCACCTCAGCATTTGGTCAGTGTTTCTAGCAGCTCAGTTCCTTAATTATGAATGTCGCTTAGTACAGATAACTCAGCTCTGCTTTTCCTAGCAAGTAGGAAACTGAATTTGCAAGGATCCTGTCCTCTTGAGATTATAATCAGTACTCAAATGTGCATGCACATACCCACGCAGTGTGCTGGCCTGTCCAGTGCTGATGGGGTCAGCAAGTGGGGAAAATGCCTTACTAAGCTGATCTGTTTTCAGCCCCTGACAGTGATACAGTTTTAGTGGGAATGGTAGATGTGACTATTTCCAGCAATGTCTTTAAGATTTCTCAAGTGGGAAATGACTTTGGCTTTGAATCTCACTGTAGGTTTTTTACATATAGAAAATGATTACTCTTACTAGTCAGTTTAAAGTTCTGCTTTCTTTCAGATGGAGTGTTCTTTGTTTTGTGTTTAGAACACATTTCAAATTAATCATGAATTTGGGCATTATATTTTCTTTTGAGTATCAAGGAAAAAAATACTGAGCTGCTCTTTCCATGACCAGGACAGAAGAATCATCTGTTCATCTTGAAAGGGCAGGACTTTGGCTTGGTCTTGAGGTAGGTGGGCTGTTTGAGCTTGTGGGGTTGTTAAAGTCCATTGCTAGACAGCTGTTTGTTTTTCTGAGATTTCCAAAATGAGGATTTGGCAAGAATGAACCCCTGTTACATCTGTTATGGATAACAAGTCTCTTGAGGCAAGATAACCTGCTAATCAATGTTGACATGTATGAGAAAGTCGTCATCATCTGTTGGATTTTTAAAGATGTTTAACTCTTGCTTTATATTTCAGTAATCTTAAAAGTCTATGAACAAGGTGCCCATAGCTTGGTGGGGAAACACTACTTTTACTGTGTTGTCAGGAGTGCACTGGTAATCCACAGCAAGTCAGTGCCTTGATTTGACTTGAGTGGATGGTGTTGAAGAGGTTTGATATAAATTCTTAGTGAAGTAAATTCAGCTTAATGTGTTATGTTTTGATAATTTTTTTCATTATATCCCTCCTGTGCACGCACAGTCTGAAAAAATTTCTGCTATATTTTCTTCTTTGGTAATATTATTCATAAAGCTTTGAAAATATGTTTTTCTGGAAGCCAATAACTTCTCAAAATATTATTGCAGTACCTGCTCCGGTCATCACTGCCACAACTCCTAAAATGGAGGTGGTTTCAGCAGAAGTCAACAGCTTGCTTCCTGAGGAAATAATGGACACCGGTATAACTCTGGTGGAAGATGACAACATTGAGGCAGTTATCGTGTCGTCGCCGATGGGAGATTCTATTCCCATGGAAACAGAACTGGAAGAAATAGTGAATATAAGCTCCACCAGTGACTCCTCAGCTATGACTACAACCACAATCACTACAGAACCGGTTACTGCACCTAGCAATCACTCAGGCGATGTGCCAGTGAACACCACAACCCTAAAAACTGATGTGAATGCAGTAGTAAAGCCTACCTTTCCAAGTGGCCTCCATAAACTTGGTGCTCAGACACCTGTCACTATATCAGCCAATCAAATTATTCTGAACAAGACCACTGATATTAAAATAGGCAATCAGAGTATTAAACCAGACGGGCAAAAGCTAATTGTAACAACTTTGGGCAAGTCTGGCCAACCTATTGTTTTAGCATTACCCCACAGCCAGCTCCCGCAGGCGCAGAAGGCCACGTCCCAAGCCCAAGGTGGAGACTCCAAGGTACAAGGCCAACAGATCAAAGTTGTTATTGGAGGTCGGTCGGAAGTGAAACCTGTTGTTGGTGTCTCAGCTTTGACACAAGGAAGTCAGCTGATAAACACTGCGGCCCAGCCTTCTGTTTTGCAGACTCAGCAGTTAAAAGCAGTACAGGTAAAGTGAGTTATGCTGATGAAACATCTTAAAAACAATTTTGTTGCTGTAGCTGTTGTCCATTTCCTTCACTGACTGACACACTGTTGCTTTCAGCCTTTGCATTTATTCATTGTATTAAAAAATACAATGCTGCTCTTAGCCCATGCTTTCATCTGTGGATGCATTTAACATTTTATGCCCTTTACCTCTAGCTGCTGTCTAGCTAAACTTAAAATTTGCCTCAGGGAAAGTGAGCTATTAAAATTCAGTAAATTGAAGAGATTTTTCCTGTTATTTTCATTTTATAAAAATAAATTCTGCGTGCTTTCAAGAAGACTGAATTGAAACATCCATATGCCTGTTGGTCTTTATTCAAAGTGTATGCTTCTTTACTCCTTTATGAAAGAGTAGCTTCTGCCTATTATGTTTAGTTTGTTTAAATAAACTTTCAGCATTTTAAAAAGAATAGGAAGGTATATGTTGTCTGCCTCAGATCTAGTTAAACTTGTTAATACATACTGATGGACTAGATGCTATCATAAGCTGGACAGTTCAAGGTCTTGTTTCTGATCTCTGGCATGGATCTTGAGATATTTGAAAGACAGAATCTGCTGGGATCTGAAAATGTGTTGAAAAGACTTGGGTTATGACCCAAAGGGTCTGATTTTCATCTGTCATATGGCAGAGCTAAATGTGAGTGACTTTGTTCTAGTTGGCAGTAAGATGAAAATAAGACCTCATCAAAGTGAAGGAAAAGTAGAACTCAATGCAGATTATGAGAGAAAAATATTAAACTCTACATATGCTAATAAACTAACTTGCTGTACATGAGAAATGACAAACTGTTAGGCATGTTATTAGCTGAATGGTAAGCTGCCCCACTGGTATTTCATGACAAGCAGACGTGAGCAACTCTGAAGATGGTTTGTTCTAACGCTGCAGATGATCCCTGCATTGATTTCTGCTTTCTCCTTTTTTGTTGCTACATCATACCTGTGGAAAACACATTTATTAATGGCTGTTTGAAACATCAGTTTTCTTAAGTGACTTTTATTTTTGTACCTTGATCATTAATGATACTGTGGTTGTCATTATAGTTTTCAAAAAAGCCTCTGCCCTTGACTCAGCATGTGAACATTTAAGAGCGGATCAGTTCCTGTTACTTGGCTTCAATTACTCACTGCCAAGTGACAGATACAGGAAACTGAGGAGAATGACTTAGCTGTGATGTGCTTTTGCTTGCGTGCAACGACCTGTGCCATCAGTGACTGAAATAGTGATTTGACGATTGACCTCTGCTTTTGTCATTGGGAATTCTACAGGTTCTTTAATAGAAGCCCTTACAAATGGACTTGCATCCATTTGTAAAACTAGTTAATTGCAGTTCGAGTAAATTTGTTTTGTTGTGGTCTCTTTTTTATTAAACCTTTGCTTCCATTTGCAAAACAGATTGAATTGTTAACACCTGGCATTCCATTTTTCTTATGAGGAGAGGAAGAAGTAGAAATGAAAAGCAAGAAGGCAATGTTCAATTGATTATAAGTACCCAATACGACAGGGAAGATGATTATATTAGCACTTCCCAGACAGTGCTTTTCCCTGTAGAAAGTTACTAAAGTATCAGAGGGATATGAGGCTAGGCGAGAGATTCATGGTCTACCCTATGATGAATGACAGGGAAGGTAACCCATGCCTCAAGTCCCTGGCTTAGAAAAATGAAGTTATGCATTTACCCCATCATCCTGAACAAGCCTTTTAACCTTGCAGTGAGTGGAAAAGGAAGCTGTGAATGCCTCCCTACTTCCCAAGGGTCTTGTGTAACTTACCTGATTCACAAAGCCACAAGAGATATTTCAGGTGCAAGGCAGCACAGCAGTTCGACTTGATGCTGAAAAGTGAATTGATAAAAGATTAGATGACAAAGAGCTCTGTTAAGTTCTCCTTACATCCTCACTGTTGTAGGGGCTTTGCAGGTCATTAGAGAAACTCATTTAGACTTGCTGTAATGTAGTTGTGACATGTGAAATCTCAGCACTTTAGAAAAGGCATAATTGATAGAGTTGAGCAAAATGTTCTTTGGAATCTGGCTCCCTCTCTGATTACAATTTTAGAGGTATAAGGCTGTGAGGTGTAAAATGTGGCAGGACCTTGGGCTTCATCTATATCCAGATGTTTGGTAATGTCCCTTGTCAGCTTGTCCTGATATAGTTGAAACCACTGTCCTGGAAATGTGGACAGAACTACTAGGCAAGTGCATCTGTTTTCAGCCTTGTGGCTTCTGCCTGCGTACAGGCTTAAAAACAATGTTGTGCCTGTTGGTGTCCTACTTTAGTCCAAGTGCATTAAGCAGGAGTTCAGCCTTGCAGATGACTCTCAACCAGATGTCCAGATCCATGGCCATTGCTGTCACTAAGCTAGTCGAACTTGTCTTCATGTAGTAACTGGCTTTGTGTTTCAGCAGTTAAATCTACGTGTCCACAGCATCGTTACTACCACGGTAGGATAACTGCTAATTCATCGTTGTGGCTTCATGTCATCATGGAAAAGCGACCTCATGCACTCCCTAACCTCAGAGCAATCTCCTGTTCCTAGCTCAGTTTCTTCATCTTCTCTCATGTACACTGTTCTCCTGTTATAGAGTCCCTGATTTTTTGTATTATGCCAAATACAAATTGCACAGGGCATGGCTACATGGACAAGCTCCCATGAGGTCATCTAGGGAGTAGATTTATAGTATGTTAGCCCCTTTGTGGTAGCTGACTATGTGGGTATTCAATCCAGCAGGACATGCAAGGTATGCAAGTGCCTTTTTGTGTATGAGTAAGAACAGGGTTTGACAGCTGAGAACAAAGTCTGGCTGTAAACACTTGCTAGTTTATCCTTTTTATTGGAGAGTGCTTAGGAAGACACAAATTGACCCTTTAGTAAAGATGCTTGCAGATGAATCCCTTTACTTCTGTAGGGGGAAGAAAGTTGGTGTGTGCTTCTGAATATGATAATTTTCTTGTGGAAGAGCTTGTTGCCCCAGGAAATATTTTTGCAGTCTAATACAAAGTAACTTGCAGAGAGCGTGCTTAGCTTACATAGGCAGAGGAATAATGTTAAGTTTCTTGTGATTAGTACAGGCAATGGCAGAGGGCTCTAGAGAACTTGCTCTTTCTGAAGCAGCGAAGAGGCAGTTTGCCATCTTGATGATTTCCTCTGCCTTCTCCAGTCTCTACTGAAATGGGTAGCAAGTTTCCCACTGATGCCTAGAAGGCTATTGTAGGTGGCTGGGTTTATCAGCTCCAGGGGCAAAAACCTCAAAGGCTTGCTTGGCAGCAGGTAAGGGCAGGAGTGCACTGCCTGTACTTGGGGACCAAGGGCTGTTCCTTACCTGTACACAACCACGTTTGAGTTTTGCCATGTTTCCTAAGCCCCGAGGGGATTCACTTGTTTGTTAGACCTCCTTCATCGTAGACGAACATTTCATCCAAAAAGCAGGGGAGAATTTATCTGTGGAGGATATTGCAAGCTCAGTCTGAGGGAAGCAGGACTCCTTGTGTTGACCAGCTATCATTTTGGTTTTTTACATTTTTTCTGAAATACTTCATGTTAATGGGTAGCTAGTATTTTACACATTTCATGTAAGTCATTTAAGCACACTGACTGACTTTTACTGGGAAACGACTGCTGTTATCCAGAGCTGGCTGTTCCTGCTGGATGTTGATCGCATTCTGAGCCAGACTTTGCCCTCACTTCAGGGAGCAAAAGCAATAGCAGTTGAGTTACAATAATACGTTATGACAGGGTGAGATTAATTTCAGCTGAATGGAAATCTCAAATCAAGCAGATGACATGTGAGGAATTTATCAGAAGTTAAAATGTGTGCAAATTTACAGAAAATGCCTGCTTGTGTATCGGCTGTGTATGTGCTAAGAGATCTGAATCCTTGAAATGTTAAAATGGCTTTGAGTTAGATTTGTAGACTGGGTTATGAATGAACCTTCCTTCAAGCAACATATATTTCAATGTTTTAGTTAATATATCTCCAGAAAGAGCGAGTTTTTTTTCTTCTCAGTTTCATTTTAAGCCTTGACTATTGAATGCCACCTATAGCGCAGCTAACTCAGCCTGGGTGCAGCATATTTGGGCAAATGACCTTCACTTGCCAGTGGTCTGAGGTGGAGATTTCTTGTGAGGAACACTTGTATTGTAACTGTGAAGCAGCACATGGTTTCCTTTAAATGAGGTCTTTTTTGCTGGCACTGTCCCGTGTCAGAGCTGCTCACTGCTGGCTTCTCTTAGCTGGGCACAGCTTAGGCACACAGAGGCAGTGTTTGCTTTGCAAGCTAGGCTGGAGGGCTCCACTGCCATAGCAGGGGTGAGCTCCAGCTTCCCTGGCTGTCACAAGTACACTGCTGGGAGCTGAAAGAGCCCCACATGTGCTCTTTGCAGGGCAGATGGGGGATTCATTATGTACTACTGAATACTTCAAATGTTTTGGTATTACTCTACTGTAGAGGAGGTGTTTTCAGTCAGCAAATTCTATACATAGGGTTTTGTGTAGGAAACCATAACATCCAGCTTACTCAATCGCTTTATTTAAGCACTTGCAACTTTCTCAGGCTGTTAAAAGTAGTTGACATGTCTGTATCTTTGCATCTCTGTGAGATTTCTCCATTTAGCTACATGAGTAACAAAGATGGTTCTGTGCCTTTGAGAGGTGGCTCCCTGCCAGCGTTGTGCCTCTGATACCGCTGGAGTTGGTGGCTGGTGCCTATGAGATGTGGCTGGGCATGTGTGGTGGAGGAGAGGCAGTATGGGCCTGACCTGTGGGGTTGGGAAGTGTAAGAGTTTCAGTGATGCCTTCCAGTGTGCTCGCTTGGACTCGGAGAAGATCCTAGTGATAGTCTGCATCTGCAGGCAGCATCTGCAGTCAACAGGTTAAAATAGTCTGTGATAGAAGTCAGCCTCTTAATTGAACTATTCACCAGCTGGATGCTGGTGTATAGAAACTATTAGAAAAAAATGCATCTGGTAGTTAACTTCTGTTACTGTGGAAAAGGGGAAGTCTTATTTAAGACTTTTAAGGCTATAAAACCCTGCTTATTACGATTTCAAGTTGAGGTGATCTGTCTCATCTAATGGCGCATACGTGTTCCCGGTCCAGCTGTGTTTCAAGAGACTGGATCACAGGAGAAAAAGACGCCCTTGTACCTGGATGTAGCCAACTGATTTGTTCTTGGCTAGTGAATACCCCAAACTTTCAGAGACTGATGATCCACGTACTTTTTGCGAACTGTTGCAGAAGGCTGTTTCCCTATTTGCAGGACAAAAGTGTGCTGCTATGTCAAAATAGGTCAAGAGATGTTTCAGAGCAGTAGTTGTCATATTTAAAAGCACTTTAGGAACAAGTTGTCCTGATTGGCTGAAAAAGAAGTAACTTTTTTTAAAGCTTCAAATATTGAAAGTTATGCATTTGATTTTAACATTTTTATGTAGACCAATGGCATGTAAGAAATAATTTCACCATCTTGAAGATGGGGTATGTTTGCACAGAGAGTTCTTACAAAAAAGCTGTAAGGGATTTGGCTCTCCTGCTTTTGTGGCTGGTTTTCTCAAGTGGCATGGATGATATCCTAGTTCTCTCCATAGTGAGAAATAGAGGTGAAATGCAAGATAAGCAATTCTTCTAATTATGTGTGCAAGTATTGCCCTTTTTATTTTCTCATGTCCTTAACAATAATTTAGATCTAAAATGCTGAAGTTACTTTAGATCTTTTTTCTCCCCCCATCTTTCAGATTGCGAAGAAGACCCGAACCCCAACTTCTGGCCCAGTAATCACCAAGCTGATCTTTGCAAAACCAATCAATAGCAAAGCTGTTACAGGGCAGACCACTCAAGTGTCACCAGTAATTGCAGGTTGTATTACTTTGACTTGTCTTGCTTTACCTTCTTTTAAAGGCTGTTCAAAGAGATGGTGATCGTAGAAATTTTTCTGTCTCAATGATTTTACTGTAGTTTCTGTTGAAGTACATCAAGCAGTTAAAAAATTTAGCAGAGTTTTGTGGGTAGCAGCAGATAAATGTAGTTGTTGGTACCTTTACACTTTGCTCATTTAGAATTATCTTTGTGATTGTAGAGTTTGATAATTTTGCTTTTACTATAAGATGCTTTTACTTTCTAGATGTTGGGGAGGAGAAAAAATCACCTCACAGCCAGAGAAAAGGCTACTCGATAAACAGAAATTATTTGTAGATACATTATATAAATACACAGGTGGAAAAGGAGGCACATGCTCTTTTATTACTTTAATGTGCTTATACCTGGAGTTAAATGTAATATATGCAAATAACAGGAAAAATGTTTGAGTGAAAAAAAGTGAATAAAGCTGTGTTGTTTCTCTTAAGTTGCTCACCTACTTCAAAAATAAGCATTGTGGAAGAGTATAAGAAAGTAATTAAGGCAAATAAGAAATGGTTGGCTCTTTGGAAAACAAATTTATGTTTATGTTTTTCAAATAAAAACAAGATTAAAGTAAAAACCCACAGCGTAATCACTTGTTTATTATGGCAGTGGGACTGATGTATCCCTTGCTAAATGCATTATTGCATGTATGCAAGTAACATCTGAGACATGTAAATTATCTCAAAAGGACAAATGTAGGAAGCCAGAGTCATCTTCAGAGCTTTGAAGGATGTCTTCAACTGCTTCCAGATTGACCAATTCAAGTAGGCCTAAAATCTTTTCCACATATTTAAATGAATTTGTTAAGCCTTTACAGAACTGGGACTTGATCTGGTTTTGAAAAGAACGCAACTGTCTCCTGTATTCAGAACTTTGATAGATACAAGTCAATGGCTCGTAAGTGAAACATAATCTTTTCCTTGAGTTGTCAGGCTGCCTGGACCCTGAAGCCTGACTCATGTTTCAGGTGAAAGAGGGATTCCCCGTCCCACTCCTCAGTTTTTCCCTTTTCTTAAACAATTCCTTACCAAATGTACAGACCTGTGAATAAGAAGATTGCTTTGCTATGGTTATAAATATTTGAGTTAAGCTGCTTATGTGTTTTTAAAAAAAAAAAAACAAAAAAACAAAAAACAACCCACACAGGAAAAAAAAGGCGATCCAAAAACATAAACCCAACCAAAAAACAGTAAAACACCCAAAACAAGCTACTTGGAGCTGCATTACATTTTCATCTGGCAATACATGAAAATTGGTAAACAGTAAGGAACCACAAAAAAAATAATACTAACAAGAATATGTTTTTAAGTTTGCTACCTGCAGAATGAAAGGAAATGTCCAAATCAAAACATACCTGCATAATACTGACAAGCAGGTGTGTTACAAAATAAACAAACTTTCAGCTTTTACATCAGTATGTTGGAAAATCAAGAGTACCTGTCCCTGAGCCTGTGAGAGAAGCATCACTGGGAGGTGAAGATACTTCTGTAATTGAGAGGGAAATTTTTTTAAACATCTGCCTTTCCTCTCGCCATCCCGAACAGCCAGCACTGTTTGCCAGCTTTGAGAGGCTGTCATCGTTTTGGGGAAGCTGTAACATTTTTATGTTGTGTTTTGATTTTGTATACATGTTTTTATGAATCCCATAAATATTTTTAATTGCCTGGGAAATTCTGCAAACTGAGGTGGAAGTTACAGATTTGAAAAACTTGTCAATATAAGCAGCCAGATTCTGTTCAGGAAGCTTATGCCAAGGGGCGGAGAGGGGATGTGGTGAGAAAGGGAAAGCTGTCACCAGGAAAAAACAAACTCAAAGCATTGAATACTGTAGATGGTAAAATTCCCACAGACTGACATTTTTCAGGTTGCTTGTGGCTTTAGCAGCTGCTGCCAATTGTCTGCGCTGTTATGTAGGCTGCACAAAAGTTAAGGTTATTTTACAGCGCATAGATGTCAGAGGAAGGTAGTTTTCCACAAAGGATGATGCTTTTTCTTGTTAGTTCTTGTTGACTTAATTGTCATGCTACTAGTTGGTTTTGGATGGAAAAGTTTTGCTGGTGTTTGTTTGTTTCTTATTTTGAGTAGTGTAGTAGAAGAGAATGGGAGACAGAAGCTATGACAGGAATGAGTCTGAGCCAAAGTGCAGCAGAGGAAAGCTCAGTGGTCAAGCACTCTTTGGAAAGAAACTTCACAGTATGAAAAAAAGAAAAAAAAAAAAATGGTTTCCCCTCTGGGAGTTTTGCAGTATTGCTAAGACTGATGTCATGATTTGGAGCTACTGGTTTTGTGTTTAACCTTTTTTGCCATTGTAAAAGCAGATAGTTTGTAGAGTTACACCACCATATTTTCATGGGAGTGTCATATATTCTGTTAGGCAGTGAAAAAAAATCGCAGCCATCAACACAGAGAAGGAAGAAAAACTTGAGTGTAGACAGACCAAGCACCTTTTTCTTGGTGACTGTAATACAGCTTCTTTCTGATGGCTGAGGTTTTAAAAGGAAGTAGCTCTCCACAAATGCTCAGTTTCTCTGTACATTGGCAGCAGCTCAGGGAATTCCTAGACAACTGCCAGCTGGCTGGGTGTTTGTGCACAGCGCAGGTGTATTGGAGGGCTGCACGCCTCAGGATGCTGTCCTGGCTGTAAAGAATTTTCGGCTAAATGTCATGGGAAGCTCAATGTACATTTTGGCTTTTTTAAGCCTGAGTGAACTTGTCTTTATTTGCAATAATGCCAGTTATTTTCTTATTTGTTGCTAAATCTAACTTAAAGAATGCCGATGTCCTTACTACCAGGTAATACATTCTCAGAAGTAGGAATTAATTGCATGATATGCAGAGAAAACTTTGCTTTAGAAGTTTAAATATAAACAGGGATAACTTGAGCTGATGGTATCTTCATTGTTTATAGGTAGGGTTCTTTCACAGTCTGCTCCAGGAACACCACCAAAGACAATAACGATCTCTGAGAGCGGAGTCATTGGATCATCTTTGAGTACAACAACACAACAGACACCAAATAAAATAGCTATCTCACCACTCAAATCCCCTAATAAGGTAAGGACCCAACTCTGGCTGCAGCCTTCTATCCCTCCTGCACAGTGGTCTGAACGGAGTTTTCTGCGTCTTTGCTACAAGCTGTTTATGATCCTGCCACTCCAGAGTTTCCACTGTGCACCACAATGTTCTGCGGTAATGGCCTAAGCTACACTTTTTGCAGTTGGCTCCCTTACTGTGGTTTTAAGTAAATGTGCATTACTGCATTGGTTTCCCATTCCTGCCATTTCTTGCCATTCCCTAAGCATCCATTCCGAGAGCAGCTGTTCTGTCTTAGCCAAGTGCTCAAACAGTATTTTTTTTTTTAATGCCTTCATAAAATGTCAACAGGCTGTTTAAGAGAAGACCTCAATGATGTTAATAGGTCAGCACTTATTAACCATTGCATGCTACTGCATAGATAATTTAGTCTTCCCTAATCACGTGTGAAGTAAATGAGATTTGCAGTGGTCCTTGACAAATACAGAGCTGGAGATTGGCATGGGTGAGCAATAGATAGAAAACGCAACTCGTCCATTGTAAGCTGTGTTACAGGTGAGTGTCATGATGACGTTTGTATTTTAGTCTTGATAAAATTGTCTTGAGAAGAGGAATATTGCTGGAGAAAGGGAGAGGGGGGAGGCAAGATGCATAGTGCATGCAAACTAAGTATCATGTATAAAAATTAGTGTAAGAGTAAAGAATTCTCTTAGTTTGGCTGTGTTTTAGCTATGTAATGTTATAGAAATAGAGTGAAGGACTTGCATTTGAGAATTATTAGTGAGGAAGAAGAAAAAATATAAATCTAGAATCAAAATTAACAATGAGGGGAGGTGAAAAGACTCCTTCGGGTTGCATCTTGAATATAGTGTAGATAAGTAATCGTAAGTATGTTTTAAAAGCAAATGGTTTAAAAAATTTGGAGTTTTCTTAAAACATAACGAAGGAGGTTTAGAACAAAAAGTAGAAAACCAACCCTGGAAGGCATGTGGCTATAGAGAATAGAATATGCAAACACCACACTGCAGAAAAATGGTCAGCATATTTGATCTCTACGGGAGTCTGGAATGTAGATTTGAAAATACTGATATTCTTATACTTTGGCTGAACCAGTAGTGTAAGGTGAGAATTTTTTTTCCTTTCCACAGCTCTCCTTTAAAATTTGTATTTATGATGAAATAGTCATAGTACTGTTGATAAAGCTGTTACTCGGAAAAGCTCAGGATTCAGTGGGCTAGTTTCCTTAAAGCAAATAAAGTAAGTCAAACCAAAAAACAGAAGCAGGGCTAGCTTTCTGCAGAGGTCTTTTGGTGCTGGAAACCAGCAATGACTTGAAGTTTTTAGCATGTCTCTGTGCTATTGTTGCACAGTTGGACCCGTGTGAGTTGTGACTAAATACAGCACCCTTGTTCAGAGAAAGAACTCTTTGTACTGGTGGAGAACTGTACTTTCATGAGGAGGGGTTGTACAGGGTCTTGTATCCTGTGCAGAGATTTAAATTGCTTCTTTGTTTTGCCAAGCAGCTAACAGTGGTGTCAGTGGCCTCCCAGCCTCCCAACTCCCCCCAGAAGACGGTGGGCGTCCCACTGAATGTAGCGTTAGGACAGCAGATCCTCACAGTGCAGCAGTCGGCGCCCTCCTCTCCTGGGAAGGCTATAGTCAACCACACAACTGCCCAGGTACAGACTGTCTTTCCTTTGTCTCTGTCTCATCACTTGTAGGAAACTGGAGTGTTGAACTGCAAATTGGCAATGATCAGTCCTAAGGTGTTCTTGTAATGGTGTTAGCTTAAGAACTGGCAAGAGCTTCGCCCTGAGGAGCATGTACTTCTTCAGTCAAGGGGTGCAAACCACTGCAAGCCTGTACAAGGGCATGCTGTTAGAAAGCAGCTTTCCAACCTGGAAAGCCCCACTTGGTGCAAGTTCTCATCTCTGTATACTGAATCTCCCAAATCATCTGAAAGGCTCCCTGTGGCATGAAGAAGAGTTCTTTGAGTGGTTCTATCTCTTCTACCAGTGTTTCTATGCTACTAATGAGGACTGCTTTACAGGTGTTTCTGAGTTTTGCAACAATGCAGTTCATATTCTTGTGGTAGTGGTCTGCATAAGCAAGACACAATGGTCTGAGACCTACAGAACACAGAATTAGAAGAGATTAATTTCCTGTGTCTGATTTGTAGAAAAATATCAGGGTTTTCGATAATTACTTTATTAAATTGATTTGCATTAATGAATGACAAGACAAAACTGAACTCTTTTACAAACTACAGTTCTTACTTTTTTCCTCTTTTGTATTTGTAGGTATGTTTTTCTATCCTAATGTCTGCATTACTGTTTTGGTAAACATGAAGGGATGCGTGTGAATGTAAATAACTAGAGTGGATATACCAGGGGTAGACACAGTTGCATGTACAGCATGAGACCAGAGACTCAAACACATGTTGCCAGTCTCGTCTTACCGATACAGGTGATAATTGGAATACTGATACAGGGATGTGGACACCAGCATGGTTGTTCCACTTCCCCCCCCCCTCCCCCCCCAAGTATAGCTGGCAAAATTGTCTTTTTGAAACAGTTGTTAAAAGGTTAAGTCACTCTAATGCAAACACCCTAGGTGACAAAACGGAGATGGCTGTGTGGTATACACACTGAGTTCTGATCCAAAGCTATCTGAAACAACACAGAGGTTTCAACTGTCTTCACTGGGCTCAAGAACATGCCCTTAGAAGAACTGTCACTTGAATTTTACAGTTTTCCCAGTTGTCCTTGGATGGCAACCACTGAGTTGTGTGCCAGAGGAAACTTTGCCCACGCTGGTCACTCTGTGATAACTTAGGCTGTGACTGTGCTTGCAGATGGTGCTTATTTTGGAATGCTCTGGGTTGTTGAGGTTTCAGTATTTGGGGGG
>Ga0065711_1003489_pt1 | contig 27724 bp, 16 predicted proteins | sample Hoacrofraction12_FD_59098 | JGI IMG/M metagenome (GOLD analysis project Ga0065711, IMG submission 59098) | Hoatzin crop microbial communities from Cojedes, Venezuela - Epithelial fraction 12 v2 (version 2) | ecosystem: Host-associated > Birds > Digestive system > Esophagus > Crop | place...
GGGGGGGGGGGGGGGGGGGGGGAAGACTTTAGCTTTAGCGATTGTAATGAAAAAGGGCTAAAATGATTTCCATAATACTATGCACTTCTGCAGTGAGGTAGCCTGGCAACCATTTTTCTGTCTCCCTCTTTTCCTCCCACTCTCCAGGGTCGCTCTGACACTGGTGGCAGCCGCAGGTAGCAGGGCTGAAGATTATGTCCAGTTTCATGGTCACTCCTTTTGCCCCTTGTTACTGTAGCTCTTATGACACATGTTCTCCTCCTTGAAGTCTTTCTACTACCTCAGAAACTGCTCTATGTAAATGAAGTTTATGAATATATTTAGCTACCAGCTACACACCATTTCCTTTTTTTACTGAATCTGCAATCTTTGTCCAATTTTCTAATTGGAGAATTAATGAGAAATTTGTTTGAACTTCATTTCATTAGCATTTTTCTTTCTGGAAATGTTGAGTAACGCTTTCAAGGTACTTTTTGGTAATGAAGCAGTGACTAATGAGAATTAATTAATTTTGAAAAGTAATAAACAAGGAGAAGACACTGCTTTCCTCCTAAATCAATAGATTAATAGAACATTTTCTTCCTGGCAGCTATAAAAGAAATGTTCCTTAATGTAACAGTAATTCTCAGAAAATAGTAAAAAAACCCTGTTATAGTCACTTGAACTAATGTTACATGTACGATAGAGAACTTGGGGCAACTCCTGGACTCTCTACGGGAAAACAATGGATGTTGTGCTAATGCAAAGGTGCCTTTGCTTTTTAGAGAATATTTTAAGAAATACATTGGTGTTTGAACTATGCTTGCTAACTGAGTAATCAACAGTCTTTACTGGTCAATTCAGAAAAAGCCATCTTATAATTTCTATGGTTTAGATGGTGGAAATGGAAGTTGAGACAAGGATAAACAGACAAGCAATACATTTCTGGAGAAATGGAGGCTCTTCAGAGTATTTGCTGTGATTCCAGGTGAAGTGCATGGCAGAGGCCGTGCAACAGAGGAGTTGGGGTACGGGAAAAATGAGGATGAAGACAGTTCAGGAAGAAAGGAGATAACGGTCAGATTTTAGATATTCAGTGACCAGACGTTGATGTTAAAGTGCGATGGAAAGACGATCTGAAATGAGAAGAAAAGTGTTTGTGTGGAAAATCTACTGACATAGTACTGAGAGGTCTTAAAGGGCAAGAGGGAGAGAATACAATCTCTCCAGGCAAAATGGGAATCGTGAAGCAATAACAGGAGGCAATCGTGTTCAGTAAACAATTAGTGAAAGGACTAAAGATAGGCTAAAAACAATTTACAAGTGATATGAACTAGAAAATAGGAACACAAAGTGGAGTAAGAAGGAAAAGGAAACAATTTATTATTTCCATAAGAAAGAAAAATATTAAATAATAAAAATACAGCAATAAAAGAGTTTTGAGATATTTGGGTTATGATTTTTTTTTCCTTTTGAAATCCACTGTATACAGAGAAAATTGTTCACACTCTCAGGTAACCAGAAATATTCCTGAGCAGAGTAACTAAGAGCTTGGTCTAAATTAGCTATCAAAACTTGACAAAAGGATACAGAGACCATGCAGACAAGTCCAGAAAATGCTGTAATCAGTATGCAACTGTGCTACAAAGGCTGGCACATTGTTCGGATATGAATGGATGAGGAATCGGATTCCCATTTAATGTAAGGGTAGAGGGGAAAAGCAAAGCAAGAACATTGCAATTTGGATTTTTGTGTTTGGAAGACCAAATATTTGAAAACCTTCTTGAATTCCGATGTAGGAACAATGACAATAAAAATCAGATATCACATGAGTAGAAATGTTTCATTAAAATAAAAAGAACATGTAATGCTCCACTGTGATTTCAACCAGTTTTCATTGTGTATTAAATACAAAGTAAAAATGGAGCAGTGAAAAAAAACCAAAAGCCAACATATTTTGAAATGTAAAAATCTAAGAACTCCAGTACAGTCAAATTGATACCTTTGGACTCACCAGTGCACTTCTTCCTCTGTGCACTGTCCTTGCCCTTAGCCCTATCCTCCCAGTGCTGATTTCGGAGCAAAACACCAAGGGAAGAAGGATTTCCTCTTGAGCAGCCTGAAGCAGGTCCCTGCTCACTTTTTGATGTCTCCAACCCACCCAGGAGGCATCCAATCTTCTCTGGTCATACCATCAGGAGCCCATACAACTAGTCAAAGATTTTTGGTTCTGCTCCGGTTCCCAGATGTCTGGATCCTTTAAGACTTAGCCTCGAATATCTTCATGTTTTTCTTTATCTTCCCGTAAAATAAATATTTCATAACCCATGTGTAAAACACTTGTGAAGGGAGAATACTTCTATTCTTATGCATTGCTTTCAGATTAGATGTTTTGTAGGAGTAATTCATGCAGCGTACATGTACATGAACACGCACGTGTTGGAGTAAGAGGTACATATGCACTGCACTCATTGTGTACCATCACAGAATGTTAGAATTAAGGGCTAAATGACAAAAAAAAAATGGAACACCAAAAAAAGGATCCTTTCTGCAGACAACCATGCCACTACGTAAATGCAAAAATCAGTGTTGGCACTTGGATATGATTGCCTGGATGTCAAATCTGACTTTCATATTAGAAAAACATGTTAAAATGGGATGTGGAATAATATGGCTGAAGACTAAGGAGTAAAGATTATATTATTGACCGCCCTAATAAATACCAGCAAAATTGATGAAGTTTTCTGTTAAAAAAGTATAAGTCATAGTAAAACTAAAAAGAAGAGAGACAGGCAGGCAGAAAAGTATGCAAACTAGAAATTTCTTTAGCTGATTGACCAGGACAAAGACTAGAGAATTATTGCAAAAAAATCTCTAAAGCCTCAGCTCACTGAAAACTGCAGTGGAAAAGGCAAACAATGTGCAGATTATACTTCGGAACCACAACAGAAATCAGACAACATAGTGGCTCTGTTACAGTAATAATTCAACACCAATATTCTGCTCAACCCAGGCTTCATCCATAATTGGTTACCACAACATACACCAAAAGATGAGAAACATTTCTGAAAGGAGATGGTGTAGAACAGGCACAATTTCAGCCAAAATGTTACATTTCAGAGAACCCAAATTGCAGAGAAATATCTACAAGCACTGTCCCCATCCTGTTCCAGCTGAGGAAGCTAAGAAAAGATTTATCTGTAAAATGCTGATGAAGGAAATTGATAAGCATGCACTTGGGAGGAAAATATGCAAATTATATCACCAGCAATCTGAAATCAAACCAGTCAGGGCTATGCAGCTATGAGTGCTGTTCTCAGCAGCACTGACTTTGGAGCCACACCAGCTCCCTGATACAGTCCCCAGACTGCTGGACCTACAGCACTGGAAGCAGGCTGGGAACAGGCATGAAGAGGGCAGCAAAAGCTAGTACTATTTTTTCCCTAAAAGGGCAGGAGAAGGAAATAACTTGATAGACACATTAAAACAACCTGTACATAAAGACAATGATTGCAGAGATTGCAGCTTGTCTACTTTCTGTGTGCTCTTTCCACCACCACATCATTTGTTTCAATCTGCTCAGCACACTTGCAGGTCACCACTTTAATTAAGATCTCACTGGTCAGGAAAGCACAGGTTACAGCTTGTAATAGGATAAATCAGCATATTAGGTATGGACTACTCTATATCCTGAAGTTGAGCTGGTCAGCAGAGGTGGAAGGACACAGTAGCATGTGTATGTGTGCATAGCTGGAGAAAAAGATACCCAAACCCCATTTTGCACACACTTGGCATTTAGTAACAGCTAACCCAAAAATTAGAGAATAAGAAATAAATATCAAAACCTTTCAAGAATATTCACACTGATAAGAAGAGATGAGCAGCTGGATACTAAGCAATACTAATCTGAATCGCGGAACAGATTTTGTTTTATTCTTTTGGCAGTATGTTTCCCTGTTTCCATTTTAATGGAGATCTTTATATGTTCATGCTTTAAGTGATTCAGCAATTCTTTTTTTCTTCCCTGCTGCATAAAATTCTACTGACTTTACAAACGCAGTTAGAAAATTTCATTTCATTCACTCTCAACTCTCAGAGTAACAGTAATTAGACACAAACAGGAATGATACAGATGGGACAACTATTTTTTGGTGTATTTTTATTTATCCTGTATATCAGGCTATTACCGTTCAAAGTTTCAGGACATTGTGGCAATAATAAAACCACTGAACCATAGAATCATTAAGGCTGGAAAAGATCTCTAAGATCATTAAGACCAACCATCAACCCAACACCACCATGCCTGTTAAACCATGTCTTGAAGTGCCATACCCACACGTTTTTTTAGCACCTCTAAGGATGGTGACTCCACCACTGCCCTGGGCAGCCTGTTCCAATGTCTGAACACTCTCTCAGTAAAGAAATATTTCCTAATGTCCAATCTAAACCTCCTCCTATGCAACTTGAGGCCATCGCCTCTTGTCCTATTGCTAGTTACTTGGGAGAAGAGACCAACACTTGCCTCACTACAACTTCCTTTCAAGTAGTTGTAGAGAGCAACAAGGTTGCCACTCAGCCTCCTCTTCTCCAGACTAAACAGCCCCAGTTCCCTCAGCTGCTCCCCATCAGACTTGTTCTCTAGACCCCTCACCAGCCTCATTGTCCTTCTCTGGACCCATTCCAGCACCTCATTGTCCTTCTTGTATGAGGGGCCCAAAATGGAACACAGTACTCGAGGTGCAGCCTCACTAGCGCCAAGTACAGGGGCACGATCCCCTCCCTACTCCTGTTGGCCACACCATTCCTGATCCAAGCCAGGATGCCGTTGGCCTTCTTGGCCACCTGGACACTCTGCTGCCTCGTGTTCAGCCGGCTGTCCAACAACACCCCAAGGTCCTTTTCTGCCAGGCATCTTTCCAGCCACTCTTCCCCAAACCTGTAGCATTGCATGGAGCTGCTGTGACCGAAGCATGTTACCTGACACTTGACCTTGTTGACCCTCATACAACTGGCCTTGGCCCACTGATCCAGTCTGTCCAGATCCCTCCACAGAGCCTTCCTACCCTCGAGCAGATCGACACCCCCACCCAACATGGTGTCATCTGCGAACTTACTGAGGCAACACTCAATCCCTTCAACCAGATCATTGATAAAGATATTAAACAAGACCCACCTCAAAAAGTGTTGGTTCATTCACAGCCCATTTGACCAGGTGTTTTTCCAAATCTCACTATCAACAAGATGGGGAGAATATTCCTACTTTCAAGATCAGTCATATCACTTTATTTACAGGATCCTCTGCCCACCACTGCAAAGAAGCCTTCTACAAAGCAGGGCTGAAAAGCTGTTTCACAGTGTAAATCAACAGCTTCCAGCACTGCATGGTAGGATATAGAAGCTATCATTTACAGCATTTTATAAAGAATTTGGGAAAGAACATTATATTTTTTTTTGTTTTAGAAATGTCTTTGTTATGAATAAATCTATTTTTTTGACTGATATCATTTGAGAAAGATGAAATATACTTTGCCATCTCCTCCAGAAAAATGTATTTTTTTCTACAGCTTATACAAGTCTCACTGTCACGTTATCTCTTGCTTTGTAGAAAGCGAGCCACCACACTGCAGAACTGAAGTGTCTCAGTCACTGTGCCACAATGAGTATGAATGTAAGCATAAATGATGAGAGATACTGTTCTTCATATAGCCTCTGTGGACTGCTTGTTGTGCTGCCGACTGCACGCATAGCACTTGTTTGGAAAGTATTTTTGTTATGCTGCTTCAAACACTGCGTTCAGTGTGTGATCAGAAGGGGGTAATGGGGAGTAATGCATATAAGATATAGTCTTCTCTCTCTTACCTAGTCTGGTGTAGGAGAGACAATTGTTACAATAGTTGGACCCACAGATCTCGAAATACTATACCAATATTAAAGAATCCATGGCATACCCAAATAAAGTAGCTTTATACTTCCATACCATTAGAAATGGGGCACGAACAACTCAAACACATTATGCTTAATACAACATATTCCTGCCCAATTAAAAGAGAACAAGAAAAAACATAGCAAAGATTATTGCCATGTAGTAATAGATTGTGAGCTTAAGGCAAAGATTTCTTTCAAATTCTGTGCCTTATTTCTTAGCAGCAAAATCCAGAAAAACTTAAGGCTGTGGTTAGCTTTAAGCATGTCTTACTAATTCATATACTTCAGTCCTGAACAGGACCTAATGTTGCTCTAATTAAATGCCTTACTCTCCTCCCAAATATTGTTAGACCTTGGTTTGTCTGGAAAAAAATAAAAAAAAAAAAAAAAGTCCAAACCAAAACTACATTCATTTTCTTTATGCCTCCCCATTTCATTTACAGTGTCATTTGTCTCTGTGATGATGCAGCAAAAATAAAGCCTTGCTTGGCTAGTTTGCATTGCATCTCGCTGTGCCGCTCCAACTCTCCATGCGTTCCTCCTGATTTACAGTATCTCAGTTCATCCCACCGCATCAATCACCACATCTCATCACTGAAGGAACAGTAAGAAGGAAGAAGCAAAAGCAGAGGTGGGGGAGGAGAGGAACCCAGCACACAAAATACAGTGTAAAGAATGGCTGGTGTTAAATTTCTGTCTGCAGAGAGAGGGAGATAAAATCTGGCATGTGAGGCCTCTTAGCTGCAAATGACTGTTTTAACTTCATTAAACTGCAATTACTGGATTCAGAGGGAAAATGATGCCTCCTTTAAGGGAACATATAATCACTAACACAGCTTTTTCCCTAAAGGGAAATCTGTATGACAAACAGCTTGCAAGATAAGTACAATATTTCTATGGTAATTCTATGTTGTCCTCAACAGTCCAAAGGCAAATGCAGGTAACTATAAGGTAGATGAAATAGAAGCCTGACATTTCATCATGTTATTAGCTACGTGCAGGATATGCAGAACATCTCTGAAATACAGACAGTCCCTGCTTCTGCAGGCCTACAAATTACCAGTTCTCTTCCCTGCATGGATGTACAGAGACTTGCTCTCAAGCTATGCCTTACACTTTATGACAGCTTTCCTCTCCCACTGTGGTATTGCCATTTCCAGTTAAAGGCAGTTTATGCTAAAACATCAACTTTTCAGTTTCTGTTCTCTGCCAATCATTTTTCCCTCTCAATGGTTAACATCTGTTTTCTTTCTTCGTTGCTTTTTCTAAAACTAATCGTGGGTTTGGACAATATTCCCAGTGAATAAATTCTTTCCCATCTGAAACATAGTGGAAATGCAATTCCATCTTAGAGCTTTGGAGCTCGGAATTCTCTGTTATGATAGGATAAGTGGAAAGATGAGACATAAACAAGCCTGAACTTTAAGCGCATTTTGGTTTCCCAGTATTGTTCTGGATCTTACAGGATTTTTAACACTGCTAATACCACTAGAATTATTCCTGGCTTAGACATCATAATGGAACGGGTGAATAAAGATTAATGTAAAAAACATTTAAAACAAAATCCAAGATACGTTGTTGCCTATGGTCAAACCTTGAAATCTTTTCTTGGTACTTAGTAATCCATTATTTTATTGAGATGATGTACCACTTTGGACCAGGTAAAAAACTAAGTAAAGGGTTCCATAATTTGGATATACACACACAGTCTGGACATAATTTTTCTCCCTGCTTGTAAGAAAAACAAAATGTTAATGATTTTTTCAACCTTCTGTTTTTCCCAGGTCTTCTATTCTTCTAAATTGACATCTCCAACATGTTAGTCAGAAATTTAATAACTGTTGAAAGAAAACTATTCACTCTTCCTCAGTCTCTCTTTCTTTTTCTTTCTTACATGCATATCACAGAATCATTGGATGACAGAATTATTTGGGTTGGAAGGATCCTTATAGAGCATCTAGTTCCAACTCCCCTGCCATGGGCAGGGACATCTTCCACTAGACCAGGTTGCCCAAAGCCCCACCCAACCTGGCCTTGAACACCTCCAGGGAGAGGGCAGCCACAGCTTCTCTGGGAAATCTGTGCCAGTATTTCACCCTCATTGTGAAAAAACATGTGGAGACCGTGAATTTCCCATGAGGTCACATGAGGACTGCTGTGAAGATACATAGGACATCTCAAATGTGTGAGGAGCCAGCCAAATTAGGAATATGAAATAAAATTAGTCTACTGATAGAATATCACAATTTATAGCAGACAAAATTTCTGCAACATTTAATGACAGTAAGTTCTCTTTCTGGATGTAACCCACATTACATACTGCTTAGGACACTCAGGCTACTTTCTCCATGCTTAGACAATTACCTATGTGATTCTTATGTGTCATTTATGAGACAAAACAGGTATAGTGTCCTCTAATACTAAGAAGTGAGAGCTTGTTTTCATATTTCGTGGAAATGATACTACGTATTATTCAGTTTAGAACAGTGAGAAAACCTGGGATTTCTGAGCTCACACAGTGGGTTCACAATAGTAAGTGGTCAGCTAAAGCAAAACACTGGCTTAACCAGAAGGTCAGAATCACAACTTGTATTGCTAAATAATAAGGGCCGTGCGACAAAACAGCTGTGACTGGCTTGTGTCCACACTGCTGAGGAGTAGTCCTCTCCAGAGATTTTTCTTGGCCAGATTTAATTCAAGCATTGCAAAGAGCCTGGGAGAAAGCTAACTGTTCTGCAGAGGGCAGATTGAAGTTCCAGGGCTTGCTCCCTGGCTTTCTGTGCAGGCATTCAGAGGTAGCTGAACAGGCCCACCATGGTGATCGCACTAACAAGCCAAAAGGGATAACAGTATCTGTACCTTCCACGGTGCACTTGGCAATGCTGTAAACACCAAAATGATCCAATAAGAGTGTTGCTAGACAAGGAACTGGAAAGAAGAGTTGACTCAGTAACAAAATATGTGATTTATATGCAGCCTAAACCAATATCAACAAAAATGAGAGCTCAACAGTTTAGAAGCTGGGGAGCAAAAAGGGAAGAGGAAAAAAACGTGGAGTACGTGTCAAAAGCACCAGAAGTGAACAATCAGGGTAGATGTTGTGATGTTGTGGTAGATAAGAGCCTGTGAGCAAAAAGAGAGAAATTTGCCTTACAGACCAATTCAGGACCTGTGGAAGATAAGAAGGTATATACCTAGAAATGCTACAGATGGGTGAGAGGGAAAAGAGAAGAAAAAAAAAAGATATCCATTACACCAGAAATATACTCTATGTCCACGCTGTACATGTTGTGATGGAAATGAAGAGGACGATGATGTTGTGACAGGAGATGAGGAGAAGGCTGAGGTACTTAATGTCTTCTTTGTCTCAGTCTTTAATAGTCTGACTAGTTATTCCCAGGGTAGTCAGACCCCAGTGCTGGCAGACAGGGATGGAGAGTAGAATAAATCTCCCATAACTCAGGAGGGAGCAGTTAATGACATGCTACAGCACCTGGACACTTACAAGTCTATGAGGTGTGACAGGATCCACCCAAAAGTGCTGAGGGAGCTGGCAGAGGAGCTGGCCAAGCCACTCTCCGTCATTTATCAGCAGTTCTGGCTAACTAGGGAGGTCCCAGACAACTGGAAGATCGCTGATGTAACAGCCATCTACAAGAAGGGTTGCAAGGAGGATCCCGTAACCTACAGGCCTGTCAGAGAATATTATGGAGCAGTTGATCCTGAATGTGCTCACTGAGCATGTGAAGAACAACAAGGGGATCAGGCCCAGCCAGCAAGGGGTTCATGAAAGGCAGGTCCTGCTTGACCAACCTCATCTCCTGCTATGACCAGTTGACTCAGCTAATGGATGAGGGAAAAGCTGAGGATGTCATCTACCTGGACTTCAGTAAGGCCTTTGACACTGTTCCCCATAGAATCCTCCTGGAGAAACTAGTTGCCCATGGTTTGGATGGGTGTACTCTTCACTGGATAAAGAACTGTCCGAATGGCCGAGCCCAGAGAGTGGTGGTGAATGGAGTTAAATCCAGCTGGCGGCCAATCACAGGTGGAGTTCCCCAAGACAGGTATTGGTTCACTTCTGTTTAGTATCTTTATCAAGGATCTGAATGAGAGGATCCAGTGCACCCTCAGTAAGTTTGCACATGACACCAGGTTGGGTGGGAGTGTCGATCTGCTTGAGGGTAGGAAGGCTCTGCAGTTTCAACAAGGCCAAATGCCAGGACCTGCACTTTGATCACAACAACCCCACGCAATGCTACAAGTTTGGGGAGGAGTGGCTGTAAAGATGCCTGGCAGAAAAAGACCTTGGGTTGTTGTTGGACAGCCAGCTGAACACGAGGCAGCAGAGTGTCCAGGTGGCCAAGAAGGCCAACGGCATCCTGGCTTGGATCAGGAATGGTGTGGCCAGCAGGAGTAGGGAGGTGTTTGTGCCCCTGTACTCAGCACTGATGAGGCTGCACCTGGAGTACCGTGTTCAGTTTTAGACCCCTCACTACAAGAAGGACATTGAGGTGCTGGACTATGTCCAAAAAAGGTCAACAAGGTTGATGAGGGGTCTGGAGAAGAAGTCTTATGAGGGGCGGCTGAGGGAACTGGGGCTGTTTAGTCTGGAGAAGAGGAAGCTGAGGAGTAACCTTACTGCTCTCTACAACTACCTGAAAGGAGGTTGTAGTGAGGCAGGTGTTGGTCTCTTCTCTTGGGAGAAGAACTAGCAATAGGACAAGAAGCAATGGCCTCAAGTTGCATCGGAGGAGGTTTAGATTGGATATTAGGAAAAATTTCTTTACTGAGAGAGTGTTCAGACATTGGAACAGGCTGCCCAGGGCAGTGGTGGAGTCACCATCGTTTGAGGTGTTCAAGAAACCTGTAGTTATGGCACTTCAGGACATGGTTTAGCAGTCATGGTGATGGATTGACAGTTGGACTTGATCTTAGAGGTCTTTTCCAACCTTAATGATTCTATGGAGACAGGCTTCAGGCAGTTGTTTCACAGCACTTCTGTCCATCACCAAACTCACAATACTGCAGCTATGTTTTTTGATCCGTAAGACCCTAGAGCTGTCATGGTCCAGGTATCCAGCAGGTAGAAAGTTTTGTACTTGTGCTAAAATGAGATTTCACTTCCTAAAACTTATGTTTAAGCCTTAACTCAGTTTTTTTGACATTCAAATGCTTTCTGTGAATTTGTGCCTCCATGGCTTAGCCTGCCTTCTCAGGACAGAGTCACTTAAGCAACTGATTTATGGAGACTTAGTAGCTGTCAAGCAGAGGGTTGGAGACCGACATAGCAACAGTCACACAAGTTCAGAGCAAATCCATTAAATCCTGTTCTCGGTGAATCCACATCTTAGACCTAACCCACCACCATGTCCCTCCTGTTCTACATAAGCGTAACCTTAATGACATCAGTGGGGAGCAGCTGATGGAAAAATGATTCATTCCTGCTGTTGAATTTCAGTCTGCAGACTATTGTGCTGAAGATGCATGCCAGAGTCATTAAAAAAATGATGAATTGTGACTGATCTTCAGAAAAATTTGGTATTTATAGTCCTTCAGCCACTTATTTCCTCTTAGTTAAAACTGCAGGTGGTATCCCTGTAAACAAAACATACTAACGTCTGCCTATAATTTCATTAGGACACGTAGGCTATTATCCCTGTACTTAGGTGGCCTATTTTGTGTTAAACGGAGTAATACCTGGGTGCTGTTGATCATACAAAGGTGTTTTATGTCTATAATGGTGTGCAAAGGAAGACAGTGTGCTCTGAAAAGTGCAGTTGGTGGTAATCCTTGCTACTTGAAATAACAGAAGACAAACAGGGTTGTCTTGACGTGGCACAAGGTGGGTTTTTTTTGTAAAATATGACATCATGTGTCTGCTTTCTGGATTACAGCATGAGTAGGACATACTTTCATAACAGGTTATCAGGCAGCTTGGATAAGATACCTGTCTTATCAAGAAATGAGCTGGTCAGGTCATTAAGTGTAGAAACAACTCCAGACTGCAGACACTTAAATTTGAATGTCTCAATATGCCTTTAGGGGAGTTAGATTCCTATTTTTTCATTATACTCAGTGGTAACCAATACAATGAAAGGAGTTTAGGGAATCGCTCATCTCACTCTGATATAGACTGATTCAGCTAGGCTTTGCTGACTGCATTAACTACCCCCCAGTTGACTAGAAAAGTGAATTAGGTGTCTAGTTCAACACCTGCTCCTAGATGTCTGCAATCCAGAGCTAAATCCAATGCCAAAGGCGTGATGCGGCAATTAAGTGACATAAATGCACTGATGTTTAATCAGTAGGATAGTCAGTGGGATAAATCTGTTCTCTCAATCCAAGAAGGTTGTGGCTATAGTAGGGCAGTCAAATTATTAGCAAGGTTTTTCATTGCAAGAATGCTTTTCTAACACCAACAGTAAAGAAGGGTAATTACATGTTCTTGATATCTGCCCAAGTAAGCCTAGGACTTGCTATAATAATTCAAATAGGACCAGTCAGCGTTTAAACTAGTAGAAGTAACAAGTGCTATACTAAGGCTCGAATAAATCTGATCATCGGCATAGTTATCATATCAAGGGAAGAATGTAGGTTATGCTCCACAATGTACATATCCATGCCTAAAATACTGGTTAGACACTAACTGCTACAGTGATTATAGGTATTAGGCCAGTTGTTATTTCAATTCACCCACCAACATTGTAGTACATCTCAGTTTGCCCTGGAAAATTTGGTATATAACGGATTGTTACTTACTGATTCTCTGAGAAAAGAAAAAAGCTAGCTTTCAACTAATCTAATAATATGTCTAGAATCCCTGATATGAATTATTGGGAATCTTTAAAGGGAAAAACTTACCTAGTTTAGTTCTAATAAGCAGACTATGTGTACTAAAGATAGCATATATGTATATATATATGCAGTGTTGCAGATTTTTTATAATGTGATACAGAAAAGAAAAATAAAAAATAGTTTTGACTTAAACATAACTTCTTTAATTAATTCATAGAACGTTTATTGTTTCATTTAACTTTCCTTGGAGTTCTTCAATATTTCTAGAAAGAATGTGAGGCTTTCCTTTGCCTACATCCTAATCTGTACATCAACTGTTACTTTCTTTTTGGCATGTTCATGGCAAGAGAAGATTTAGTGTTTATGATCTTTGTTTAAGCAGGCAATACATTTTTGTCCTGAAGGTCAAAGGAGGAACTGGGAAATTTCCTACTGCCATGAATATTTGTTTTGGGGCAAATTTTGCTGTAATACTGTGACAGATGATTCTGGGATTGTGCATTTGCTTGTGCAGGACAGATACATCTCTTTAAGTTCCCCTCATGCATGATCAGTGGCTGAAGACACTCAGATATTGAAGTACAAAACCGGAAAATAAACTTGACAAATCAGGAATGGAAATTTAGAGGGACATACATCTGGGGAATGCAGAGAACTCTCTAGCATATATTTCTGTAATCATTTAAGCTTTCAGTGACAGTGAAGAAACCAGCACAGACCTGGAATAAAATACCAAAACCAAAGAACACCAGTTAGAAGTTGTCCTGATTATTTTCCAGGGAGCTAAGACAAATAATGCAAATAAGATCAAACAAAGAATGCAAAAGAGCTCACAAAGACTATCAGTAACATTTTCAGTGCAAGTTCTGTTTCATTTTGCTCAGCTTGTGGGCTAAATTAACATATCTAAGGCAAAGGGAGGGAGAGAAGGTAAATCTATCTGCTGCTTCTCCATGTTGATGAGAGGACTTAACAGGCAAATTACGACTCCACTCATTCTGGCCATGGCAGACCAAAAGTGGCCACCTGGAGGTCACTTACTTGTAAGGTGGCTGGCAGTTAATAATGAAAATCCAGTGCAGAGCATGGTTCTACTAATGACTGGGAAACAGAAGGATGAGCCATGGGTACTATTTTCTTTTTTTTTTAGATCAATTTACTAAGCATCCTAATTTAAAAGAAAAGAAGATACTAGAATTGCAATTTGGTGTAACTGAAAAGAGGATGCAGAGAGAGGCCAGAGGAATGTAATAACCAGTACTGTGAGTTCAGAGCATTTATATCAGGATGACTTCAAGGGTGTAGCACAGCTACATGAGAGTGTGATATCATAGTCATTTTTGGTTCAGGACTCTTAAATAAGCAAGAATAAATAAGGTGAGGCCTCCCAGGCTGGATCAACACAGAAGGTTCAGAAGCATGCATATAAGAAACTTTCTAAGGGCACTGGCTTTCTTTTGACAAAATGAATGGTGGAATCTATTTCTAAGCTTAGGTCATGTTTTGCAAATAGAAAATAAAAGAGGGAAAAAGAGACTGTCACAGGATTCATAATCAGGCACTGAACTGGGGTGTAGGTGATGAGGTTCAAGGACCCTCAGCCATTTCATTGGGAACAAAGATGTCAGCCAAAGTCATAGCCCTCCCAGGAAGGTGGCAGTGCTGAGATGCTCTTTAGTGGAAAACTCAGGATGCCATACAGTCATATTAAATATAGATATTTATGTTGTAGATATAAATATATGTTATAGTATGCAAATATATTATTTATAATATATATAATACTATATTAAATATAGTACTCAAGGTGATAAGAAAGCTAAACAAAAAGGCTATTTATTGTTAAGCCCCTTCAGAGTGGAGATTCATCACGGCCAATCCCCCTGTGCATTGAAACACTTCATACAGCAAGAAACACCATCAACAGCAACAGGTGAGAGCAGTCCTCGTCTGAGCACCACACAGCTCAAACCAACCTGGTGCACATTCCTTCTTGCAGTCAAGAAAAGCGAACCAGTGGCTCACTTGATTTTACAGATTACACTTTACCAAACTGGAAGACAGTTTGGTAAAGATTTTACCAACCTGGGCAACCAAAGGGAGAAAACATCCAGAATCCTGAACACTGATTTCAGTGTCACTTTGCCAAGTGTAATCTCACTTAAGAATTTGCAACAATTCCTATTATTCCTGTATTGCATGCAACTCCTACTTTCTGCTCTATTAAGACACGTATCTGTGTTATGCAGCTGTCTAAAATCTGCTTTTACTTTAAAGACAGATGCAAACAGCTGTTTAATGAATCTGTCATTTCCTTATCTTCTCCATTTCTGCAGGCTGATTATTTCCAAGTGCTGCACAGTCTTTTAGACACATTTCTTGTAGGAAGAGTAAGTCACATTTTCTTCTGTATTTCTAATATTTATGTCAACTTGGGAAAAATATCCTCTCAACATTAAATCTTTAGAACTAAAAAAGAAACAAAGCAAGGGAATAAGTTGATACATTAGACATTAAATCTGATGTGATGTTTTACAAGTCTGATCTCACAAGGAGCATGTTGTCAAAGGAAATTCTTCAGCTTGTTCACATGCTCGTGAACTGAATGCCATTTCACTGCTTGATGGAAGTAATTTAGAATAATATGTTAAAATGCCATATATCATAGACGAGCAGTTTTCTCTGAGACCTGCTGCATACAGTCTAGACTGATTTTTAAAAATACTGTCAGTTACTGCTATAGTTTAGCACTCCTCAAGTTGACATATTCTGAAAGGCAGATTGAGGATAAGAGTGAAATATATTTAAATGTGAAGATAAATGAATGGGGAAAAACGAATGAAATTGCAGAGAGATTCAGGGAATATCTAAAAAGCATTCAGATGTACAAATTGCAATCAAGATGAGAACCATAAGAAGCCTACTAAAGTACAGCCTGATAAGTTATACGTAAAAACCCTATGTGAGTGATATGTGCATGCCATCTTCTTTCAAAAAGGTACAACTGAACAGTTTTAGGAAAGCAAGCTATACTGCAAGAAAGCGATAAATTTTGATTTTCTGTTTAGGTTTAATGTTGAGGTCTTTTTGTATTGAGAAAATGCAAGCCCAAGGTTTGAAATTCTGTTTTACTGTAACTTGGACTCACAGTGTCCAGTCAGTGTTTCCAAATAAGTAATCAATGGTTCTCTGATTAGATGCAGCCTGATTTTTTTTTTTTTTGGGTGGCCACAGTCACACTGTCTGTGGGTGCTGGCAGCTAGTGAGATGAATCTATAATACAGTGGTGCCTCTACCTCTGAGCGCTTCCAGGGATGTATACATGCTGCCTGCCACCTGCATGTCCTGGCTCACTCAGACATTCCAGAATACTCATAGATTAAATAAAAAACCCCTATTTTTCCACTTTTCTTATACTTCAGCTGACCCCCACGTCAATACATGGGGAAGTCCTGGCAGGATAGATTCTTTTATGTTTTCCCATCATGAACATGGACAGGCTGCAGTGGAAAAGTCTCTCCCCTGCCAGCTCCTTCTCCTATGTTGCCAGATCCCTGCCCTCCCTTGGCCAATGTGCTCTTTTCTGATTTATGTGGGATTTCCACACTCTTGGTTTCAAGACCTACCTGTAGCATCAGTAATTCTTACTATTCTGCTGCTTACTTTTCAAATGAATATTCTAATCCTGCAATACAGCTGATTCTTGCAATCCCAGTGAAGATATTGAGATTACTAACAAGGGGCTATGACTTCATCTTCATCTTATATACAAACTTTAGGCCAATCTAATTTGGAGATAATCCTTGCCAACTGAAAAACCAGAAAGATGAAACCAACCTCTTAAAAAGTGCAAAAATATTGAGTAAATATGTGTACATGTACTTACTGGCATACATTACTGGGAAACATCTAGTAACTAGAACTCCAAATATTTCATTGCCTTTTTTGTAGCTGAGAACCTGTTTTGATGACACTTGGAATGATGCTCTGAAGTGGCACATGGTTAGATGGCTGACACAAGCAAGAGATGTTTGCCCACCAAGTGAACTGAGACTCATAGGTGATTTATACATGGTTAACTGCTTCTACACACCAGGGCTGGAATTCGTTTGACTCGACTCACAGGTTTAGGAATTAGGTATCTGAAGCTATGATAATCCATCCCTCCCTGTCTCCTTTGCAGTCAGTTGAGATAAGGATTCACTTTCAGAGTGTGAGCTGTCTGACCTATTTTGATCATCTGTTTTGGATGAGATACTTTAAAAGTGTTTGTCCCTTTCCTTGGACTTTAAAGGGAACCTGGGTCACCAGCTCAGATGGAAGTGTCTGTAGGTTGTTCAGATGATTTAATAAATATTTAGGGAACTTATAAATACTTATAAACATCTGAAGGGTGGGTGTCAGGAGGACGGGGCCAGACTCTTTTCAGTGGTGCCCAGTGACAGGACAAGGGGCAATGGGCACAAACTGAAGCACAGGAAGTTCCAGCTGAACGTGAGGAAGAACTTCTTCACTCTGAGGGTGATGGATCACTGGAATAGGTTGCCCAGGGAGGTTGTGGATTCTTCTTCTCTGGACATATTCAAGACCCACCTGGAAGAGGTCCTGTGCAACCTGTTGTAGGTGACCCTGCTTCAGCAGGAGGGTTGGACCAGATGACCCACAGAGGTCCCTTCCATCCCCTACCATTCAGTGATATCACAATATCAAAGAATTTTATATCTGAACTGCTCAGAAATATATATTTTTTTTTTCTATGGGCATGTTTTATAGATTGTTTCCTATATTGCATTTTTTTTCCAAAGTTTTCTAAATCCTGTTAAAATGTTAAGTACCATTTTATTTCTTTTAACTATTCAGAAGATATTAAAATTCTATTTCTGAATTATCTACAACAGTAAGGGGGACGTTAAAAATAAAATATTGATAACACAGTTTTCTCTCAGAAACTTTTCAATAACTATATAGAACTCAGCAGAATACTTTTGCATGGTAAGCTACAAAGCAACAAAAACATCAGGTGAAATCCCATACACAGAAATAAATGACAGCAATCCCACAGATAGCCAGTGAGTCAGGACTTTATCCCCAGCTTGTAGTGGAGCACTTCCACTGACATAATACACCCCTAAGTAGACAATTACATCACCATAGCACATGCCTTAATCTCCTTTCCATTCTTAAACACTTCCCAAATTTTGCTCAGTAGTATTTTGCCGAACATGATGAATAAAATGGTCTTTGCTTTATGACATATCTGTATATAATTTTCTGTATGTTTCATTAGGTTTGAGAAAATTTTTGAAATTTATATTATGAAATAAATGAAACTTATGAAAGTAACAGTAAACTAGAAGAAGAAAAAATACTTTTTTTTACAAGGCAAACTGAAGCACAAGAAAGGTGTTCTTGGAAAGACAGGATTTGTGGTGAAGGCCTTTTCTTTAGAGGCTGAAATATATATTGATGCTCTCTAACTTATAATGGATCTGACCTTTATTGTGAGTAGATTTGTTCTAGTCAGTACCATATGTTTCTCGGAAGACTTTCAATAAAGAGCTCCTATGCCTTGATTTCTACTCTGTGTTTTCTTGATGGTGCTGTTAGGCACAGCTCACATGCATTTCTGGAGAACTTGGTTGCTAAATTTACAGAAGATTTGGAAAAGGATGATCCTTGTGAGTTACCTAGGAAGAGACGTACATCTGACATTTTCTACCATTTGTATCTCCCATTAGACTCATTTTAGCTGAGACCTAATTTCAAATAAGTAAAGTGACTAAAAATAATGACTGGATTGAAAGACAGCATTGAAATTATTTTTCATTCTGTTTTCATTGATCAGAAGGAGTCTCTTACTAGAAAAATTCCTACTGGGAAATTAATGTGGTTGAGTTATTTGTTCATAAATATGCAGCAATAAAAGTAAGGAAATTATATTTTTAGGCTCTTTGAGGATGCTGACATATCTAAAGAGTGGGAATTCTCAGCAGGGGAGTTTAGGGAATGCATCTATGAGTATCCCCAATAATATATCCAACAACTTTCAACGACATACTACTTTTACTTTTTTATTAGTCATTTTTCTTATATGTCAGAAGCTTGTAGCAGTTTAGCTACCACTGAAGAGTTCAAGATTTGCATCGGTGCTAATTTCTGTTGCCTATTTTCACAGCTGTCAGTTTTATTTTTTGCAGGGTGGGGGGCAGTTTATAATAGGACACTATAAACTCAGTACATAAAAAAACCTGCATTTCTACACTCTGCCAAATTAACACAGTGGCATCTTTTAAGCTGTAGTTATTGGTAAAACCTACGAAATTGTGGATTTAACATTTCTTCTACTTCAGGTAAAATCTGGAAGGGGGAAAATAAAGGACTTTGAGCCTACTACTTTTATATCTGCTTAAATCTTTCGCCTCCTCACTAAGGGTGATAAAACAGAGATCAGTTCTATTTTGGTTTATGAGAACTATGGAAAATCAAAGTCTACATGGCCTGCCAGGTAGCTAAAACTGAGTCACAAACTGGGTGAAACAGTCATTCTGCGTGGTCTCAGGATCCCATCTGTGGGCAGCACCTCTCAATTTCTTCCTTAGACTGTACAGTCAATGCTCAAGATAACTCTTGGAAACAGACAGTCACAACATCTGTAAAAAATCAGATATTGCACATCTTTGAAAAAGGGTACACCTATAATTCTGACCTCTCAACCATTTTCTCATGCTGGGAAAGTGGTTTCATTCTGGCTTCTATGTTTTTGCTCACACAGCTCTTGGTAATGCCTTGGCTGGACAGTGCTGCAACTCTTACAGTTTTAGAAAGTAAACTATTTACCCTATTACTTCTAGTCACTTTTGAACCCAGGACTGTACCTGATGTAGAACCGAGAGGTAGATTTTCACAGAGTTGCACAGGTGGACACGTTGTTCCTAGGCATTGTCAGTACTGTGGATTTAGCAAGTAAGCCCTGAGGCTTCTTCTGCGTTTGTTCCATGACCAGCAGATCCATCATAATGGCTTATCATTTGCCATCTGGTATATATTTTCTTGGCTAGTTGAGACATCATGCAGTTTACTTTTGCACATGTTCCTTGTTCTTTCTATATCAATAATAACAGTGTCATAATAATAGGAATAAAAAATAAATACAACTCTCCCAAAACTGAGACCACTGATCTCTTAACTAATAAATAGTATTTGCTTGATTTGCCTAAGACACTCTGTGGTTTGGTCCTGCTGGCAGTGCTGGAGATTTTCCAGATGCAGAGGATTATGAAGTCTTGGACAGCATTGCTATTTCTTGCAGTTTTTACTAGGAGACTTACAAAGCTGACATAACTAAACAGCCCAGGTCTCGGAGTCATGTGAAAATCTAATATTCCATTTAAAAAAAGAGTTTCAGCTGTGGAGTAAACATGCAGTACCACTTAAGGGCTTTCTAAAAAGCTCAAAGAGCAGATGCTCTAGAAGGCATTGTAACTATGATAATTGCAAAGAACAATACTATTTATGTTTAGTTGGCTCCACAATTTTTCTGCTACTTTTTCTTTTTTCTTACAATAGAAACCAAGAAGTCTTCCTGTAAAAATTATGGTTATTTGTTCCTTCACCAGCCAGATTCACTGTAGTCGCCATGTTGGCTCAGATTTCTCATCCTTGTTAGTTCTGCATCCCAAGTTCCACACTAGCTAGTGCTACTGTTAACTGGGCAATGATTTAGTTTCCTCCGTCCATTAAAAACAAAACAAACACCAAAAAAATCAAATAGACAAAAGAATAAAAAACCCATTAATACTATAAAAATATTTTTTCTGTAAAAATAATTGATACTTCCTTCAAAATATGGGAATTTTTTTTTTCAGACTTTCTGAAAATCATGAGAACACATCACATTGAATCAGCAGGGGGGAAAAAATGGAGAAAAGCACAATTTTGATGATAAATATGAATGATGTAGTAAAAAGAAATAAATCCATGTTAATGTCCATCTTGCTAAAAAAGCTCTACATTCATTTATTTTTTTGTATCTCCCACTACAGAGGAAGGTACAAGGAATCCAGCAGTACTCATATGCAGGACCCAAAACGCTCTATAACAAGTTTTAGCTCTATAAAATATTAAATTATGATGGCTCCTATTTTCAGTAAGTTTTGAAGATGGAATTGCAGCTGGTGAACATTTGTTCTCTGCAATCTCTGGAAATACAAATAAAAAAACCCCAAACTGCTTGGCTGAAACCTCAAATGCCAAGAGAGGATGGCAGACACTACAATGTAGTATTTACAATATTAATGAGGCAGCAATGGCTAATAGCTCAAGGAAGCTTATTTAAGAGTCAGTTCACAGCTAGTAATGAAAATTTGTAACAAAAAAACAATTACAAAAATTATGAACATAAAAATAAAAAGTTAGTAGAAAACTCCTAGCATTAATGTTTTACAGAATTCTCAAGACATACTCTGTCGTTATTTGTTTTTCTAGACTGAGTGCTGGTTTGTTGTACTTTGTTTCTTGGGCATCCAGATTTGCCCAAACCAGAAGTCAGGTTTTAATACTGTGTTGAAATTGAGTATGTAAGAATCATATCGTGCAATGTCACTTCTGAAAACAGAACTGTTATGGAGGAGTACTAGATTTTACTTTGATTTCTGTTGCAGGTTTTCAGAAGTTTAAGTTGGTCTCATAGTTATGAAAACTATCCTTCCTCACCTGTTCGCAGTTAGTTCCTTCACTTTATATTTACAATTCATTTTCAAGTAGTCGTGCTAACATGAGCATGTCCAGTAAATAACAGCTAAAAGGAAGCAGGTGCCATGCATAATGAAATTCCAATCTCACAGTAGCTGAAGTAGAAATGTTATTGGTGAGGATATTTAAATAAGTAAAGATGAAATAAAATGGAGATAAAGCAGACGTTTTTAGTAAAACCTTCCCAGATCCACTTTGGAACCTCTCAAACAGCTGAGATATTCTCCTTTTTCCCTCTCTTCCTGCTATATCTTTCTTTGGTATCTGTGTAAAATATTTGAAACATGAGACCATGGATGAAATAATAAACTGTTTTCTTCCATGCTTGAGAATGACGCCAGAAGAGCATCCATGGAAACTAACACCTTATTAATCCACACAGCAGATGCAGACAGGCTGAGGTAGGAACCTTACTTCAGTCTCTTACTGTACCTTGAGAGGGATTAATAGTAAATAATTCTAAAAAACCCCAAGACACACACCCCCTCCCCCCATATACCAAAATAAAAAGAACCCCAAGAACATCCTATCCAGACATTTACAATTTTATGTATGCGTAAAAGTCTAAGAAGTTTTGGGGGTTTTATTTTTCGGAGCTCCTTTCTTTGGTTTCACAATAAACCTAAGGAGAATTCCTCAAAACTTAGTTGATATTCTCTTTCAGAAACACTAAAAAACATTCTAATTCTACCCTCCAAGGAGTCAAGCTGTGAGCAATATAATTTTCAAAGTAGGAAAGAAGGGTATACATTGGTTATGGGCAATCTGTTCTTGTAACTTCTATAATCAGCCAAGATGACGAGCTATGGCCTTCCTCATTATAACAGAAAATCAGATTTACCTCTGCCAAAAGAAATAGTAATGCTTAGCATTTATACAGATCTTTATTTCTTAAAGCTTTTTAGAAATATTAACTAATTGCAGGCAGAGTTATGAAGTTTCCAGAAAAAAATACCACTACCAAAAAAATACCACAACCTAAAATTCTATGAAGTAAAATAAAATTTCTGCAGGGAAAAGGATCCTGGAAATGCAGCTCATTTATACTTAGACAATTACTTGCAGAGGATAACAAATCAACAGCACCAATATTAATCTTGTTACAACAATAAACTTAATGTTTGCAATCGCAATTGTAATTATTTCTAATAAAAATTTTGGTCACGAGGTTGTCAGAAGGATGACCTGACATAGTGCCTTTATGATAAGAGGTTTGATCTGATCACTCAGGATGTTTTTTTTCCATGTCTGTATTGTATTATTTATGTGTAAGCCATTTGCTCTGGTGAAGAACTGCGACCTAACTAGTACAGCTTAACAGTGTAACTGCACTTTTAAATCACTGCAGTGGTTTAATATTCTAGGATGGACAAGCCTTTCAAGCAGAAGTATTAAAAGCAGAAGTAAAAATGATAGGTTAACACTCTATGATAAAAATTTGTCAGGTATTCAAGGTACTTGAGCTGTTTTACAGCCAAAAAATGGCATCCTTCAGATATCTTCCAAATGATCATTTGAAAAGGTCATTCATAAAGAAATTCTGTGGCTGGAAGGAAATCTGTAGTGGTCACGTTTTCTTGTACATGTAGCTAGATTTATATAACTTATTAGTGTCTCTTATTTAGTAATATGCACTACCCACCTGCTAAGGGATTCTGTAATGAAACAGCTGTTGTTGCTTTTTTGTTTGTATAGCGGAGTGTTGTAACATATTATTTAAAAAAAAATATTTATACCTTTATGCCTGTTCACATCTTTGAAAGCAGGCCAAAGAAATAACACTTACATTTATACTTATTCCTCATCTCTCCCACTACAGGACTCTCATACTTACAACAAAAATTTGTCTCTATATTAAAAAAAAAAAAAAGATTACATTTGTTGAATAAGCAGACTTGTCAATTACAGTCTTCATTCTAGAGCTCTAGGTGTTAAAATATGTCTGGACATTTTCTATTAGAAGTAAGTTTTTTCTTACTTTTTCTTTTTTCCTATTTTTTTTAAGCTTAAATCCAGCATTGCTGTAGCTCACGTGGGTGGGAATAGCAGTATTTATGGCTTGAGTCAGGCTAGCATTCATCTACAAGGAAGTTGTTTTCTAACCCAAGAGATGTCTCATTTGTATATGTTGCTATACGAGAGAGCGGCATTTGCATACAGAAATATTTCTAAGACATTACTTCATTGCAAGCCTGTGTCTTCAGCCAAAATAAACTATTATTTTCCTGAAATTTCCTGTGCTTGTCGTGTTCATCTCTCACTTGCTTAGGTTCACTCAAATACTGCTTGTAAATCAAGTCTCATTTGAGCACACTTCATGTTGGTTGTGGTGGTGTGGTTGCATCTGCTACAAGACTGGGAGGCACTTTGGTTTACGTGCTTCCTTCTGATATGTCTGTCTGTGCATCCAAGGAGGTACTTCATCTGTTTTCATAACGCCAGTGTAGGTCTAGCTAACCTTAGGTACTGCAAGAAGAACAACACATATTAAACTTTATCATCATCAGAAACCACAATGCCAAAGACAATGTACAAACTATTGACCTCTTCCTTGAATCAGGACAAAAAAACACAATCATCAAAACTGTAACGTGCTAGTGACACAATGTTATTAAAATTGCTATCCAGACAAAGACAGGAAAGGTCTTTGGAGAAAAGGAAAAATTTTGTTTATCCTCCCCCCCGCCCCCTCGTTTGTTGGACACAAGCTCTGGGCAGAAAGTTACACAAACTCTTGGATATTAAATACCACCAGTTTCTGAATATTTTGAAGATGTTACTAGTGCAGTGGTTCTCAAAAACACTCATGAAGTGAAACTCCATTCTATCTGCTCTAAATTCTGTTTCCCGAATCCTATTGATTGCATCTTGTACATGGATAGTAGCAAGACAGCAACAATGTAAAATAAACCCCATTAACCTTACAGTTGGGCTACCTCACTGCAGGCCTATGCTTTTCTTTTGTATCTCATAAACCTTCCACGCCAAATTATCATTGTTACCCCTTTGCAGAAAATCTAGTAGGTTTTTTTCTCCCAGAAAGGTTTAAATGTATCTGCAAGCCATTGACACTTTTGCTCAGAGTGGAATCTACACCAAAGAAACACAATATAAGGACACAGAACACCTGCACCAGACTATTTGTTCTTGATTTAGCAACTGAAGCAGTCAAAAGTGCTACTGGAAACCAGAAAAAAACCTTGAACTGGACTGCGAGCTGCAGGCATTATCCCAGCATGAAGCCTGACAGATGCTTCATCCCTTTGTCAGAAACAGATCTATGGTCTTAAGGTTGAGAAATACTGTATTTTGGCACTATGTAAGTGCTATTCCCATATCCTCAACAGCAAACTGCCTTGTCGGAGAGCTGCAGTGTGTTTTAGTATGTATTCTTTATCCTTGTTCTTTACACTGGAATACTTTATAGATCCCGTGAAATGTTTAACCAGTATCAAAATTTGGGAAAAAGTATTTTTTAACTAAAAGATTTAGCAGAAAATATTCTTCTTTTACAGTTATCCAATTTGAACACAAAATGGCAAAAAATCTATTTCTCAGTGTAAGATTTTAGTCAGATCAAGAAACAACAGAAAATATATACATGCAAGAAAATTAGAAAAAGTGATTATTTGCATTAATTCTGTGGTACCATGAATGCCATTAAGTAAAAGGTACAGCTTTTTGAGCGTTTGTTAAGAAGTGGTTTCCTTCTTCCAGTAAAGCTTAAAGCTACTTCTCTTTATGTGATCTTCATCTGTGATATACAAGGGAAAAGAAAAAGAAACAGAAAAAACTATGAGAAAGGACAAGATATGTCATGGAGATGATTTTCTCAATCCGACTTAATGACTTAAGTCATAATGTTAATCAGGTCATACTAGCGCCATTGAAGATAATGTCCATGGGGGGAATTAAGTGTAGAATCCCACTCCTTCTTCCAGTTTGCTCTATGCATAGACTTACTTTGACTTTGCTGAACACAGGAAAAATAAAATTAGACACATTGCCTTGTCCACTGCTGAGAGCTAATCACCTGTAAAATACTTAAAATTCACTGTTACACAGTTACCATCAGCTCTGAAAGGACTCCAAGCTGGTTTCACTGGAGTTGTATGTTCTCTAATCTTGGATGACAGAGGACTTCTGGCAAGATCCTGTAAGACTCAACCCAGTGGGAGTTTCAGTGCTGGTTTAAATGGAATGGGATCCGTGAAAGTGAGTGAGAAAATCTCTGCATTACAGCTTTAGCCTATCTCTGACTAGGAAACAACGCACTTAACCATTGTTCCTCCTTTCGTGAGGTTAGTTGTGCTCATTTGGGGTTTATCTGTCCACACCAGTAACACCTTAACAGCTGGAAACTCTCATTGGTTCATGTCATATTATATTGGGTGCTCCATAAACGCACAGAAAAAAAACCCCAAACCAAACCCACACACCTGATTGCCTGTCCTCAGAGTTTAACAGGATTTCTGTTTGTATTGTACATAGCATTGTACAATATCTCCAGCACATTACTGATGTCAAAGATTGAGGGTATATACACCTATGAGAGTTCTAAACCTACACATGCCTATATTTTATTTTCTTTTTCCACTGGTACTAGGAGCAAAGCTTATCATGATTTGAACAACGAAAGCCTGCAGAGAAAGCTGCAAGGAAAATCAATTTAAATCCCCAAAATCTGAACCAACTACAACACACAGAAAAGGAAAGAAAAAGAGAGGAAAATAAAGAAGTCCTCGTCCAGTTTATGTTATCTGTTTGGTAACGCAGCTATCCAGGTACCGTACTTTCCATGCAGTATCAAAAATCTACTGATTATTGGGAAGATTGGCACTTTACAGAAATAGCACAGACCAACCCTGCCACATCGACTGTGCCACTGCAATTAGCCATTTCCAAACAGTACACTTCACTGAACAACTTCTGCAAGGATTAAATAACCCTTTCTGTTCCCACCCATTTTTTTTTCTTCTTCCTTTTGTTCTGTTATGTCATGCTATGTTCTGTTATGTTCGGTTATGTTGTTCTGTTATTTTCTACGCTTGTAGCCCTTTGGGGATGTGTAATGAGAATAGCAGCTCAAATGAGAAAGCAGAAAATATAAAGCAGTGAGCGTAGGTTTAGTAAAGTGACAGCTGCCATTAGAGATAAGGTAATTCTACTAAAAGGCTCCAGCAGAGATTAAAAACTAGCCCACACTGCCAAGCTGCCAAAGAAAGAAAAAAGCTTGTTTCGAGGTATTTTGCTCTGTTGATTCTTCTTTTTTTTGGTGGGAGGAGGGAGGGCTGGTGAAATTCATGAAGAATTTATCCTCATATTTCACTTCTATCCTCCTATAAATAGCTGGGAGGGGGGAGGGGGGAATAAAAACATCCTCTTTTCCTTTAAAGAGTATAGTCTCCTTTTTATACAGCTGTTGTTGTCCAAACCCAGCCAGCTCCTGCCTTTTCTTGTCATGTCCCACAGAAAAAGGAAGACAGCAAAAGAAAGGGAGAAATCTGGCACACAAACAGTGAAATGTAAAAAAAACACATTCAGCCTTTTGTGAGCATTTGAAAACAAATCCACGAAAATTTCCCTGGTCATTATTGCATATTTGAACTAATTAATGACTCCCCCTTCAGTCTCCTGTATCTTCCAAATAAAATATAAATGGTTTAAACAACTGAAAATTACACAATGGAGAAAGTGCAGTTATAAGTTTCTTGTTCAGCTCAGTCTTTTTACAGAACAGTTTGAATCACATTACCTGCCTTGATGCTGGGTAGTTAAACCTTGGACCTCAGGACGACTAACTTTGGCTTCTTCAAGGAGCTACTGGGAGGAACCCCGTGGGCCACGTCTCTCAAAGGCAGGGGGGTCCATGAGTGCTGGTAGTTGTTTAAATGTCACTTCCTCCACGCTCAGGAGTGGTGCATCCCCCTGAGAAAGAAATCTAGCAAAGGAGGCAGGAGACCTGCAAGGTTGAACAAGGAGCTTCTAGCGGAGCTCAGGTGGAAGAGAAAGGTACATGGAATGTGGAAAGAGGGGCAGGCCACTTGGGAAGAGTACAGGAATGTGGTCAGAGCATGCAGGGATACAACGAGGAAGGCTGAGGCCCACCTGGAATTGAAGCTGGCAAGGCATGTCAAAAATAACAAGAAGGGCTTCTTCAACTACATCAGCAGCAAAAGAAAGGCTAGGGACAATGTGGGGCCGCTGCTGAATGAGGCGGGTGTCCTGGTGACGGAGGATGCGGAGAAGGCAGAGCTACTGAATGCCTTCT
>Ga0065711_1032239_pt1 | contig 27723 bp, 17 predicted proteins | sample Hoacrofraction12_FD_59098 | JGI IMG/M metagenome (GOLD analysis project Ga0065711, IMG submission 59098) | Hoatzin crop microbial communities from Cojedes, Venezuela - Epithelial fraction 12 v2 (version 2) | ecosystem: Host-associated > Birds > Digestive system > Esophagus > Crop | place...
CCTGGACAAGATCCTGTGCAGCCTACTGTAGGTGACCCTGCTTCGGCAGGGGGGTTGGACTAGATGACCCACAGAGGTCCCTTCCAACCCCTATTATTCTGTGATTCTGTGATTCTGTGATTCTGTCCCAACACCCGCTGGAAGCCAGTGCCAGTTCTGAGGCCCCTTTGCAAGTCTAGCCATAGAGCATGTCCAGACAGATCAGGCACTTCCCATTCCTCTTCCACCATGCATTGTCCTGGCAAGCCATCCTCTGGCTCCACAGAGCACATCTACAAATGTATCCAGCATTTCAGAAGCCACACACACACCTGCTGAGCATTAAAGCAAACACCTCCTTTAACACCAAATTATCTTGCCGTGTCTACAAAAATCTTGTAAAGTTTTACGTCTGCTTCCAAAGCTGCTATGTATCTGGATGTTTTGGTTTCAGTATTACTCAGCACATGAGTTTTCCTGCTTTGAAAATAGGAAATTCACTAGCCCAACAGGTAGCCCATTAGTCCTAAGAGTCTGTCCTCTATTGCTCAACTTGGACACAACTCCCATTGACACAATTAAAAAGTTTCCTCGAGGAAAGGCTAAGGCATGGGTGTGCACTTAGCCAGGTATTTCAAAATAGTCTTTGTGAGCCATGCCGTGGACTTCTGCTTCTTTCTAAACATATTTCTCAATAGGCAATGGGTGTGCCACTGAACAATTGACTAACAACTTTTTCCTGTAAGCCCTGGATTAGAAGGAATGCTTGCTCTTGAGAGTAAGCAGCATTATGGTATTACAGGACACTGTGTCTAACAGGTGGCTGTGCGGAGTATGCTGACCTACCTGCTGAGACAATAGAAGTAGTAACTTCTTCTATTGCAAGAATACAAATCTTCCATTTTTCCACACATTTTGCAACCCAACTATCACAAGCTAGCGAGGCTCATTGACAGAGCTTTAAACTAGACTTGAAGGGATAATACCAGGCTTCCCTGTAACAAGCTGTGGGATGACATGCCAAGGATGGGGTGCTAGCGAGGGCCCTCAGCCTGTTGGTTCGAGACGTGCTGGCTACACTGCAGCACACTTGAAGTCTTACGGAGAGGAGCCAGGAGCTCCTGAGGTAATAGGGGCAAACAGGGAAACACCAGTGAAACACCTCAAAGGAATCAGAATCATAGAATCCTAAAATGTTTTGGGCTGGAAGGGACCTGAAGAGGTTATCTAGCCCAACCCCCTGCAGTGAGCAGGGACGTCTTTAACTAGACCACGTTGCTCAGAGCCCCATCCAACCTGGCCTTGAATGTTTCCAGGGATGGGGCCTCCACTACCTCTCTGGGCAAACTGTTCCAGTGTTTCACCACCCTTACCGTAAAAAATTTCTTCCTTATAACCAGTCTAAATTTTAGAATTAATACCTTCGAGAAGGTGACACGTCCGACAGCCCAACTGAATTGCCTCTACACCAATGCACGCAGCATGGGCAACAAACAGGGACTGCTGGAAGCCACCGTGCTTCTAGAAAGCTATGACCTAGTTGCCATTACTGAAACTTGGTGGGAGGAATCCCACGACTGGAGCATGGCTGTCGATGGCTACAGGTCGTTCAGAAGGCACAGGCAAGGAAGGAAGGGCGAAGGCATTGCCCTCTACATCAATAAATGGATAGATTGTGAAGAGCTGTCTCTGAAGAATAGCCACAAGCAGGTTGAAAGCTCATGGGTAAGAATCAGAGACCGAGGCAACAAAGGGATCCTTGTGGTTGGTCTCTGCTCCAGGCCGCCTGATCAAGGGGAGCCTACTGACAAAGCCTTCTTCCCCCATTTCCAGCAGGCTTCGCGCTCACAAGCTCTCATCCTGCTGGGGGACTTCAAGTACCCCGACATCTGCTGGATAAGCAGCACGGCAAGCTGTGGGCAATCCAGAAGACTGCCGAAGTGCATGTAGGACAACTTCTTAACCCAGGTAATAGACATCCCTACCAGAGGGGATGCAATACTGGACCTGTTGATCACCAATGCAAGTGAGCTGATCAGTGACGTCAAGACCGGAGGCAGCTTGGGCTGCAGTGATCACGCACTGGTGGAGTTCACACTCCTGAGGGATAAGTGTCAGGTGAAAAGTCGGGACCCTGAATTTTAGGAAAGTCAACTTCCAGCTCTTCAAGTAGTGAGTCAATAGGACCTCCTGGGAAACTGCCCTCAGGGACAGGGGAGCAGAACAGAGGTGGCAGATCTTTAAGGACATTTTCCATAGAGCACAAGAGCTCTCGATCCCCAGGTGCAAGAAATCAGGAAAGGAAGGCAAGAGATCAATATGGCTGAGTCAAGACTTGCTGGTCAAACTCCAGGGCAAAAAGGAAATGCACAGGCAGTGGAAGCAGGGTACAGGTATCCTGGGAAGAGTATAGGCATGCTGCCTGGTTGTGCAGGGATGGGGTCAGGAAGGCCAAGGTGCAGCTGGAGGTGAACTTGGCAATGGATGCAAAGAATAATAGGAAGAGCTTCTACAGGTATGTCAGTCAGAAGAGGAAGGTCAAAGAAAGCGTACACGCCCTGATGAGCAAGACTGGAAAACTGGTAACAATGGATGAGGAGAAGGCCGAGGTACTCACCCACTTTTTTTCCTCAGTCTTCACTGGCAACCTCTCTTCCCTCACCTCTCGAGTGGATGGACCACAAGATGGGGACTGGTGGAGCAAAGTCCTTCCTACCGTAAGAGAAGATCAGGTTTGCTGCTATCTGAGGAACCTGAACAGCCTACGGGACCTAACGAGATACAACCCAGAGTCCTGAGGGAAATGGCCGATGCAGTTGCCAAGCCGCTCTCCATGATATTTGAAAAGTCATGGCAGTCAGGTGAAGTCTCTGGTGGCTGGAAAAAGGGTAGAAATGAGGCCTCTGGGAACTACTGACCTGTCAGTCTCAGCCTGCGAAGATCATGGAACAGATCCTCCTAGAAGCTATGCTAAGGCACATGGAGGACAGGGAGGTGATTCGAGACAGCCAGCATGGCTTCAACAAGATCATGTCCTGTCTGACCAACCTAGTGGCCTTCTGGGATGGAGTGACTACATCAGTGGACAAGGGAAGAGCTATGGATGTCATCTATCTGGATTTCTGTAAGGCCTTTCACACAGTCCCCCACAACATCCTTCTCTCTAAATTGGAGAGATGTGCATTTGATGGGTGCACTGTTCGGTGCATGAGGAATTGGCTGGATGGTCGCATCCAGAGGGCAGTGGTAAACAGCTCAATGTCCAGATGGAAATTGATGATAAGTGGTGTCCCTCAGGAGTCTGTACTGGGACCAGTACTGTTTAATATCTTCATCAATGATATACACAGTAGAATCGAATGCACCTTCAGCAAGTTTGTAGATGACACCAAGCTGAATGGTGTGATCAACAGGCCTGAGGGAAGGGATGCCATCCAGAGGGACCCAGACAGGCTTAAGAAGTGGGCCTGTGCAAACCTCAAGACGTTCAATAAGGCCAAGTGCAGGGTCCTGCACACAGGTTGGGGCAACCCCCAGAATCAATACAGGCTGGAGGATGATGGGACTGAGAGCAGCCCTGAGGAGAAGGACTTGGGGGTGCTGGTGGATTAAAAGCACTCACAGCCCAGAAAGCCAACCGTACCCTGGGCTGCATCCCCAGCAGCGTGGGCACAGGGCGAGGGAGGGGATTCTGCCCCTCTGCCCCGCTCTGCTGAGACCCCCTGGGAGTCCTGTGTCCAGCTCTGGAGCCCTCAGCACAGGGCAGAGCTGGAGCTGTGGGAGCGGGGCCAGAGGAGGCCCCAGCAATGATCCGAGGGCTGGAACCCCTCTGCTGGGAGGGAAGGCTGGGAGAGCTGGGGCTGGTCAGCCTGGGCAGGAGAAGGCTGTGGGGAGACCTGAGAGCAGCTGCCCGTGCCTGGAGGGGCTGCGAGAGAGCTGGAGAGGGGCTGGGACAAGGGCAGGGAGTGACAGGACAAGGGGTGATGGCTTCAAACTGAAAGACGGTAGGTTTAGATTAGATAAGAGCAAGAAATCCTTCACTGTGAGGGTGGGTAGGCCCTGGCCCAGGCTGCCCAGAGAAGCTCTGGCTGCCCCCTCCCTGGCAGGGTTCAAGGCCAGGTTAGACAGGGCTTTGAGCAACCTAATCCAGTTGAAGATGTCTCTGCTCATTGCAGGGGAGTTGGGGCTAGATGGCCTTAAGGTTCCTTCCAACCCAAACCATTGTATGATTCAATGAGCATTTTATTATATAGCCTCAGTATAAAACAGAGCTACACAAGTTTTCGGAAGTATGAGGAATATTAGGAAGCATAACTAGGCAAAGCTCATATATCTAATCAGGAAGAAATTCAAAACACAACTTTGCTTTTCTATGCATAATACTTATGAGGTACACCTATACATATAATCATAGCTATACCTTTTGAGTAGAAGCACTCCAACTGACAACTCAGGAGCAAACCCTTTGTATCATATGCCATAGAACATTATGTAGAACTAAACATACTATTGCCTTATTTGTTGATATTTCTGTTATTGTTACTACACTGTACTGATCGCTGTCTGTGACAGAAATGCATGTTGTCAGGGATAACAACTCAGACAGTCAAGAAAAGAGAGATCACTTTTTAAAAAGTCTTTGTCCTAAATCTTCCATATTTTTTACTTTCTAAAGACTAACAACAGTTCTGGAAACATCTGTCTCCACATCATTACAGATATCACCAAAATGTGCCACCACTAAGGAAGTATTGTTTCTAGGGTCTATCAGCACTATTAAAAAGATCTCTTGTTTTTGAGTGGAATGGGGGAAAATAACCATCGAGTAAAGACCATCAAGACTGGCAGCAGATTTCTCACCATTTGAATCTATAAACCAAACCCCAGTGCATTCCTAGTGACTGCTTTCAGCAGAACATGGCTGAACAAGCACAGGAATCCCTCAGTTTAATTCTGCGGCCTCCACCATGCAAAAGTCAGAGCAGGTATGCAAAGTCATCTGGCAAAGTAAAGACAGAAAGTCATCACCTGAGCTTGTCCTGAAGAGCAGTAGGCTTCCTCAGAACTGGATGAGATGCATGCAACTTCTCCCTTAGCTTTGAGGAAGGTGGCACCTTACTATCATGTGAAAATGGCAGTGTTTTCAGAAGGAAACAGAATGCTCTTGTGTGAACAGCACAGCATAGTGACTGCACAGAAACACTGAAGGAATACAGAGCCAGACTAAGCACCTAGAAGTTACTAACATAACTAATTGCAGAGGTAGTAGGGACAAGAGAAAAGACTTCTGCTTGAGGGCTACAAGTGTTTCTTGGAAAATGTGTAACTACTCCAACAGCTGCCCATACTGAAACTTGGTTGTAGTTCACAGACCAAACCCCAAATATTTCAATTAGTGTATGGGGATATTCAGCGCCTTGAAATTTAAGTCAGTTACTCTGTTGCCTAAATAGAAATTACAGGTGACTGATTTTAGAAATCCAAGCATTGTCCTTAAATTGTACCTGGTTATAAAGAAGGAATGCAGTATATATCACAGAAAAGTGGGGAGGTTTAATGCTCACACTGGTTTGTGATGCTTTGACAAATGGCATTCTATGAAGTAGAATGGTTTATTAAAACACTAAGGAAAAAGTCATGCACATCAGTGACGTCCATTTAATGACAGAAAAAAAAAAATATCTAAGAAAAGCATGCCGTCAATAAACAGGAATTTTGACAAAGTCACAGTGCAGTTCTGCTGTGTCTGGGAGCACCCAGTTCTACTTGCAAGCCTAAGTGTGGCTCTGAGCATGTGAGCTCCTCTTGCTCTTGAATTCTGGAGAAATGGCAATTTTATCCCATGGACATGCACGTATAACATTGCTTAGCATATTTCAATGCTGTCGTCAAATTTACAGGATAAGTTCAACACTCACATTAAAGAGACTAGTAAGTCAGTAAAAATAGCATAATACAAAGATGAAGCTGGGTACAAAGACCTCATTGTATTAAGATGACACTTTGTGTAGCAGGTCAGGTAGCTTTGAGTTATTACAGATAATTATATTGCAAGAGTACACAACACTTTTACTCAAAAAGGCAAGGGTGTGACTGCAGCTGAAGCACTTGCATGAGGTCATACAGTAATGACAATCAGAGAAGCTGAGGAGAATCCCCTGTCACATCAATTAAGCACAACCTGGCATGGTATTATGACATGTACTGGTGATGATCTAAAAGAACATACTTTGCTACAACCAAGCTATAAGGTTTACTGAGGTTTTGAAATATATTCACTATTTAAAAAATATTTTAATGCCCTCCAATGAAAAGAAGAGCAAGATACATGGCTCAGTTTGAAAAGAGTTCTTCCCAGCTGCTCTAAATGATGTAAGGATTAGCTACCAAAAAGCTAACAAACATATAACAATAAAATCAATTCACACACATTGGGCTCTAAACTATTAAAAGAAACCCTTAGTACCACATATGTAAATCCATTCTTGGTTCCTCAAATCACCCTGCACTACTAGTAGTCAAAAAGAGAAAACAGAAACAGAGAGATACCTCAAAAAGAATTAAAACCAAAAGACACTGTGACATTAGGCAGATGAAGGGAGGGGACCCCACCAAGTAAGTTTTGCCAGGTTCCAAAGCAGTATCCTGCTGCTTACCCACACCTCACACAAATTTTGTTAAACCCAACGCTGATACGCATGAGCAAACCTGACTATAGAACCCAAGCTGAGGTACAACCCATCTGAGACATAGCTCGAGGCTGTCCGTTCCCAGGGCAGGGAACGTCAGACAGCATTTTGGGGAGACCCACTTCCAGGATAGCCAGCCACTACGCTGTGCACCCACCGCCATTCATTTGGCAAGAACAAAGGAAGAAGCCTGCCTTGGCCTTATTTGCTCTGTGGTTGCCTACCAGCTGAGCAGGAAGGAGGGCGGGCAAAGGGGCCTGCTTGTGGATTTTTATCCCATGGAACACTGCACAGCATACAGGGACATCCAGAACAGCAGAGAAAGAGAAGCTTAAGAACACCACAACTTACATACTTCCACCATCAGCACAAACACTGGATTTTACTTCCAGGCTCCAGAACAGCAGTAAGAACAATTTACCCTGAAGCTGTCCAGGAATTTCTCCTGTAAGCAACACTTGGGAACACCTCAGCACACCACTGCAGCCCCCAGCAGTAAACCCCCTGCATCCACCTGGCTCTTATTCAAGTTCTTTTTAAAGGAGCTGAACTCCACCAAGGTCAGCAACATCCTCCTGACCAAGCATCTTGTTAATCAGGCCAGATTCAGACCTGCTGTGCAGAACAAGCTGCAGCCAGCATTGCTTTGTTTTATCTTCAACTCACAAAGACTAAGTGAACGTGATTGGAAAAAGTTACCTTAACAAAAATAGCCATTAATAAAACTTTAATATTACTGACTACTGATTAGTGTTACTGCATGGAGCGGCCAAATAAAACATCAGCTGGCTTCACAGTCTCAACATGCAATTTAACAGTTGACTTAAACTGGTCTAACTGGAAATTGTTGCTGGAGATTCAGTCCTATTCTCTATTGCAGCTATGTATTCCTGCTTATTCCCTGATATTGGTCCCAGCATTCCTGCGGCCTTGCTTGGACTGGATCAGAGAACTAGCGTGGATGAAAACTAGCCTGGTGGCAGAAATTAAAAAACAGTCAACAAACAACTAATTTTTAGACAGATCAGTCCCTTGATCCTCCGCACAGACGAACGATCATTGCTGCCAACAAGCCAGCGCCATGCCTCCTTCTCTTGGGGGCGGTGGAAGCCCAGGGAGACCCAAGCCACTGCCCGGCTGTGTTCCTGGTCATGGTGAGGAGGGAGCCCCAGCCGTGGGAACATCAGCCCCGGGGGCTGGCACCCAGCCGCAGCGGAGGCAGGCAGCCATGGCGCTCCCTTCCACAGGGAATGCATTTTTCATCCTCCTGTTTCAGTATCAAACACATAGCGAAGGCAGAATGGGGAGAAACTGAAGAAGCTTAGCTAACGGCCAAAGAGGATAGAGCCTATAAATTATTGTGATGTTTTTTCAGATCCCTGTTTCTGAAGCACAGAGATGCCTTCTTAAGTATTTCTCGTACCAATGTGTCTCTTACCCACAGGAAGACCAGGGTGTGTTGAGCGAGCACCGACACCGGTGCCGCCCAGGGCAAGGCAGAGCAGCGACCAGGGTGGGGCCGTGGCAGCAGAAAGCAGCCTGTCTCAGAGGCGCTGCTGATCTCAGGCACTGGTGACAGAAGGAGATGTAGAAAAAAGACAGCTTAAAAGACAGACATGAAAAAAGTGAAATACAAAATCTAAGGGCTGCTACAATCCCTTGAACTCAGGCCAGCTTCAAAACGGTCAGCATATTTTTCACAATGAGATACAGATAACTAACTAGAATGATTTCTGATTTATTTCTATTTTTTTTCCGATCTAAATTATTTCTAACTTTTTTCTAATTGCCAGGAGCAAGACCAGAATTAGTCTCTTGGAATCTCAATGCTTGCGCTGTTAGGATCCATCACAGCCTTTACACAAAGACGAATGCAACAGAAGCACTGGCCCTTTGAGGCCACCCAGCACACTCTCTCTCAAATACCTGCTATTAACGCAGGAGATGCATTATCTCTCAAAACAATATGGGAGTGTTCTGAACGTAACAGGGTACAGCCTGGTACCATACCATTAAATATTAACACAAGTGATAACTAATCTACGCAAGGTGAGTCAACTCTGACCACCGTTTTAACCCTTTACAAAAAAAAAAGTTTAACAAATCAAGTCTAAGCATGTGAATTATTGTAATACATGCTACATGATAGTTTTGAGAGGAAAGGCAGATGTGAAAAACATCAGAATTTCATGTTGCTGCTTGAGGGAAAAAAACGTTGGGTAACCAACCCTGAGCTTGCAGTTCTTACAGTTTTATGGAACAACCCAGTCTTTTGCATTCAAACTAGATTACTTCCACGCCTTCAGAAAAACAAAACCCTAAACCCATACATGATATATCTCTGAAATAAACGGTGTTCTGGTGAAGTTCTCTCTGGGCCTTCTACCTGCATGGTAGGTAGCTTCAAATTTGAAGCAGAAACAGGAGCAAGAGGGTTTTTTATAGAATAAATTAACTGTTACCTAGCTCTACTCACACTAGTAAACCCAGTAAAATTTCACAGCAGAAAGAAAGAAAACAGAAAAGCAATGCATTATGTTTCCTACAGCTGAGATCCTGTGTGTGCTCTTAGCATGGATGAACTGGCACTATCAATAGGCTCTCACTCTCTCAACTACCTATTTATTTTTGCTGACATTTGGTTCTCAGCAACCTATAACATTACCTTCCCTACACAACAAGGTTAAGTGCCTACATTTATCTGTTCATGATACGGAAATTTATTGTAGTTGCCCACTTCTTACTACACAGAAGGGCCTATCCTCCACTCACTTCAGTCTTACATTTACTGAAACGAAGTTATCCAGGAAGCAGAAAGAGTTGCCATGGAAATAAAACCAGTTTAGCAGAGGCTTCTGCAAAACCTCCATTAATTAACCTATTTGCGATAAAACCATTTCTCCTCTCATTAGGTGTAGTTCGTATCATTTCAATGAGACAACAAGAAAAATACAGCTGCTTTTCAATTCTTGTACATTCCATGCTTCAGTGAGAAATGCATCAGCACACAGTCTTGCACCATTTTTTTATACTTCATGATAGAGTTTAAACCGAAGTGCTGAAAAGGAATTCACAATTTGTGTCTACTTTGAGCACAAAAGTGAAGGTCTATCTATAAAACTGAATATAACTTGTTCCCGAAAAAAAGCAATAAAGATTTGCCTTCCTTGTTTTGAAACAAAAAGGTCTGATTTAGAAGGTAAGTTTAAAATTTGTTTTCACTTCTGAAGTCCAGATTGTCAAATTCTTTCAGAAAAACGTATCGCAAATGTCTTCAATAACTTTTGGCAAAATGAAATGATCCATGTCAAGTCTAAGGAAATAAAATAAACTTTAAAGTACAGAGTATCATAAAAGACAAATCTGTGAAATAGTTAACATATTCCAACTCTGCTCTTGACAGGATACTAGTACACCATACCTGAAAACCATATGGACTTTCAATGAGGCTGTAACAGCTAATTCAGTTTCAAACTGGGACAAACTGCCTGGAAAAAAAAAGGGAAGGTGCAAGTAAATGAAGGAACAGCTAGAATATCCTGTTGTTTAGTAACAATTTAGCAACAGAGCCCTGCCTAAACAGATACCGCACAGTGACAAGGACAAGAACTATGCTATAAGGAGGGACGGAGTGTATCCAGAGGCAAGATTTTCAGAGCCAAGGATCAACTGAAGTTTAATGTGGATGCTGTTACTAGCAGTCTAACTCTACTCCTAGCCTGGAAAATTTGATAACAACAAATCAGTAATTACCAGCCACAAACAGTATGTGATACAAAACAGTTCATACGCCTTAGACCATCTGGACGTCTATTTGCAGAGCAACCAATTTATTGCTGTACCTAATGCAAATTTCATGATTGCAAGGTGATTTGGTGGAGAGTGAGAGAGGAATATCAAAAATGCACCACCCCTCATGTGAATGCTCTGAAAACAGGAACAGGGTGAGCGCCTCAAAGCTGCAACATCAAACGAAGAACTGAAGGGGCAAAGAAGTTGGGAGAAGGTGTGGGGAGTGTCCCATCCTCCCTCCAAAACTCTAGCCAAGAAATCCAAGCTAAAAAAAAAGTAGTGATAGTCTGATAACAGCAATAGCGCATCATGTCCATTTTATGATCTGTCTCCTTTTTTGATTTATTTGTTAACTGAGAAATCGATGAACAACTAGAACAGTGCAAAGGCAAACTGCTCAGATTCTGCTATCCGCCACAGTAGTGACTGGGGAATAAATCCACTGCAGGTGAGGCCACAAACATGTAGTCACAGCTTGCCCTTAAGGATAAGTGCTCCAAGAGCCTGTTGAGCCTAATGCTGACAACAGCCAGTACAGAGATAGCAAGGCCAAGCCACCAGCGATTTGAGATATGTTGGGCAAAATAACGTACCATCTTAATAGTGGATGAAGAAAGTTCTTGTAAGACAACTCAATTCTGCAATTTTTCTCCAACAAGGCTTCCCACAGAAGTCAGTGGGAACAATGGATACATACAGGGTATGCAACTAGATCCTTAATGTATTACTAAAAATGAAAGGTTGTATTTATTCTGAAAAAAACAAAGAAAAAATTCACAATTGTGAGTTCTAGGCATCCCAAAGCTAAAAACCCAACTGGCTGTTTCCTTTGGAACTTCTTGATTCTTGCTGTCAGAGGAGCTCAGTGTGGAAGAGAATACTATTCAGTCCTGCAAATGTCTCCTTTGAACAGAATTCAAGCAGAGGATAGTTAAACAAACAACTGAAGAGGAAATGAACAGTAAATATGGACTCTGACCCCATTCTTAATAAATGTCCCCAGTGAAATCTGCATGAGAGATGGACTAGCCAGCTGGAAGCACGTTTGTAGTTATGAGTAAAATAAATATGAGGCATTAAGCATCCCAGTCTCACACCAAATGGATTAAAATGAATGCATCTTTCCTGCAAACCAGGGTCCATTATCTTCCTCTGTGACACATGAATATTTTCCTATTTTCCATTATTTTTCCTCTGTGACACATGAACCATTCCCACATAAAGGATTTCAAAGGAAAAATGTCTTTAAGGCAGCCACGTTCCTTACAGAAAGATGGGTGGGAGAAGCAAAAGAGCCAATGGACCACAATTGTGTCATTTCCGTGGAGCATGCGAACCGTTCACTTGGACAACACAAATGGAAGATACGAAGCCAAGCAGCAGGGATGCAACCAGAGACACTCGGTTCAGCTGGTGTGCAGCTCACATCTCCCCTCTACCACAGGAGCCCACATGGTGTTGAAAAGCTAGCATAAAGGGAATGTGTTTTATCAGCAACACAAACAAGCAGCAGAAATTAAGAGCTAGCTCTCCTTTGCTCCCATTTCCTCCAAGTCTAGAAAGAGAGACAGGCATTCTCTTCCAGGGTAACAGCAAAGCAACTCCATATAAATTTGCCGTATGATTCCTGCTTTACATTTGGGGCCACTTAGGCAACAATTTGTTCCTAGGTAAGGTAAGTTAATGAATTCACAAGAGCATTTTCCTCTCAATTGCACTGTCTAGCAAGGGATAATAGCGCTCAGGCTTTAACTCTGGAACCTATCTTCCTTTAAGACCATGCATGCACTTGATGTTTGCATCCCATTAAAGCCAGAAGCATTCTCCACCCACCCAGCACTGACAGGTTTGGTGACACTGAGGGCAGCAGCCATAGCAGCACTGCTACTGCTCTTTCAGGTATCTGCACCAAAAAGGCCAGCCAAAATCCCGGCAGTCTGAAAGCCCCCTTGAAAGGAGAGTGGGAAAGAAAAGAACGCAGCAAAATTGTCCAGCCACTACATGACCAGATAATAAGGATCTGAGTGCTTTAAAGATGCAAAGAAGGATATCCCAAGTTCAGAGACATAAGACATGAACACTTCTTAAAGATATTTGTTGTTGCAGAAGACACAGAAGTACGATAATTTAAAAAGACAGACATAAAAAAAAACATCAGAAACAACAATACAAGAATTAAAAGTCTGCCCTCACTGAACTTTGTGCCAACTATGTACTTTAAGTTGCAGCCAAGATTTCACTCAAGCAATAGTAATTTCAATTTCCCGTGTTTTCAGAGCTTTACAGAACTTGTACAAATGTTACTCACAACTGAAACTTTCTTGTGAAACATCAGGTGCACTGACAGCTAGAAAAAGAAACTAGGAGGAGACCAAAGCATGAAAAACACTGCTTTTGGCAGGGATAATACACATGGAGGCACACTGTATATCACTGCACTCTTCAGAAATATACTGAGTCAGGATGACCACTACTGGGGTCTGAAGACATACGATAAGTGAGAGATAAATGGTCACTCTGAGCAAGAAGTTACAGAAAACCAAGAGCCTTGATGGCATCCAGTGCCACTTCCCCCTTGAAGCAGGAGAACCAGTTCATCCAACTGGAAGAACAAAAGCATCTGATAAAAACATGAGGCAGTCATCTGTTTCTCAGACTTTAAGAAACTGGTGTGGTTTCTCGGGCATCTCTTGCCTGTTTTCCTACTTCTGTACAGCCAAGGGAAGACAAAAACCTAAATTATACTCAGCAAGAGAATGGTGGTGCCTGATTGACAGCTGTGGACTCCAGCACTCATGGTGACAGGAAGAATATGTAACTGTAAACTCTGCACAACCTCTGTAAATAATCCCGATCTTTTAAATTTTTGGGATGTGACAAAAAATCCTATCAAAACTATAAAGTACATAGAAATACACATGGAAGTAATTAATAGATAACCCTAAAGGAAACAGTTCCTTTGTTCTCTCATTTTGGAAAATACCTCAAGTGGAATTTTAGTTGTCAGTACTAATTATTAAAAGTATTTCTGTGGTATTTAGATGGCCTGCAGCAGTATTGAAGTTCCTTTATTTTCTGCTACAGGCATTGTGGTTTACAAAAAAAGCAATTTTGATTAATAGGTAACAAAGCACCTTTTCTGAAAATGAACAAAAACAAATAGCACAAGACTCAACAAATATAACGGTAGGAAAAAGAGGCATTACATACACAGCTAGATAATTTTCACTTACTTAAAAGTGATATAAATCAGAGAAGCATCAGAGACTGCTTAGGGGCCACGTGCCTATTTGCTATTGGTTGACAGTTACTTTTGGCTCCATGGTTAGAGTATACCTTGAGGAGAATGAAGGAATGGGATTATCAAAACCTTAACAGAAGATGTTCCACATAGAAAAGGGCATTTCTGGGAAAATTGCTGAATGGGCAGTGGAGGCGGGTAAAATAGAAAGTAACAGAACATGACTACAGAACAGTAAAACAGCAAAGAAGTATAAAGTTGAGTTACAGTAAAGCTGTAAAAGTCCAATTAGTAAAATAAATTTCTGTGTAATTTCACTTTAAATGAAAATGTCAGTAAATTAGACATATGTCTGACACCAATGGAAATCGAAATTTCTTGTCAAATATTTTTGTCTAATAAGAAAGGACTATCAGGTATCAGAGTGATGTCACAGAATAAAAACTTTACTTGGAATAGGACATGAAAACTCAGGCTTCTTCATCTAACCTATTTCCGTTCTCAAGAGAGGCAGAGGAATCTCCCACTCTAAGCTGGCCATTATCTACCTGTAGTAGATACTCAGTCTAGGACCTAATTAATTTGGTCTTTCTTGGAAGCCAAAATCATATCTACATCCTGACTATTGATAGCAGAACTGCCCACACAGGACATGAATACAGGCTTGGTTTGGTTCTAACATGTTTCCAACCCACTTCTCTTAAATACTCTTCATTAGCATACTTTGCTTTTCTGTATTCTCAACGATATCAATGTGCAACTTAAAATACCACTTAGGCCAAGCTACATCTGTCACAAGCTCTTATCTGAACAGAAATGTCAGGAAAAGAACAAAGGTCAGACAAGAGACTAGGGAAACTGTGCACATTACCAGTCTGTCTGCAGAGCCCAGGGGGAAGTCCAGCAGCTGGGGGTGGGATAGGAAAACACCATCACAGGAAAGCCCACAATACCTAGTTTTCTCTTAGACATTTTTCCCTTCTCTGCTTTCACATGCCTCACCACACAGCTAGCCCCCAGGTTTGACGGAGAAGTCTGTAAATAGAAAAGGGAATGAATTTCTCCTGTGTCAAAGCTGTGGATAAGGGTGTGACGATGGCTTTTACTTTGCACATACACAGCTTCACTTCTGCAGCCCCGCTCGTTTAGCATCTCACAGATATGCATTCCATATCCATGCATTTCACAGAGAAGGAGTGGCTCACCTGCATCACTAGCAAGGAGGAGCGAGGTCTGTCCCCTCTGTGTGTCTGCCTGGGCTCATAACGCTGGTATCAGAGCTGGGGGGCTTTCCCGTGTCCTCCAAAGAAGAGCTTGTACTAATGTGATCCTTCACCACAATGAAGACTGGGGTAACATGAAGGGAGACATTTTTCAGCTTACTCTTCTTTGTTCTCTCTCCAAAGAAAAGGAACTTTGTCTACAGTTTACCAGCCTTTCTCCAGTCCTCAGGGGAACAGCACCACACAAAAGGACATACAACACTGGGCTAAGTGTATTCAGAGTGATTTTATGGAGGAACTTCCTTCTGTATTTCTTGCTTGACATCAGTGTGCCATCATATATATAAGATACATACACATACATACACACAAATTTACTTGCAGCAGCAGAGGCTTGAACAGACCTGGTTTCAGTTATGCTGCTGTAAATCCAATCCTACCCATCAATTTGTAGCAAAATCCTCCCTGGCTTTAATTGGAGGCAGGATGGGTACTTCTCACAGAAGCTTACGAAGCTCAAGGCATCCAAACTACATTTAGAGTATGGAAGCAGCTACACAAATCACAAGAGCCAGAACTCATGACCTTGGGTCATAACTGTCGAGTTCAGTCACTGACACAAGAACTGATCAAGACACACCCACCTACAATTAAAAATGAACAGATACATCAAAATACATGATAAGCCACGTTCACCTATCTGAACAAAATAAAAATCTGATTACCAAGATTAGCAAGAAATCCATGGCAACAAAAAACCGGAACTTCTTGTGATAATAGTACTGGTGGTATCTCAGGGGGCTAGCGCAGGTGTTGAGAAAAGGATGGTTAACTAGTGTGTGCTGCATCCAGGATAATTTACTCTACTTTTCAGGTTACAATCTACATCAGGTTCATTTTCAGGATCACTGCTTCCGATTATTGAACCTTCTCATTTACAGCCACCAACAACCATGGACTCTGCAGGTTTATAGCACAGGGCATGTAGCTGTATTTATGTTTATCCTTTATATCTATCAAATTATCTGTTCCCATAATCTTTCAGCCTCCATCTAGTTTGCAGATCATTGCCCGTCTGTGTTTTAAGAAACCAGGCAAAGAATTGATATGGTATCATCACTGCTTACATCCTCCTGAAACTACCAAAACTATCCAAGTGACATTCCATTCCTATTATTTTTCCATAGGAAAATACGTCATTTCACATTCCTCTGCACAGCATGGACTCGGTATGACAGCAGGTGAGGAGAGGAGGAAACACCCTCTCATAGCACGCCAGAAAGGAGTGCCTGCCACTGTGGCTCCACAATTGCTAGGGAAATGCTGTTGAACACGACAGGATAAGACAACATTCAAAGACCAGCTCCACCTCAGTTACCAGCCCTCAGAGTCTCCACAATGGAGTATTTATTCCAGGACAAGCAGTTGTAGCTAATGCTTGCCAACAGGCTCACTGGTCCTCCTCCCAGATACATCGCCAGAGTTGGAAAATGCGGGCTAGAACGGAAAGAAAGAACCCCTTTAAGAGGAACTGAGTGTGTTAGTGACTCAGTTTTACCCTGGAAAAAGACTTGAGTCAATCTGAGTTTTGTTTTCCAGCTCAGGCTGAATGCCACTTCCCCCTAAGCCATTCCTGCTGACAAGTAAGTGTAACTTAAACCCTCACATAAAGGTTGTCCGTAGTTACAAACAGCCATGCATGAATAAGAATATAGTTGGACAGAGGAGTCTGGCTAGCCTTCTGTGGTACTGACAATGTTGGTGAGTGGAGTAAGAGGGAACGAGAAGGATTGTTGTGAAGTTCAGCTTGAAAGCACGGCAAGAGCATGGCAGAAGCATCTGCCTTTAAGCTACCTGCAGTAAATGAGGATGGCAGGGTGCTGGGTGCAATACAATTTAAACCTTTTCCCCTTACTGCAAGCCAGGATTCACAACTGCAAAATAGCCACATTCTAGTTTACCAGGGAAGGGGGGGGGGGAAAAGAAGCAATAGTTATGTTCCAGCTATGGCAAATATTATCCCTATGCCTGTTACTGAGTCACTATGCTGTAACTGGGAGACAAATTACGGATGTTCTCTACCCACTGGGAACACCATGGAAGTCTGTGTGAAGCATGGAGAGTTGTCAAGTTCTGAATCTTTGCCACAGAAGAAACAGCAGGCTGTAGAAAGCCATGAAAACTGCTTACACTGGCCTGACTCTGACATCCTGCTGAACACCACATGTAGACTGTGCTGTCAGTCAGGACTTCTTCATTTGTTTCTCTGTCTGCTTTTCTGCTGCATAATAGCTGTCCTTCTTGGAATGAAATGTTAAATTTCAAAATGCTCTCCTCGGTAGTCATGCGCACGTTGCTTTTACACATATGGGACCAGATGCTCCTCTCTCCTTTAGGGGCCCAACTAACAGCCAGTGGCAATGGCTCCAACAGCGTCTGTTCCAGGAGGAGGAGGACAGGGACGTCCAGCTCCCAGGTTAGATACGAGGCAGCATGCGCCCGGCAGCAGGAAGCTGCCAGAGCCTGACAGAGCCAATTGCTCTGGCTGAGCAGAGTGGGACATAAAGGGCCGTGCTTTCCAAATGTATACCAAACAGCTGATGTTGTTCACAGTCTCCACTAGTCCTAGCAAAATGGCTAAGAGAGGAATCACAATGAGACAGGAAGAAAAACAAATACAGCACAACTCCCTGAAACCGTTCAGTGAATCATCAGTTACAGGTTCCTCCCAAAACCACCTGTGCCAATAGCAGTGAATGCACTGTGCCTGATGGGGATCTTCCAGTCCACTGGGATCAACTGTCCAGGCTGTTCTGCTAGACCTGCTCTTCACACCAAGAACCTGTGGACATCACTCATGTTGCATTATATGAAAACTTGAGAAGCCATTCAAAATTTGTCTTACTAAAAACCTGAATAAAACTCTTTTTACAAAGTAAACTAGTATGATTTTCTCAGGAATCCTGAGTCCGCTCAGCACTACAGACAGCAGCAACAGAGACAGGTTTGTTCCTAGGAGTGGTCCTCACAAAGGAACCGTCCTCTAGTCTTAATACACAAAAGAATGCATGATTATTTTGGCAGTGGTGACAACCATTTCTTGCCATCCTTTATTGAATGAGCTTAAGTATATATGATGTGAAACATTCTTCTTTTAAAGAAAAAATTGCGTGTGTTATCCTAAAATGTGGCATATGCCATAATTTCAAAGTATGATTTATGGAAGATATATTCAGGTTTTGCTTCATTGTCATCATGTGAGTTAATATTTCAGTGAAGAGGGCAATCAAAAATTAGAGCATTTCTAATTCAGTCTTTCCTGCAAACAGTCTTGCACCATGTAGCACAGTTTCCAGATATCACAAAACAAATACAAAACCAACCTTTTAATCCCAAATATGGAGAAACACATACTCTGTGGCACAGTCCAGGAGAAAAAGTCTGTAGGTTTCTAAACTCTGGCAAGTTGTCTACACAGACTAGTCTGCCACAGAACAGGTCAACCAAAAAGAGTCCCTAGCACCATCCCAGGGACTTCTGATACTCTTCGGGGAAGGGGAGTTGTTGAAGTAAGTTCTTAGTTTCCTAGTGCCACCAGAGTTCCTGATGCCAGAGGTATGGAGCTGATGCAAATTACAGCACATATTCATTCACTCAGTGAGAGATGGGACCCATGGTATCTCGTGCCAGCAGCATTCATACAGCAACAGTGAGGGACAACATTCTGTCCATGGTACCTCCAGCACTAAACAAACTGCCAGCCAGGTCCCCTTCCACATTACTAATTGGTCTGCTAACCTCATTTTACAATGTTCAGATGGATCGTTCAAAACTGTAGTTTAGACTTTGCTTTTATTATCATTAACATTTTACACTAGTGACAGAGAAGGTGTATGACTGGTGTAGAGGGTGATACTGCCATCTCCTCCTTCAATACTGATCATAACTCTTAGCAGTGTTTCTTTCATCCAGGATTTAAAGGTATGACATTTTATTTGTGTGTCACTTTGATGACAGAGCTTCCTTGCAGAACTGGAAAAAAGTAAAAACGGCAGAGGCTGTGACAGCATAAGGAATGGCATAAAAGCTGGGTTTCATCAGGACATTTTTGGATAATATCTTGACTAGCACAATACAAGATGGACTCCATGGAAACTTTGCTATTAGTTGTTTGCATGTAAGTCATACCACTGTAGTTCTGTCTCTGCTGTATCTGTACTACACAGGATACAGTTCCCTGTATACTGCTGCATGAAGCTCCCAAGCTCGTGTAGAATAGCCTAATTTATCCCACCTTTTTTTCCACAGGCCTAACGTCAACGGACTGGTGTTTCTCATTCTGCAGAAATCCAAGAACTTTTTCAGATTTGCAAATGTGTATCTTTATCAGTCTATAATGACTCATCTTGTATCGGCTGGTTTATCTACTGTTTCAGTTACAGAACCATCTCATGACGTGTAAGAAGAGTTTGGACTTCAAATATGTAACTATAACAGAATTAACCTGTCAAATAGTCAATAACCAAACACCTCAACAAACCCCAAATGTCTCTATTCTCTAATATGCATGTATGTATCCAACAGAAAGTTGCCTCCTGCAAGACCTTTGATTCAGGTTCTTGTTACAGGCAGAATGCCAAATGAGAGCTACTGCCACTGAACTGAGCATAATGGGAAATTTTATACACATGCTAACACCACTGTTAGACTTGAAAACTTTCACATAACTCACTTGGAAAACTCCACGTGCTGTAGCTGAATGAATGACGCAGGCATGTCGTGCGTGTAGATAAATGAATGATAAAATGTTCACCTCTCATTGTCGTATGTGATTCATAAAAGGTCTCTCACGCCAAAGTGCAATGTCCCTGTACAAAGTCAGTGTACAGCTGGCAGATCATAAAACAAGAGGACATGCTGCCCACAAGAGTAAATCAATTCCTGCCTATTTGAAATAAAAATTCCCTAAGAGCAGTTTTGGAGAGTTTGGTTTGTTTGGTTTTTTGCTTTGTGTTTTTATAAATGGGCCATCTTAACTGTGTGCAATAAGCTGAACAGGACTGAAATATGGATCTGACATATTCTGATGTGAATTGCAACCCTGTGTGGCCCTGATTTATTTCTGCTGAAATCAGTGCTGTGGTTCTAGATAAGCCTGGGTGGAAAAGAGATGGATTTGATCCCATTACTGCTTTGGGGTTTTTTCCCTCCCTGTTTTAAAAAGTCCAAGGGCTGATTTCAGCATCATGCAATTCTAGTGATTCTAGGACTTCTTGTACTCCTCACCTGGTGCTTCACTTATTTTTACAAATATTATCCTACCTCCCAGGCTTTTCCAATGTCTTAGATTTTTGCTGGTGTTTTGCAATTTAAGAATTAAAAATCCCAAACCAGGTAATCTCCAAATACTCATGTCTAGTTTAGATATGTCCTTTTTTCCTATTCTTCCCCCCCCCCTCCAGCTTCTGTATCTTCTTCTGAGCAATACTGATACTTTCACCTCCTAATAATGGTGTTCACTGTTATCAGAGAACAGAATCAATCACAGTGACACTGAGCGATGTCGTTGCAGTATTACCAATTGTCGAGAAGAGGCCCACAAGCCATGCAGAGCACAAACTTTCTAAGTAACAGCTTACTAGCTTCACTAAGGTCTTCTTAGATATTGAGGCCAAAGACGACCAGCAGTGTACTTCCTGACTACCCTGTACCTTTTCAGCTAGCTTTCCAGAATATGGAAGCAGAGTCTTCTACAGAGTATAAAACAGGATGAGAAGCTAAATATAGCTATTGTCCTGTTGTAAAGCATGGCTTCCTGGTGATAGGAAACAAATAACCCAGGTCCATTACCCATATTTTCATTCAGTCTTGATAGCTTGATACTTCAGACCAAGCATGCCTACTTCCATCCATCTTAAATCATTCATAAATTACATAAAAACTCCTTAAGTATTCATACCCAGACAAGGTTAGATAAAGGTAAATGGTGAGACAGATTTATTTATGTGGCTCTATTTACCATTTTGGTGAATAAATCTCATCTATTCAACATCTCCAACCAGAGATGATCTGGGGACATCAACAATGTTGCTGGGCAGCCCCGCTGGCTTTTCATCCCCTATGTTCTCTATGAGCATCTAGGGCTCATTTGAAAAATTCAGTATCCTCACACAAAAATAAGTTAGTTCCTTTGCTTCTACATAATTTGACCTTAGCCCAGACTTACTTTTTTGTTTGTTTCTTGCAACATAATCTTTTCTCACAGTCTTGTTCTGAGACACGTACTCCAGAGAGAGTCCTTAACAGAGAAGTTGGCATATATTGCACAGGCATCTGTATCACAGTGTTATTTCACCTTAGTGGTTTACAGAAGTAAATGAAGCACTGTTTTTACTTCCCAAGCCACTAAAAGTTGTTTTAGTGAGTGATATTGGCAATTCCATAAATTTCAATAATAAAAAATTTTGGTATTTCCTATTTCCCCTGATCTATGCAAATACTTATTTAAATTAAAGCAATAATAGATATATCAGAAAGATGTGATTATCAATTAACCCATCAAAGAACCTGACAGCCTTTAACATTTGCCCAGGTGGTTCCTAGCATATAGAGAGGAACACTTCAGAAAAAGCAAGATTTCTTTGTAGAAAATGCTCTGCTCAAGGCCAAGTGAGTGCTTAGTAAATAAACGAGCTGATTTTTTACCTGCAAAGATTAAATCATACTGTGATAATTTTCTTTTAGTCTGAGAGCAAGCTCCCTGAAGTAAACAAAAAGCTCAAAAATCTAGTCTTAAGTCTGATACGAAAATGGGTTTCATCTTTTAATCAAAAATACAAGACCATGATCCTTTCTGCCCGACGTCAGACAGGATTTAGCTATTCAAAACAATAGGAGTGTACCCAGCGCCACACCTAAATTAGCAGTAACTAATTTTAAGTTTGATGCATATTTTAAAGCAGAACGGCAACATAATATCTGCCAGAGACAGCAGCTGTCTGTGTTCAATCCTATCACAACCTCCAAGAAAAAAAGCCCTCTCACAAGCTGACAACTCTTCCGGTTGCACCTCACAACTGTGTGAATTGCATATATACTTAAATTGGGTTTCTAGTATTACTGATGTCACCTTAAAAAGATATTTACCTAAAAACACTATGTCTGACCACCTAGTCTGACAAAATGACTTTATATCCTTCTGTTTCTGCAAAGAACCCTGAAGCTGACAGGCCCAGCCTCTGGTTCCAAATACATTTCTTCAGCATCAGTGATGGCTCAAGATGTCCCTGTCCCTGCTCTGCCAGCTTCCTTGTATCTGCACACTTGTCAGTGTGGCCTGTGATGAACCAGATCAGGGAATCAGTCTAGATGAACAGTGACTTGGGTTTCTTTCAGCTGTGTCATTTCTATATGGATGGTGGCTGCACAAACCAGCTTGTTCAGCATTGCCACTTCAACTGAAGCCATAGCTCTGGATGTTTCCAGACAGCTTTGGATGGTTCAGTATCATGTACTTCATGGGATTTTGTGGTTGTACAAGGTAAAATTCACTACCTACTGCAAATCTATAAATTGTCCCAGTGCTTCAAAATCACAGATGACAAGCTCAACTTTCCCAAAGGAAAGAAAATTCACTAGAACTTCTCCACTGCACATGGCTGTTATTAACATCAGCTGATTCATTACAGGTTTTCATGGCAGTCTTTACAAAGAAGTATTTCGTAGTATGAAGAAGGACCATGTGTTGTAAAAACGATGATCCAGAACTAAGCAGGATATCTACCCATGACCTGAGCCCAGATAATGAAGTGTCTCATCCACATTAGTAAAATATTAACAGAGGTTATTGGTTGTCATAGTAAAATGAGAGGCTGCACTGAACGTAATTTCATTTACGGACGTTCAGAAAATTGACATCACGGCTGTGAGAACGTATAAATAACCAGCACACACTGCACTTCTGATCGACTGCAGCAACATCTCTGAAGGGAGCATTCTACAGGCTCAGCTCCTATAAAGGCACAGCAGAAACGGGATTTTGTGAAGTACACTGAGAAGCTGCTTTGTATAAAACCGTTCTGAGAACATCTGACAGATTGTTCCTCTGCCTTTGATTGTGTTTGCCTTTTTTAAAAAAAATCATGTGCACAGGAGGTTGTGCTAAGTGCCTGGGAACCACTCTCATTCCCCTGGCTGTGCTATGTACCGTCGCTAACATTTTGCTGTTTTTCCCTGGAGGAATAGTGGTTGAAAACAATCTACATATTACAGATGAGGTTTGGTACTTCGGAGGGATCTTGGGATCTGGTGTATTGGTGAGTATATAAATTCAGATCTTCCCACCTTTCTCCCCACCCCGTGACTTTGCGTTGCTGAATTTCCTTAGTACCTCAAATGCAGGTTCCAACACTGCAAATTCTTCTTTGATAAGCAACTAAGTTAAAAGTCATCCAATGGTTTTGCAGTAAGTAACTTAATTTAGTGATAAGGATAAAAAAAAGGCATAGAACTATTAATATTTAAAAGCAAATGTAACTTGAATTCATCCCAACTGAAACCGTATTTCTGTTATTGGTAGATGATCTTTCCTGCCTTGGTATTTTTGGGCCTTAAGAATAATGATTGCTGTGGATGCTGTGGTAATGAGAGCTGTGGAAAGAGGTTTGCGGTAAGTGAGAGGAAACACGGCAAAAAAGTAAAAGCTACATTGTTACTGGTACGATATAGGTATCTTCTTGTCATGGCCACTGAGACGCTAGACAGACCCTGTCCGGAGGTAGGACACAGAGCCCTGCCACTTGTCTGAGCGCTGGAAAGTACAAACGGCAGGCTGTAGAAATTGTATCGTGCTTTTGATGTGGTGCCACAGCACTGCAATTGCACTACCTTCTTGTATTTCGCTATGACAAGATACTTACAGTTGCTGCCACAATCAAAACTAGTTTCTGAAAGATCTGCACTTTGTTTTGCAGAGCATAACAGCTCCCTCTTCAGCCATTTTTTGTTGGCAGTTTTTAAAACCGTTCTGACAGTTGGGCACTACATTCCCGACCCAATGCAGACCCACACAATGGGCTGTGAGTATCGCACTAGGTTCACAGGAACTTTCAGATTGGAAGAGACCTCAGGAGGTCACCTAATTCAACCTCCTGTTTAAAGGCCAGTAGGCCAGGCTCCACTTTGAATTTACAGCTTCCTTTCACAGTCGAAGTGAAAAGTTTCAAATGGATACCTTCAGACACTAGTAAACATTTCAAGTATTTTAGTTTAAAAATGACATTACAGAAAAAAGAAATATATTTCTACTAGGAAAGTCTGTCCTTTTGAAATAAATTGTTTGGCTCAGGTAGATCGTTACACTTTTTTTTATAAAGCAACAGGTTTTCAACTGAAAAAAAAAAAGAAAAAACCAAATAGGCATAGGAAAAGAATCACAACTGTGAGGTTAACAAGGAGCCTTCCCTAAATCCTCTGTCTTTGACACTGTCTTCATGCAATCCCAACAAAGCAGGTGGAACATCGAGCAGGGGGGAAATGGCGCCACTTACTTCTCTTCACCACACTGTACTGTCAATTTTCTGTTAGCAGTGAAGACAGCTTAGCTTTGAGGACCACGTATAACTCAGCGACTACCAAGCTGCTCTGGTCTTGCTGCCAGGCTGCCGCGCTCACCCCCACCACGCAGCCGAACGAACGGGCACAAGGTTACAGCAGGGGTGACCGTGGGTGACCCACCGCCCGCGGCCGCTGCCCACGCAGCCCCCTGCGCCCGGCTGTGCAGCACCTTGCTGGCGGCGGAGCGCAGCTGACCGAGAGGCTGGGCTGTCAGTACAGCCGCAAGAACTAAGCACACTGCGCTGCAAGAGTCCTGGTGGCCTGGCCACAGCACGACTGAGAACTGAGCTCGTTCTCGTATGCTAGCAGAAACACCATTACTATGATGTCTGCTACATAAATATAATGCTTAAGTTAGTCCCATCAGACATCTCAACATGAAAGGGCATGTCAGCACTCAAGGCAAGCGTTGTGACGAGGTCTGAAGAAAAGCTCACAGACCCGCAAGTACGATTCTTTTTTTCCTCCACATATATCACTTTGATCCAACGAAAGACATCACCTCTACCTACAAACTATTATGGCTACAAGTGCTTCAGAATTCAAGCAGGGCATTAGTTTTTGCATGATTTACTTATATATTAGTATATGTCATAATGCTGTAATGGAAAGCCAGAAAAATAAAGACATCCTTTCCAATCCATTCCCTTTGCACTATTAAGAGCAAACGATGACAAGTATCTGCGAGGAGATAAAGCACACTAACATGAAACCTGAAGGGGAGACACAGGAAGGAAAAATATGATTACTTGGTCCAAATACGACCAAGATACCAAAGCTAACTTGTAAAGGGTACTGTAGATTTCTTTTTAATGCCTTGAGAGGTGCAAGGCTTCGGTCTTGCACATAGTCTCTTGAGAAAGAGATTCACACCTGTGAAACAATTCCCCTGACCAGCCAGGAGGCCTGGATGAACCCTGTGTGAAGGGGAGGACTGCCATCTGCTGTGTCAGCACCCAGCCCCGCGTCCCTGGGCGAACGGTGCTAATAAAGCTTCTGAATACCAGGGCAGGTACGCGTTACACATTTCTCGTGTCATTGCAAACTAAGATATTGTAGCTGCTTCGGAGTGGACTATTTTGACCATTAAGAACTGCATTTAGGGAATGTACATTCACATTAATAGGGTACATTTCCTTGTTTGAATGAGAACAAAAATAACATTATTTTTCTCTTCATCAGATGTTTTCTTCTATAATATTTGCTGCAATTGGAGTTGTGGGAGCTGGATACTGCTTTGTTTTGTCAGCAGTAGCCATAAACAGAGGCCCTAAATGTTACACTGGAACAGAGTGGACCTATCCTTTCCAGGATGGGTAAGACAAGACAATCAGAAAAAAAAGTTATACATGTTTTAAGTTTGTGGTATGATTTAACTTCCAAACCTGTTGTATAAAAATGGGAATTATACTGTTTGTCTAAAACACAGAAGCTCTTAGAAGAGCCAGCAATGCACAGAAACACTAAATCAGGTTCAGGAGCACGGATGTAAAGAATAGCAAGTACAATCAAAACTACTGAGTTTCAAAGGAGACAATAAAGAGAAATGCACAGCCTTCCGGGTTGTTCTTGAGATGATAAGCAGTATATGGGGATAAATTCCACCTAGATGAACAGCAGAGACATTTTATATTGCAATTTGATAGTATTCAAATAATTACTATCTATGTCTCATTTTATCTTGGTTATGGAATTTTGAAATTGTCTGTTCCTCACACTCTGCAACTCATATGCGTTTCCTGTCACTTATGTTTATCGCTTTCAGAGAGGCGGTGTGAAGAACATGAAACCCTAGCGACCCAGTTGCTCAGGGCTGAAGTCAGCAAAGGTCCAACTGAAAACAGGGTACACTGTGTTACCAAGGGGAGTAAGACAGATCGACACGGGGTGCAGTAAACCCATCCCCTGAGAATCTTTAATGCTGTCTTCCTCAGTCAAGAGTGATCTAGCAGCATCTCCTGCAAATTTTCACAAAATCATAGTTCAGGTTAAAAAGAAAAGAAGAGGTATAATATTGTATGTTACATATTGTTTGCTCATGGGCCAGTGAGGGCTGGAAACCAACTGCCTTGGTCTAATTCTGGGAGTACGTGGAAAGATTTGCTCTGTTTCAAACACAATTTTAGTTGCAGTCAAGGAATCACTTGACAAGAACACAGCAAACAAAACAGCATTAAGAATACGCAGAGGATATACAGCAAGTGGTTAAGCAGTTCACAATTAAATCAAAATGTGAAGATAAAAATTATGGAAAATACTTTCACCTAACACTGCTGTTCTTCAGATGAGGCATCTAGAAATGCAAAGGTTGTTCTTCTCTGCTCAGTGAGCAAGAGGCAACTGGTCTTCTAACATTTCATGATTCATTAGGAAAACTAAGTTTGTTAATCTTTTATCATATTGTTTTGGTAATTCACTTGTTTTAGTTCTATTACAATATGTAATACGTAAATTAGAACAAATCTTTAGGTGCAGACACCCACACACCCACCTCCCCCAATCCCACACTCCCAAGGAGACCCTGCGAGCCCCGTATCTGTAGGGGTACACTTTGTGGGTGCATTACATACCATCAGATCATACAATCATAGTTTGGGTTGGAAGGGACCTTACAGACCATCCAGTTCCACCCCCCTGCCATGGGCAGGGACCCCTTCTCCAGCCCAGGGTGCTCCCAGCCCCATCCAGCCTGGCCTTGAGCCCTGCCAGGGAGGGGGCAGCCACAGCTCCTCTGGGCAGCCTGGGCCACAGCCTCACTGCCCACATGGTTAAGAATTTTTTCTTTATATCCAGTCTACACCTACCCTCTTTTAGTTTAGAACCATCACCCCTTGTCCTATCACCCCATGCCCTTGTCCCAGCCCCTCTCCAGCTCTCTCGCAGCCCCTCCAGGCACTGGCAGCTGCTCTCAGGTCTCCCCACAGCCTTCTCTTCCCCAGGCTGAACAGCCCCAGCTCTCCCAGCCTTCCCTCCCAGCAGAGGGTTTCCAGCCCTCGGATCATTGCTGGGGCCTCCTCTGGCCCCGCTCCCACAGCTCCAGCTCTGCCCTGTGCTGAGGCTCCAGAGCTGGATGCAGGACTCCCGGGGGGTCTCAGCAGAGCGGGGCAGAGGGGCAGAATCCCCTCCCTCGCCCTGTGCCCACGCTGCTGGGGATGCAGCCCAGGGTACGGTTGGCTTTCTGGGC
>Ga0065711_1003490_pt1 | contig 27722 bp, 19 predicted proteins | sample Hoacrofraction12_FD_59098 | JGI IMG/M metagenome (GOLD analysis project Ga0065711, IMG submission 59098) | Hoatzin crop microbial communities from Cojedes, Venezuela - Epithelial fraction 12 v2 (version 2) | ecosystem: Host-associated > Birds > Digestive system > Esophagus > Crop | place...
CATCCAGTCCAACCCCCCTGCCGAAGCAGGGTCACCTACAGCAGGCTGCACAGGACCTTGTCCAGGCGGGTCTTGAATATCTCCAGAGAAGGAGACTCCACAACCTCCCTCCTCTATGAACTAATATGTAGGAATATGCAGTAATAATCAGTGGGGATATTGCTCTTGAAAATAGGAAAAATCTGAAATTCACAACTTCAGTGCCATAATGAATTTTGGGATATGAATTGCAAAAATTCTGCTTAGTGAAGTAGAATCATAGAATGGTCTGGGTTGGAAGGGACCTTAAAGATCACCTAGTTCCAACCCCCCCTGCCATGGGCAGAGACACCTCCCACTAGACCAGGTTGCTCAGAGCTCCATCCAACCTGGCCTTGAACACTGCCAGGGAGGGGACATCCACAGCTTCTCCGGGCAACCTGTTCCAGTGCCGCACTGCCCTCATAGGAAAGAATTTTTTCCTTATATCTAATCTAAACCCACCCTTCTCGGCTTAAATCCATTACCCGTTGTCCTATCACTACAGGCCCTGGTAAAAAGTCCCTCTGTAGCTTTCTTGTAGGCCCCGTCTGGTACTGGAAGGCTGCTGCAAGGTCTACCCAGAGTCGAGTCTCCTCCAGACTGAACATCCCCAGCTCTCAGCCCTTCATCATAGGAGAGGTGTTCCACCCCTCTGATCATACTTTAATGTTACACTATCAGTTTCATTTACTGGGTGAAGTTTTTGTCAGAATAATTTGAAACACACAGCTCAGCTGTTTTATGCAACTTGGCCAGCAATTAAAAAAAGATAATTTCACTGACTTTAAGGTCGAAAGGAAGCATTACATAACCATGGTGACCTCCTGACCATTAGACTCAGTAGCTTGTTTTGGTTGTAGCACATCTTCCAAGCTCTGATTCTCGGATATGGAAATGTAGAGAATTCCTGCTCAGTGTATGAGTTGGCTTTGATGCTTAATAGCCTCAGGGTGTATTTATTTTTAATTTCCGTGGCTGACTTCAGCTTTCTACTTATGGTATTTTTTTACTTTTTTCCCACTCCTAAAAGTATTAATTTGGTTTATGTTATTTTCTTTTATACAGTATAATCAAGCTGATACTCAGTCTTTCAGGTGAAACCAAGATTGACATTTATGCTTATCAATTAATCTTAAGGCACGTTTAAGGCCTTATGTTTAACATCCTTTCAGAATTTCACACCATATCTCATTGTTGGTATTGTTTCCATAAAAAGTAGATTATGCTTTTGCTTCAACTCACTGTTCTGCTGTTCATATATTTAAGAATAATACTTACTATTTGATCCACAGCAGGTACACCATGGTTTGTCACTTCAGTATTATGTCTTTTTCCAAAATGTGTTTTTTCAGAAATACTCCCTTATTGCCTCAGAAATAGGAAATGCCAACTCTTTTAAGTTAATGATTTTTACTTGACTGCATCTAAATGTAGATATTATAATTTTTTAATAAGGCCAGCTTCCAAACTAACAGATTTCAAGTGATCTTTGAGATATCGGCTTCATTGTTTACTGCACTCCCAGTCTTTATATGCAGACTCATGTTATCACTAAGAATTCCTCTGACTTATTTTATGTGTATATACACACCTCCTCTTGTCCCACAGAAGGGCCTATTTCTTTCTGCAGAGCAGAGGGAGCCTTAAGTGATAAACTTGATTATTAAGTGCCTGTCCTGTAGATACCTGCATTTGGCTAGGACTGCACCTTTAATGTGTACTATAGTAATAGTTTTTCTGGTAATTTTAATTAGATTTATGTAGAATAAAGCCCAACACGTAACTAGTGCAATGTATTTACACACTGATGTTTAACTGTAATTATAAATAAATGAAATCAAATTGCTGTGCTTTTTATAAAACATTTTTTCTATAACATTTTGTATTCCTTTTATTCCCATACTTGAGATTTGCATAAACTGAATTCTCTTCAAGTCTTCTCTCTATTTTAAGTGGAATAAAACCAGGCTAAGCAAACTGTTCAGCTAGCTGATCTTGAGTTATGGTGTCGCTAATTCTTTCAGTTTTCTGCATCCTCTCCCACCCTGTTTTGCACTTAATTCCAGAGTTCTTACATTTTTTTTTTATAGTAAGATGTCCAGGCCTGTTGACATGTATTTTTTTAATGTAATGGAGGAAAACCCTCAGAACCTAAGGTATCTGCACTTTTCAATTGGCACTATTTCTTTTAAGTTCTCTAATACTTCAGAGTTCTATCTAAAAGTGTTGAAGATATGTTTAGAAACTCTGCAATACAATGAAGTGCAGAATTGTTATTGTTTACTGTTAAGTGTTGCAGTGATTGTATTGGAGTGTCTAACAGAAAAGTTCTGCAGTAGAAGAGCAACATCAGTGCTTTATAATCTTAAATATTTGAGGTACTATAACTTAACATGTCTGAAGTTTTCAAAAACAACTGCCTTGGGCATTGGGAAAATACACAGGAAAAAACAAGCAGAAGTTTTGTTTCATACATGTTTAATATATTGTAACTTCTATAAGAAATCATTTTATTCAGTAGACTTCAAGCAGCTTCAGGGAATGAATACATATTAAGCTTAATCTGTAACATGTAAATTGTTTAAATAAGCCTCTTCATTCTTTGAAATACCTGCATGATTCTGTAATGTGTAACCAGGTTTCTAGTTAATCATTATAACTATCATTTTTACTCAGATGAATTCTATAGAACAAATTTCCAAATCAGAGGAAACTGACAAAACAGAGTTCAAACCAAAAAATGCAAAGAAAGCATTAACCACTTTTAAAGGACCTTTATTACATATCAGGTAATAATTTTCTCTAATTTTTTTTCACAATGTGCCTTGGACACTTGAGTACTGAACTAGTTCAGACTACTAGAGGAATGCAATAGTTATTAACATCCTTCTAAGAATAATTTTTACAAAGATAAGAATTTTTCTGGTTTTACATGTTTTTAGTGAACATTCTTCTGCCACTATTGGCATGCTTTTTGTACTAAGTAATAGGTATATATTTCATAGAACTGTAGAAGCATTTCATGGTTTCATTGATATTGAGAAACTACCTGTCATTGGTTTTAGTTAAACCTGTGCTCATCTGTAATGAGAGCAATGGTTTGACATTGTTTTATGACTTCACTGCCTTAAAAACCATTGTGTTTACTAAGACAACTTTCACTGTTAAATCTTGCATAAATTCTTTAACTTCAGACTGTATAAATGTCTATGCTAGTAGTTTGTACCAATTAAATTTAATGAATGGGTCCACTTTATTTTGTGTGCGAAGTGCTGTGTATAAATGGCATCTCTATGCAGAAGATTCCGTCATCCAAGATGCACGTCTTGCAGTAAAGCTACTTTTTATCATTAAACTAGGAGGAAAAAAGATCAATTTGCCAATTTAATTTTTTCTTTTCACTGCCTTTCAGGTTAAGATGCTTGTTTAGAAAGTGATTTAGATGTTAACTTTTATTTTCACTTCCAGTTTGCTATTAGATAAATGAAGAAAATATCTAATTTATAGGTAATTCTTTAGCTAACTTGAAGTGCTGTACTGAATTAGTTTTGGAATGAATCTGAATAATGACATGCTCATTAGCATCAAAAAATGCTTCGTATGTGTCATTTTCCTGGGTTTGAAATGAAAACGATCTTTATTGTCCTTTATGTGCAAAAACCTCCTCTGTATAGACTTAATTTCTTGTATGGCAGGACAAAAGCATAGACTGTGGGACTGTGATCTTAAAAGAATGTGAAAAATTTTCTGTCTGCAAGACAAAAGAAGCTGTGTTCTTCCATCCACTTTCAAAAAAAAAAAAACCAACAAACTCACAAACACTAACAAAAAACAACTGAATAAAAAAAATACACCAACCTGTACCTTTTTGTCTTAAAATATTTCAAGATCTACCCTTGGAATAGAAGTGTTTGAGTTAATTTAAATTACAGGAAAGAGTAAACTTAGTCAAGTATACAGATGTGCTAATACTTGTAGTCTTGATGTTGTGGAAAATAAAGTACTGGTGTGTCCATTGTCCTTGGTTTTTTATTTTTAAGTAAACTCTTGAGAGTATGCACAGTTGTTGGTCTTTGATAGGCTAAATCTGTAGAAGCTAGAACTAGTTTTATTTCCCTAGAATCTTTCTCAGGACCGTAGACTGAAATTTATTGAGCTGGTGATATATAGGGTGATTTATGCTAACAGACTGTAAGCTCTGCCAGTATAAGTATTTGTATCCTTGCTGACTCCAGTGCTGCCCTGGGAAGGGAGCAGCCTGGAGCCTGACTGGGCAGCTGAGGCTGAGCTGCTCAGGCACCACAAAACCATTAAGAAGCAGCAGCTGATCTGTGCCCCTCTACCTGCTGTTGCAGAAGACCAAGTGAGGCCTCCTTGGACCCCATGCAGGAATATTCCTTTCCTAGCACTGCTTGCTGCTTGTTGGCTCTAGTGTGTGACCATAACTGGGTACTTGTGCTCTTCTGTTTCTCACAGTCATAGTCCGTAGGCATCTGTCTCTTCCTGGTTTAGGCTGTGGTTGCATTTGCCTTGCATAGCTTGCTGTGAGAGACTGGTTTTTGTTGGCCTTCCTCCTCAGTAAATGAATACATTTGGTAAGAAAAAAGCAGCAGTTTACTTACATTGTCTGGCAGAAGACTAGCTCATGTTGTGGTGTATTTTGAGATAAGAATTTCTAGTGCAAGCTGAATTGGTTACCTCACACATGTCAGAGTAAAGCAGTGTTTCTGTAAAAATTAAAAAGTTTGCGTGTTCATTTAATGTAAAACACCTCATGTCCCTAACAACTACACACCACCCACCACCATGGAACTTGTTCATGTCACAGACAAAGGCATACACTAGTGGCCCTCAAGCTCCATGTCCTTCTTGGTTTTGTGGTGGTGGTTGTTTTTTTTTTTTGTTTTTTGGTTTTGTTTTTTTTTTTGGCAATAGCCACGCAGTCCTAATGGCACAAGAAAGTTCTGGCTCTGGCAGAAATTTCCTTTCATTGACCTCTTCTTGTGGCTTGTTTTGATGCTAGTTAATGCTTTCCTGTCCCATATATGGTTCATCTTGCAGATGTTGTAATACACAGCTGCAATAATACAGTATTAAAATAAGCAAAATATTTTGTAACTACACTCCTTCCTTCCCCATATTGTTGTTGGTTACTTAAGTTGAGAATATGGGAACAGGAAAGAAAACTGAAAGGAGAAGGGGATATAGTTACACTAGTAACCTGTTTTAAACCCATCAGTTTCTTGCTTTCTGCCTCACTCAGCACATTTCCTTCTTCACCAAAAAGAGAAAAATAAACAATTCTTGTCATGTGAGCTGTCTAATGCATTGTAAAACACAGGCACTCCAGTGCAGTTGCAGTTGGGCTCCTCTTCTAGCACGGTTGTTCAGGCTTGTCCTACAGCACCCAGGGTTTTTCTTCTTGGCTAGTGCACTGGCTGAAGTGAGAGGAGAAAGAAGGATTAGTACTGTAAAAGGAGGTCTTTCGAGGCAGAGGTCAAACTAATGCAATTGGTGTTCTAAACAAGGGAGAAAAGGGAAAAAAAAAGAAGTAACACATTTTTTGAAAAAAGCTTTCTGTCAAAAGATTATGCAGTTGTGTAGTGCTGCATAGTATGGCAGTTCTTTGCATACTCCTAAACTGACATATTGAAAGTAAGCAGTTTTCCAACTTACTACTTGAGTTTCCTCTCAACTTGTAGTATATGAGCATGCCCTACTTTTTGCCTAGTAGTGTTTGCTATGCTTATTCCTAAATTAGTTGTGTTAATTTGATATGGTTTAAAGGATTTCATGCATGACTCTCCTAATGGCACAAGAATATTACAAACAAGCAATAACTTTATTTATGCATGTGTCACCAGAAATATGTGAAGACTGACTCATAAGTACAAGTGAATATAGCTGTAGTGGTTGAAAGGATTGCCAGTCGCAGATACCTGCTGCTCCTCTTCTGCCTGCACTGCACCCATTACAATGATAGGTGTGTGAGGTGGAAATTACTCCCTGTCTGTGACACCTTATACTCTTTAATATTAGTATAAATGAAAATGAATAATGCTTTACCTTAACATACCACCTCAAGATGTGGTGGTGGAAGTGACTGTGTCCATTGGCTCTTTGTGCTGTTGCAGATGGTCACGCTCTTTGAGATGGAAGAAGTCAAGGGCAGTAACCTGTTGAGGCATCTAGGTCCACTTGTGATCATGAGTCAGCCCTGAACTTCACTACAAAATTTCTGCATTTTCTTTTCTCAGCTTTTTTGATGCAAAACTGTTTATAGAGACTGCAGCTGTAGGGTTGAAAGTATTTTATTTTCCTTTAGGTGTGGTCAGGCTTTTTCTATGGTACATAATAAAGACAGTATGAAGACACTAATTCATTTTAAATTTCTTATTAGCCCAGCAGAAGAACTATATTTTGGATCCAAAGAAACTGGAGAGAAAAAATGTTTAATAGTTCTCACAAATGTTACTAAAAACATCGTGGCTTTTAAGGTAACTATTTTGTACGTGGCCTGGTTTATTAAACGTGCAACTTGTTTTGGGTAAGGAGGAAGAAATGCTGCTAAACCCACTTTTAAGTCTAAATCTTTTGTTCTGTTGTCATGTTTAAAGCAGATCAAAGAAATCTTCTGGTTGAATGTATGCCCATTATGTACCACCCCAGAGGGGATAATCATTAATACAAATCTTTGGAGCACAGACTGACAAAGAGCTATGGCGATCGTTAGTTCTTTAGTGAGAGTCTAATACTTCCTGAAAAATAAAGGCTTGAGCATTGAAAAGTCATCTTTTTAGAATTTTTCTCTTTCTAAAGTCTTGGCTGAGAACAAGATGGTAATGCTTCAGAATGATGCAGCTGCATCTCCAAATGTCACCGTCAAAGGTGAATAATGAGTTATGTTTGCTTCAGAAACACTGAGTTGACTTGCATCTTGGTTTTCCGCCACATCTTTTGTGTTCTCTGCACACAGAAATAACTAAAGTTTCCATGCTATAGTATTAAAAATTTTAACAGATAATCCATTTGAGATTCTTGCCTCTTTTTTAAATATGTATATGAGAGAAAAATAGCATATGCCAGAAAAGAACAGATAGAATGGTTGAGAGAGGAAAAAATAAAATGCTAGTGTCTGATTACTCCTACAAAGTAATGTATTTTAAAGACTGTGTATTACTGTGTCTTAATATTCTAGCTTTTGGAGGTTTTAGTTACTACAAAATGAGGAAGGTTATGAAACAATCATAGTTTCTGCGTGCATTTACTGTATGCTTGCTTGGTATTTCTTGTTTATAGGTGAGAACAACTGCTCCTGAAAAATACAGAGTTAAACCCAGTAACAGCAGCTGTGAACCAGGCACGTCGTTGGATATAATAGTCTCTCTTCATGGTGGTAAGTAAAATCTTATGATAGAATTTTTAAGAAATCTGGACAGGTTTTGTTAACAGGCTGATTCTCTAGATACTAACCTTTCTAAGTGCTCGCTAGGATATAAGACTGGCTGACACCCATGTCTGCTTGACTGTTGTATGAGAGTGTTACTGTTTGTAAAAAAATACGGATGTCAGACAGCATTTGAGTAACTGCCTGCACTGATTTACTACTCCACTTAGGCATAAGCAGCTGTTGTCTGCAGCCTGTTCTGTTTCTTGACTTAAAAAGAAAAAAAAAAAAAAAGTTGCAGTAGCGACTGTCTCAGTTGTGCTCTGCTACAGTGGGAGTTTATCTGCGGTAAATCAGTTTCCTAAATTGTTACAAGGACAGGTGAATTTGGTGGAGAATGCATTCTTTACAAAATTCTGGGTGTTGTCCTTGAGTCATTCAGATGGAACTAGTTCTGTTGGAATAAAACTGTAGAATTTGGGGAAAAATGTAAATCAAAATTGTTGAGCTTAAGAAAATGATTTCATTATTTTTGTTTCTAGTCAGTCAGTGTCCAGTGTCCTGCAATAAAGAAGCTCTCGTTCTAAAGCACTGTTGTTCAAAAATACTTCTGTACACTTTGTAATTTTGTCATTTTGTCTGAGCACACTTTTCCCTTTTTTTTTCTTTGAGGGCAGGTTTTGCAGCTTCTCTGCAAGATCGTTTCCTTATAATGGCAGCAGAAATGGACCAGTCTTCTGGAGCAGGTGTACCAGAACTAACTCAGTTTTGGAAAGAAGTCCCTAGGACCAAAGTGATGGAACATAGGTGAGCATATGGTTTTCTGTTGACAGGGTTTTTTTTAGCCTTTATCATTTAGCTGATTTATAGCACTTGCATATCATAGTCAGTGAAGGATTCTCCATACCCAGTTGTGTGCTTACTGACTGAAGCATATTGCTGAGGCTTCTGCTCTAACTGATTAGAGGTGTTTTTAATGCATAAAATGTCATGGTATTCTGCACATGCTCCTCTTTTTATTGTTGTTGTTCTTGTGCTGGTTAAGAGTTAAGTGGAAAAAATGTGAATGGATGTGACAATACAAGTAGACAGTAGATTTTTTTTTTTTTTTAATAAGAACGTGCCACAGGTTTTCTAAAAAGAAACAAGCAAGGAAAGAAGACATATAAAATGCAAAGCTATTTTCTAGGCAGTATTAAAAAATAATTCAATTTCTCCTAGTGAAAATCCTAATCTTGTAGAAGACTTCTATAAAACATATCACATGTTCATATGTGCATTTTCTGTATTTAATGGTGAAAAAATACTACAAGGAAAATACATTTCCCTGTACACTCTTTTAAATATACCTGTTACTTTTCTCTCTTACCTGTTTGCATCTAGTTGTATCACTGTACATTTCTACGAAAAGTTCATTGTAGCTCTCGTTCACCTGGAAGTCTTAGGGCCATGGTACAGTGAAATGCTGTTTCATCTTTAAAACAAAAAAAAAAAACTTTTTTACTTTGTTCCTGGCATGTTTTTTGGGTTTTTTTTGAGCTGCCTTATCCCTTACCTCTCTGTTAAACAAAGTCAGTATCATGTGAGCGACCTTAAGCTTACTTGCATAAATATTGCAATTTTCTTAAGACAGACTTTGAAACGATAGGGAGCGATTATGTGATTACATAAAATTTACTGATGAATACAAACCTGACCTTTACTTTTTATTAAACCTAGATTAAAAACAGTGGAGAATATAATTATTGTCTCTTTAATATCGTATGTGTAAGTACTTTGTCTGAGGAATCTACTTAGACCTTATGACACATATTTGTCCCTTTTTTTGCTTTGTTTTGCCGGAGAAGTTTTAGCATTTCTCTTTCCTTAAAATAGAAAAATGCTGCAGCCTCAGTTTCACCATTTCTTTCACAAATAAATTCATTCCCACACTAATTGACTTTCATGTTATCAGAAGAGCTTCTGCTGTACTTCATATATTGCATAGGATTCCACCACCTTCAGTTGTGGCTTGAAATTCTGTTCCTCCATTTTTAACCATGGAAGAGGTGGACTCTGTCAAAAATGTTGTTGCTAAGGTTTAAAATGGAAAGAAAACCTTTGGATTTTGTTTGCTGTTCAATAAATTGTTTCATCTCTGTTATTAAGTATTTGACTGAATAATCCACTGCATCCTGTGCTATGGATTTAAAAAGATGAAGATACATTTTAACTGAGCATGCAGATAATTGTGATCTTGCTTTCTGTATCAAAAGGTGTCAAAACATATTTGGTGGACTGAGGAAACCTTTTCAGACTATCATTGCAATAGTCATTTAGCAAACTAATCCACCAGAACAGATGATAAAGCGCATATAGTAACCGTTACATGGAGTGTTTACTATTAATTATACATCGTTACATTAAATTTGTGATTTTTGGTGTGTATTTTTATTCCTGTTTCACAGGCTCAGGTGTCATGTCATAGAAAGTAGTAAGCCTTCTTCTCTGACGTTAAAAGAGAATGCGTTTAATATTCCAGCAAAAACCAATGAAGATTTACATATACAGGTAATAGTGTGTTCCTTTGTGCTTAATATTGAACAATATAATAAAATGATAGAGATAAAAAGAATTTATACTAAACCTGTTTGGTACTTTGTAAATTATACTATTTGAAAATCTGAGCAATTGAAAGTAACTAAATCAGTGATAGTGATTTAATTATTTATTATTTAATTATTTGGCTAAATAGTTCTAAATTAATAAGAACTTTCATGTGCAGTAATTCAAATTTAATGAAACTATTTCTATTTTCAGCTAACTCATTTATTGCAAATTAATAAAAGACTTCAAGAGCAGATTGATCACTGCCTCTGGTTCCAGCAGTTGTCAGTTGTTTTGTCATTATTATCAGTTACTGTTGTTGCCTTCTGCTTCTACCTGGCGTATACCCAGAGAAGCTAAAAAGAATCGCTGTGCATTGAACATGCTGCCTATCATGGTTGTTTGGAGAGGAAGAGATTGCAGTGCTGCGCTCGGGTTCCGGAACTGCCAAAATGAGGTTTGTGAGCCCACAACAATGAACGATGATACAATTTTCTGAAAAAAAAAAAGGAGAAATGAATGGCCAACAAAGGAAATTACTGAAAGTTGACACTTAGAACAGGGCATGAGGAAGATGTTAAGAGCTAGGACCTATTTTCACTGTACAACTCAATAAATACTACTGTGAACTGGAAGGAGGAAACCAAATACAATATAATTTAAAACTGTTTAGGTTTTTTCCCCTCTAGTCAACTACTTTAGATACAATATTTCATTTCTTTTCATCATATTCATTCTTACATTCTGAATTACTCTCATAGAAGGTGCAAGCAGTCAGCTTAGTGAATTCTAAAGTTTAACCTGTCCATTCAGGTAAATTTACAGAAATTATGTAGTACATGCAGATTTTTTATATAATCTATGTACATGCACACGTAAAGGAAGGTATTTGTTGTTAGTAATTACTTTGGTAATTCAAGCTCATTGCTTTTGTTGGTTAAATTCCTTATTTTTGTGCTTTTTCTGGATGCAAAGTTATTGCAGGTATTTCCTACTGAATAGCATACACACAGCCATATTGACCAGGAATATAACCCTTGTTTGATTCCAAAGATATTAACGAAATAGTCATGATGAGACACTATTCCTATTGTTTTTTTTGTTTTTCTTTTTTTGAAAACAACTCTTACTCAAATTGTTACTCAGAGGAGTGTGAGAGTTATTTTTGATGATCTGGTTCATAAAAAGGCTAATAAATAGTCAGTGTAAGAACTTATTGTGAGATGTGCAATATGCTTAAATTAAAGATAAATTTATGAAAAAAGCAAGTCAAGTCAGGAAGATTAAATATTGTTGAAGTCAACATAGAAGTGTTATATCTGCCATTTCTCAGAAACTGTTGTGGAAATGGTGTATGAAGCTAGTGAGAACTTATGCTAACAAGGATTCTTTGTACTCATTGCTGTAAATATGTATATTAAAATGATAAATACTTAAAATGAGATTGATGGTATCTTTCATACATTTAAAATTTAAAATAATTTCTTTACTAGAATTAATTTTTGCTACAAATTTGCTTTGTAAGAGATCATTTAGTTTTGTCTGCTGACTTCAATAGTTGAGAAGAGATTACTGAGGAAAGATAAAGGTCATACTCTGCTTCTGTCTTTTTGCTTACAGTATCTCTCCAGTGTGTTGTAGATCACTTCTAGGAAATAGAGAAGGGTAGTTTAAAAAAATGCATTAATAAACAGATTAGCTAAAATTACCATGTAAAAGGTGAATCTACAGAACTGTTTGGTGCACAGTCTTCTGTGCTTTCTTAATTTATACAGTATTTTTGACCACATCTACATTTTTTTAATTTTTCATTAATCTCATTTCTGTTCAGTTTTCTTCTCAGTATTTTGTTTTCTTAACAGGTTGACAACTTATATTGTTCACTGTGTACTATGGAGCTGTTATTTAGGTTGTTTTCATGTGCATGCAACTCAGACGCTTTGCTTCCAAAAAAATGGGTTGTTGTCTTGTTGAGAAAGGTAACGAAGTAATTTGTAACCTTAAGATAATAATACCCATGCTATTAAAATGCCAATTCCTTAATTTGAGTGGGTTGAATAGCACTTTATTGTAAAATTACCAGAAATATATTCTCGGAGTCTTTGCCAATATGAATATTTTAATGTTTTGGTGCTTTCATATATTTTCAGTATTTTTTACTATGTTGGTATTTTCTTTGTATGATGGATCAGATGAACATCTTTTCTATTTTAATATGTTTTAGAAAAATACAGTTACAAAATAAATATGAGGAAATGTGCAGTCTTGAATGTTTAGTCTTTTAAAAATAGCTACAGATCCTGAGTTTCTGGTTCTCTTGTTAGTCTGAAGATACTTAATATGAAGGAGGGAGGGGCCAATATGATAATGACCTGTAGTCTGTTGTAGAATAGAAGTTGTGATGATACTTGTCAGACAAATGTAAAATAGATGATCGTGAATTCTCAGGCAGAGTGCCTAACATAATCATAGCACTTGATACTGGCATGCAAACAGTACCGTGGCACAAATAATGCCAGTCCACACAATACAAATATATATATCTCCCTTGGTAAAACTATCCATTATTTCAACATCACACAGTAAATGGAAAAATATATCTAAGCAAAAAACAAAATGACAAAGTAACAGCACTTTTTCTTAAACAGAAATTGACAGTAGTCTACTTTGTATTTTCCTTCTGTGAGAACTTCATTGTTTCTGTCATCACAAAACATAAAGTGATCCATCAGTATTTTCCCAGTCATCACTTGTTAGAAGTTTCAGGTTTCGTTTGTTTACCCTTGGAAACACAGATTTCAGCCAGTTGCTTTTGGAAGGTTTTGTGTCAAACATACGCTGAAGTTACAGAGTGCACAGCAGTAACATGGTTTGGTATGATACGCAAAACTGTTTGTTTTTTTCTTCCCCCCCCCCCAATACATGAAAGAGTTTATAAAGCTGGGACGTTTTAGGACTCAGACAATTCACAAAATAGGATTTGATTAAATGAATTGTCAAGATAGAAGATTTATTTTTCCTTTCTCTCATTGTAGATTAGCAGTTAATCTTTGCATTTACAGACAATTCGGAGGCAGTGATGACTGTAATCCTAAAAATTAGCAATTTGTGCTCCAAAAGAGCACATACTCTTTTCCTAGCAAGCAATTTTTGTGCCCTATTCTTAGGTTCAGTTTTTTACTTTATTAAGTAAATTATTAGATTTAAGACTTTGTAGATTTGTGCTTTGTTCACCATCTCTTCTCTGCTTCCAGAGCCTTACTGTGTGGAATAGCCCTGAACGGTAGGGATCAGTGGTGTTCCAATGACACCATTCACGTTGGCACTGATGCTGTTCACCCTAAAATTATTTATATGGGAAGTATTTTTTTTTAGAAGTGAAAATTGAAATGTTTGCATAAAGACACAGTCATATTGAGGTTTTTTAGTTAGTTTTTGCATCTAACTAAGGAAAAAACACATTGGGCTAATTTGGAAAAAAATTCTTGATAGTAATATTTTAAGTTGTCAAATAATTCTCCCCTTCTTTAAAAAATAGACACAGACTAGCATAATATATTTTAGACATTTTGTAAACAACAAAAAGGGGAGAGGCAGGAGGACCAGGAACAGGGTTTTTAAATTACCTTTTATATTTCATGAGAGATCTCCTGCTGTCACTGATTTGTCTTTAATGTTTGCATTCAGTTTCTCTCACACATTTGTCCCTGCTTCCAGTTTTAGTTAATGTGGCTTTTGTTAACTGCATGGGGTTTTGTAAAGAGCAGTTTAAGTCACTGCAAAGTCTTGGGGATCCTTCTACTTTCTGTGTAGTTGGACTGGCAGCATAAGGATATAAATGCTGTTCTGTTAGTAAATGACAGTTCTTTCTTTTTTCTATGGCTTTATAGTGAAAATGGACATTCAGTCAGAGCAATAGAACAAATCTGAAAATTGACCAAACCACGCTGTTCTGCAAAACGCATCACAGGTTCCCTGGTTTAGATCTTGTAGTAATTCCATAAGGTGCTGCGACCGAGACATCAAGGTGTCTGTACTTACGGTATACGTATTAGTTTAGAAAGAGCTAATCAATTCTAATTAGCCCGGAAAAGCAGGTCGTGTGCTGTTTTCTCAGGTTAGAGAAGACATTTTACGTCATTTTTTGAAGCGCATGGCTGCTTGTTCCCTGCAAGATGACTCGCTGAGGAATTACTGACTCGGTACTATGGCAGTTGCTACGTTTCCATTACCTATGTGGTAATGCAGGCGAGTGATTCTAAGTTAATGTTTCAAGTTAATGGTGCTTTTCTGTATGCCTACTGCTCGGGCACAGGTCAGCATCAGCAGCTCGTGGCTCTGTTTCTTGCAGCTGGTGAGAAGCGTAACCTCCCGTTTTCAGTTTTTTCAGTCCCACGTTTCAGTTCGAGCCTCACTATTCTTGCTTTTGCCACTTTTATAGCGAATGCCTACAGTAGTATACATAGACCTGACCTGAAAAAGTGCGGAAAATCTGCCTCTCCAGAAGCACAACAGTGGTGAGAGGTTTTGCTGCTTTGTGGAGGAGGTGAGTGAAGTTCCACGTGCTGGTCTTGGCTCAAACTGATTTAGGGAGTTTCCTAGAACTGTGCAATTGCTACTTTGCTACTTCTGATTCGAAATACAGTACTGAAATCCCCAAGTTGTATGAGCAAAGAGTAAGCAGCTAACAGATTTTTGCCAGTAGGTATCAGCTCCAGCTTTACTTCATTTGCAAGACTGGTGCATCAGCCTACCTACTCGGCATGCTTGAAGTCACTTCCACTTTCCTAAGCAGTGAAAGAAGCACTGGGCTAACAGCTGAAGAGTACCCAATTACTGCTCTATGATTGCAGCTAATAGCACTTGTTTTTTAGACTGCAGTGGGGAATTCATTCTGATGGTATTGCTGAAGTTAATAATGAAGTCCAAACACAAAGCCCTGTAGGAAAATATAGAACTATTTGTTGCAAGTCATTGCAGTCTTCACCACAGTCCAAAGTACAGCAGTAGTGCACCCAAAGGACTGCTGTGTTCTGCCTTACACCAGTTCAGGACCTCTCGATTTGTTAGTAATACTTTGTCTGTTGTCTTTTAATTCTCTTAATACTGGTTGTGCTATATTATCTCTGTGTTGGAGTTGGTTGAAATTTAGGAAAACCTGAATATGAAAAAAATGTTTGTAACTTCTGTTTATTTATCTTTCATTTTCTTTGGTCAGCAGTAGAATGTATTCATTGCTTGACTGTCACTTGGATTTTTTTTCACAAAATATAGTTGGAGGTTTTGCTTCCTGTTAAAAATATCTTTTTGGAAGGATGTTAAATTATGTGTTTCATTCATCTTGATTAGTCCATGAGATATGCCAACACTTGATGGTGATTCAGCTGGCAAGAAGCAGTGATTTCCTTGAAAGTAATCATAGAATCATAGAATGGTTTTTTTTTTTTTCATTTTTCAAAAACATTAAGTCACCGTGCCTCTTTTTCCTTTAGTCTTGATCAGACTTTGGTCCTGAAATGAATACAACTACACAAACTTACTTGACGGAGGAGCAAAAGGCTTGGCCTCTTGGAACTTACCAGAAGGAACAGATAGTTAAATGTGTACTTTCTGTTGCAGACCCAACTACAAAGAACAGGTTATATCTACTCATGTTATTCCAGTACATGTGTGTATACTGTGAAGCAGCCACTTGATAAACTAGCGGTGCTGCTTCATGAGAAAGTAAGCATTTCACGTATTTCGCATACTATTTTATGCAGAAAGTCAAGAGGGCAAAGTGGAGCAATGCTACATAATTCTGTGCTCTTCCCACTGCAGGCTATCTAAGTGGCCTCTCTAGAGCAAGTGTTCCCCTATTTTTGGGCCCAGGAGAGTCAACAGAAGTGATCTGGGTAGGTTTTTGTTCAGCGCCAATGTGGTTTCCTTAGATTTGCAAAGAAATGCTTTGGATACGAGAACTCAAATCGAAGTCTCCAGTGTCAGTCCCACCATGACCACCATCCCATTTTGTGTTTATGATGAATTCTGAATTAAGATATCCTTTTGATAATGATGATGTAGTCAAACAAATCCTGTGTGGTGTTTAATTATTAAAAATTACAACTTTCTTGTATTTCCTCAGCCCCGTATCTGTTAAGATCTTTGCCAGTTTCATTTTTGACAGCTTGGAGCTGTATCTGAACACCCGCTCTTCAAGCCCCAGGGAAAATGTCAGAAATGAGGAACATCATTTAAATAAATATACATGACAACTGTAGTGTGAAAAAGAAACATAAACAGAATTTGTTAAGCTTTTATTTTCTAGAATGCTGCAATTGATAAATTGCTGAAAGGAAAAGCAAATCTGGGCAAACACCACAGATGCTTCATTAATCTGGTACAACTAACACTTACAGATTGATGCTTAACCTACTGGCATCTGAATTACTATAATCCCCATGCCCTGAAGTGCATTTTTGTGTACACAAGTAGCATTTACCGTATTTTCCTTTTTCTTATAATTTTTTCAGCATTTAAACTTGCAGCTGATGGTGATGACTCACAAAAGCATTTTGTAGTGCTTTCTAAAAGAAAGTAGTATTTTCTTCTTGAGTTGATGGGCTTTGTTCTGCAAAAAGGATGTATAAACATGGATTCTCAGTCCAGTCTGGAGTTTGGGGGGAAGCCCCAGAAAAGCGTTGCTCGTTCATGCTAGTCCACTGCAATTTTTCAATGCGATCCTGAGCAAATATGTACATGTAATCCCAGTTACTGCTGTTCTAGTGGACATTGTGACTGATGTGATGCTTCTTCCTACCCCTCACACTGGATGCATTTGGATTTTGGAGTAAGTATTAAGTCATTTATTTCCAATTGGTACTGAAAGTACACTCCAGTATTCCTATGCTGGCTGTCGTGTACTGGTACATGGATGGGGAATGTGGGGAACCTCTACAGCCACTCTGTTCTGAAAGTCTTCAGAGAGAGCATCCATTTACTCCAGCAAGTTCCCAAATTGGGGAGAAATTGCAAAAGCATCAACGGAAGAGTATCTAATTCTTTTCAATACTTTGGGCACATGCCTCTGCTGGAAACCTTGAGAAGGATGACAAGATAAATAAAATGTGAGGTAGCCAAGGAAAGAGCTGTATCTTGGTTTTGTCTGCTCTAAGTTGCCCATTGAAAAACCAGGATAGGCAAGTAGATTTTGTGCACCGTCAGCTTTCGGTGAGATTTACCTTCCATTAACCATTTCACTTTGGTGAAGCATTTCACTTTATCTGAAGTTCCTTAGTCACATTGACGCCATCTGCTAGCTGTCTGGCCCAATGGATGACAAAGCTTGCAGACATGGAACATTAAGACACAGGAGTACACCTCCTTTTTAAAATTCTCCTTAGCATTATTTACTGTAATTGAAAATGCAGTGTTGTTTGTGTGAATCCCTGGAAAACTCAAGAATGTGTGGCAAAGCCACCCCATGTTTGCAGGAGATTCACAGATGAGAAGGAACTTGCTCATTCTGTAATGTCTCCTCAGCTTTGTCCCTGTTTTTCATTAGTACTATCCTTGTAGTATAAGAGCACTTTACTGTCTTTTCATGTATTTATCATAAAAGAAATCCTGTAAAATAGGTTGGTCCAATTGTCATTAAACACAGGGAAAACCAAGGTCCGAAATGATCATGCTGGCAACTCCAGCTGTAATGACGCTAATCTGTTCATAAACAAAAGAAACCAAAAAAGCGACATGAAATTATACATCAAAACAGTGCTAACTTTTAGACCAGGCAGATTTACGTATTTTAGTCTACTCATGGATCAAAATAGAGCTGGGACAAATGGGTGGAGAAGATAGAGGCTTTCCTCCCTGTGATAAAAAAAAGAGAACATTCATAACTCAGCGTTAATTTCTCTCCTTGAATGTCATTTCAGATGAGTCGGACAGGACAAGAGCCAGCGCTGGGCAACACATGGTGTGGTGTCTTTTCATGTGTTGCTGCCCTCTACCAAAGTGAGTTACTGTTGCATAGAGCTGAGAAGCTCTAGTATGTGGCATAGACACAGAGTGTATTTGAGGTGTTACCTGTGTGTTTTGACATATGTTGGCAGTATTTGACTTTTTTCTGTGAATGAAAGCGGATACTTCCAATGATCACTTCTCATGGTTTTGAAACAAGGATATTTGCTGTACTATTGCTCAGATGACAAGAGCAGTGAGAAGTTGCATGTGACTAAAAGGCACTTTATTCTGTTGTGACGCACACTACTTATACTTTAAAGAACTTTTCAAATTAGTTACTTTGCAGTTTGATTGTAATGTAATACACATGAAAATTTTTGTTTGTATCTTGTATAGGATTTCCAAAATATTTTAAGAAACAGACTTCAGGTCTTCAGGAATGTATTACAAGGTTTAATTTTGCATCAGCATTGCAAAGGAATATTAACACCAGAAAAGTTTTTCAAGGCAGAAAAGTAATTCCTGCTAACACTCCAACATAGATGACTGCTGTAGAGGGCTAACAAATTCAGTTAATTGAGGTGTTAGGATTTGGAGAACTCTTACAGTTACAAAAGAAGGAGCGGTTTTAAGATGTCGATACACATATTACCAACTTTGCTGCAAAAATGCACCTTCCAGCCTCTATTTTGAACAGTAAGTGGGAAGAAGAATAAACAATAGGAGGGATTAACATAGACAAAGCAGCAATTCCAGCTCTAAGGGCCCTATAAGAGGCAGAATCCTTGGGATCCCCTAGGCTGTGCTTTAAATGAAAGCCAAGGGAAAGAGAATTTTTTCAAGGTCTGCTGCTGCTGTTTTTAACTGGACTGCATAAAAATAGCACAATTTACATCATCTTCACATGCTCTCATTGCTTTGACATAGCAGCGTGCTAGTGGCTCTGATGGCGTGGAAGGATTCTTGACTTGCAACTCAGTTCATACTACTGGGGAAGGGAGGACCTTGCAACATCTATTTTCTGGGCTGTATATAATTTAGCAGTAGAAATGCGGAACTGGAAATTCATGTAATCAAAACTCTTCCAAGCAAGCTGGGGCAGAGAAAGACAGCAGTGAGTCAGCTGTGAGTAAGGACAAGATTTTTTTCCTCTCCCATTTGGGCTTGATCATCTCCACTTTATTTTCCAAGTCTGATTTCCAAATCTCAACATCCAGGTTGTACCCAATCGTATACTGACCCATCAGCACAGCAGGGACACATGAGATTTGTAGCAGGACTGTCTTGTTAACAGTGTAATGTGCAATCTTCTGGCTTGTCAGCAGACCTGGGCTTTGCAAAAAATCTGGCTAAAGTGAAGCCTTCTAGTTTGGCTATTGCTAGTTCATCATGTACCATTCCTCGGCAAATCCATTCTCAGTCCTAAACTCCCCATCACTCTAGGAAGTACTTCAGATTGACACCATTCTGAATTTTGCAAGCAGAGTTAGGAATATCAGGCCAAATGGTCTTATGTGTACCGGTGACTCAATATTCCCAGAGTCATCTCTGCTGTTTGAATGGTGGCCAGAATTATTTTCCACACATGGTAGTGCCTAATATTGTGGATCAGGTCCTCTTAACTTCCCTTTTTAAGTGCATCTGCACTTGCAAAGAATAAAGGAAAAATGCAGTCATCTTCCAGTTGGATTAGATGCTATCTCTTGGGTGAAAACCTCATGGCTATGTTGCAATGCACTCTACTAGAAGGAAATCCATTTCTAAAGTGTCTTTTGAAGTGTTCCCACTGCTGAAATTCAGGGAGCCATACATCTGCTTACCAAAGCATTTATGTCTTTGATAGAGTTTTCTAGATCTGAGTCATGCTTTAGCAAAACAAGATTGCAGTCTTTTGCTAATGAAGTGTTTCTCGTCTTTTGCATTAGTTTACTGCTTATGAGTCATCAGGAATGGGAGGGGTGCACAGATAAACCTCTGAATAAAATAAAATTCTAATTCAATTTGTAATACCAGACTCTTTAGGACAGGTGTTTCAAATATGCCTACAGTGCATCCTCCTTCCTGAGGACAAGCTGCAGGTAGCTGTCTGGAGGAGTGAAACCTCTGCCTCCTTGCTTTGCTCAACAGGCGCTGAAAAGGTGCAGGAGGGGGATGTTGGGGCCCTCAGACCTGAATACCTTCCCTGTGACAGTACTGTGAGTTCTTTCTCCTACGAGGAAGCACTGATATTAAGTGAAATTATGCTGTTATCTCAAATCTCAAATGAAACATGATTCCATTTCCTATTTGTTATTGCTTCCAGCAGCACAGCGGCCGTTCGAGATGCTTGCGATTATATGTTCTGTGATGACTCTAGCATGCCTTCCAACCTCATACGCTCTGATCTGTGCTTCATTTTTTGTTGCTGTAGCTATTTTGCAGCTTGAGGTTGTTGCTGCTTCACCCACACATACTATTTTTCCCCAGAGCCCAACAAGCTGTCTCCAGACAGCTGATATCCAGGCACTCACAAAACCAAACACAGCAAAACTGGGTGCGTTTCAGGCTGGTGCCAGAGGCAGTCTGGCAGCATAGGGAGTTTTTTCTCCAAACCAACGTTGTGTTGGCCATCTTGTGTTTTGTATAATTACCTGAAGTCCATCAGTTCTAATTGTACCAGCACTACTCCAGCTGACTGTTGTTCTTGTGTGTATTGGGCTTTGACAGTGGATCTGTGGCTTGGGACTAGACTGTGAAATGTAAATTTAAGCAGCTGTGAAATGAAACAAAAAAAAGTCTCATATAGTAACAATGACTGATGAACATGTGCTAAGCAAAAAAACCAAAATGGTACCTTGCACTAGTAAAAAGAATAAGAAGAAAATATTCAAACTGATGTCTTCCAGACCTTGAGAGAAAAAGAGGCTCAAAACGCATTCAGAGTGGCTTTGGCTGACATTTGCAATCTATAGCCAATGTAGAGTTACAAATTCCTTGTTTCAAAGAGTTTGAAAGCAGCCAGCTCTCACCATAGCCTTGAAGGGAAGGGTCCTCTCAGCGACCCGAGCCACCCCCGGCGCAGCCGTAGGGCTGTGACCCCCGGGGAGCGCATCTCGGGATGAGGAGGCCGGCTGCCGCCTGGCAGCGAGGCCCAGCGCCAGGACCCAGGCACCGGAGGCTCATGGTGGGGAGGACGGAGAAGGCTTTTCTTCTGTTTCACGGCACCCAAAGAAAAGCATGATAAAAGATGCTTGAGTGAGGGACAGACTGGAGGTAAGGACCTGCCTCGCAAGCCAGTGACTAAGGGAGGCATTGATGAACCTGTTGTTTTAATCTGTCTCACCTAAAACTTCTTGCTCTTCTGTTTATATTATAATAAGACAATGAGGACTGAAAATCCTGAAAACAGTCTTTCGTGGTATAGTGACCGTACAGAGAAGATATACATAGATTTGTGTCAAAGCTCTGGGTGATTTGGTATTCGGTCATGACATGCAAGTTGAGTGAAGCACAGTGCAAAAGACACTCCTACTTTCCTTCGAGTCTACAATTTTTTTTCTAAGTACTGTCTTTCCTGCATGTGTGAAATCTGCATTTGAAAGATACTCGTTAGCAGATGTGCTGGTTTGGCCCCTGCTTATCAAAGACCACGTGCAGGGAGTACACGTCACGTGTCTGATGGCCTCATGCAGGACTGAGGCAGATGCCTCCCAACTCACACCGGTGGGACACAGGAGTGACAGACACCTTCTTGTGTTTGCTGTGTGCTAGCACAGAGAAGCCTCTTGGAGCAAATGAAATACCCTCCAGGAAGTAATAGTCACAAAAAAATGTGGAAATTGCTTTGGTAGCCAAATGTCACATTGCTTCGAACCATGCTGTGAAAGTGTTGTCTTGACGAGCAAAGTCACCCGCAAGTCATCTCGTTGTAATGGTGGGCAGGTGTACATGCGAATGCCCATGCAGGTAAATTTGGCAACTCAGAAACCAAAATATGTTTTAGGGGTTTTCAACCGTGCTCCTAAATGCAAGGATGTTTCTTGCCAACCTGTCTGGGCCAGCAGGCAGGAGCCTGAGTTATGCTGCTCTGAAAACACAGCCTGGCTTAACCAGAGGGTTAGCTGTTCTCGTATTGTCTCCCAAACAGATTTCAGTCTGGAAGTGCGATGATGCTTCAAATACAGCTCTGTCATGCCAGAAAAAATGGCCTCCATACATTTGTAAGGCTGGACAATTTTTAGGCTAAATAGGGATTGATCCTCAAGAGAAATAAAAGGTGAAATAGGGGAATATTTAGTAAGCAAATTTCCAGTTTTGCCAGTATTTCCCTGACATCAACAAAGAGACTGACTAGATGCAAAACCTGTTTGTAGAGAACTACAGTTTTGGTTGCAATGTATCAGCTAAGGAAAAATAAGTCATACATATACTGTAAGTACTGTAAATTGGATCGGCACGGGAGCCTTCTACCTATCTCAGCTAAAAAGAAAATAGTAGTAACTACCAGAGCTGCTTGCGCCTACATTCATGCTATTCAGTTCCAGCTACTGATATCAGTGGGAGTTTTCAATTTTTAAATAAAGTACACAAGAGCCTTGCTTGTTGAAAAGAGATATATGCCTGGAACTGATGCTCATCTGTACTTACTTGGCACCAAAAAAGTAATCTCAACTATCTTCTTTGAACTGGTGACCAAAACTGTAAGCAAATGGTATTTAAAGTTTTTTGTTCTACTTTAAAATATTAGATTAAATATTTTTTAGTTAAAATTTATCAACTAAAATTTCCAAATGGGTGTATTTCTCCTCCAGGAAATGTACAGAGTTCTGCAACATGAAAATGAGTTGCAGACTCTCTATCTGGAGACATACCTCCTCAGGGTAGGGATCTATATCTTCTTTGAGGCTAGGGATATATTGTACTGTTAGTTATGAAAGAGTTTCCTTCCAGAATGTATGTGAAATCTCGTAGCACACTGCCAGAAGCTGTGGGAGAAACTGATAGACAATTCCCAATGTAGTTTGCTACACAGTGCTGGAGGATAATGAAGTCAAAGTATTATTGAGTTAGAGAAAATATTTGATTGGTGTAAGTCAGCATGTTGCTAGAATTTAGACCTGAAGGGCCCTGGGTAAGGGTGATACTCCAGGAGTTTTGGAGGGCTTGAAAACAATTTTAGGTTATTGAATGTAAAGGACTTAAATCGTCTAGCAGTTGAAACAAAAATAATAAGCGCCTCTGTTACATGGCTCTCAGTCAAGGGAGACTTGGTGCTGCTGAAGTGATGAGCTGGCACTCACGCTGCGGGCTGCCAAGGACAACAGGGGTGAATGGCACCAGGTGCATCTTTGCTGGGCACATGTGTAGCTCAGGAGGCAGAAGGCAGTGTGGAACAAGGAGCCCAGCAGAAGCTGGGCAGCGGTTTGCTGGCGACCTTTTTTCTAATAGCTCTGTGTCAGACATGTAAATTGTACTGTGATTGCTAGTTATGGTAATCTTCAAACACGGAGGATGATCAAACATATCAGCTGAAAAATGCAAGTCTGACATCATTACAAAGAAGTGATTTACCCTGCCTTGGTCAGCTGGTGCCCATTGGAAGAAGGGAGCGGTTCCAGACCATTACGTCGCACCTAACATTACTGCTGTAGTGAAAAGCAGCAATTTTCCCAAATCCATGCTGAAACAAACCTGAGTTGTCCTACCAGATCTGCTTTGCAAGCTGGTTGTATAGGGCAAACAAAACAAACAACCAAAAGGCTTAAGTCTTAAGAAATAAAACAAAAAAACCAGGATTGAGCTCTACTGAAATCTTATCTAGAAACATTATATGTAGATATTGCATATAATAATCATTTTACTACCACAAAAGAGAAAATATTTTTGGAGGTGATCAGTTGTCAAGCAGTGAAGTACAATCTCTAAGATTTAGTGCTCCTCAGCTCCCCTTCCCACAAGCCTGCTAAACGACTGGGACTACACTTGCATGTAGATTAGTAATATAATGGTGTGAGTGGTCTGTCAGCACAAATCAGAGGCTTCTTGGCTGTGGATAAGCACCACTCATAATTGATAACAACCGTGATGCTACAGAGTGCAGACCTGCTTATTCTTCAGTTTGAGACTGAAAACTCTGCTATGATGGAAGATCTGTTGTGTCTCCCATTGATCAATGCTCTGACCACGAGCTCCGACATGTCTGAAGAACAGGGAAAATTTATCAAAGGCAGGAAAGGCAGTAATATTATTTAAGTTGGTGGATCTAAATTAAACAGACAGGATTTGCACAGATGGAATACCCAGTGTCATTGGTAAAAATGACTCAGCTGCTTTACTGGAAATGTTTTAAATCCAACAATGAGTAGTATTCTTGCAATATCCACCAGGACAGCCTTTGTGCCAAGCAAGTGAGTTTCATGGATGTTTTAAATAGTGCTCTTTGCTGTATCAACAAAGTCTGCGTGAAGGCATTTCATTTCAGAGAGATTTGTAAAATTGATAAGCTGGGGAAGAGAGTGCTGCTTTGCAGCGCTTGTTGACTGTCAAAGAAAAAAGCCCTCAGAAAGTCTAGAAACTAAGAAAACTAGTGCTAAAGTTTTTGATGGAGGGTGAACGCGCTGAAGGCTGCAAGCTGCTGAAAGACGAAGAGTGGATAAGCAAGCTGACTTTCCTCACAGATACTTGTTTTTTCTTTTGTGAGTTCTGTATGAGTCTCCAGGGCAAAGACTGCCTTTTGCTGTGCTGCAAAAGGTACTTTCTTCTCTTGTGAAAAACTTGCGGACTTCCACTTAGCAATAAACCACTTTCTAATTTTTACAACAGGTAATGACAGGAGGCCTAAACTGTAGGAAATGAAACTTCTCACTTAAATTCATGTAGATCTAAGCCTGAGGACTTTGAGGTGGAAAAGAACAGTTTCTGTTCACTGCCTCAGATGCTGAAGCTGGGTGCTGGGATGGAGGGACCACCCATCCTACCCAGCGTGGCCATCGCTGAGAGTTCAGGTTACAACATCAGGAGTGAGTACGCATGCGTGTTACCGCGTGGAAAACTGGCCCACCAGCAAAGGCACTTGTCTTTGGTCTACAGAGACCAGATTAAAGTCCATGCTCCATTCCAGTGGGCCTGCAGTTCCCCTGGCCTTTCTGTACATCCGCTCGGAGGGGACACCAGTAGTTCCGTTTCAGGAGCTGGGGGAATCGATACCTAGGAACTGAGCCACTCATGGGCTGTGGTAAAGGGCTTACGCATACCTCCGTGGGGACACTGAGGCACAGAAATCTGGCTGCAAATAAACAAGAAAGAGTAAGTACCCTACGTGGGGGCTGCACATGCCAGACATGTCCAAGGTGGCAGAAGGGTGGCCGTCCCCTCCTGTCCACTTTGAGGAGCAGTGCAGGAAGCACAGGGAGGATGGAGATCCCCCTCCGCTCCTAGAGCTGCATGTTGTGCCACAGCTTTTATCCTCTGTGCCACGGAGTCTGCTCCCGGGAAAGCATCTACTGGGTGGTTTTGTGCTATTTCAGCTTTTTGGAATGCAACGTGCCCTTACCCATGGGCTTATTTTTAATTCCGGAGACAAGATTTTTAAAATTTCTGAAGTAACAGCTCAACTTCTTGTTTTCTCTTTTCATGGTGTTCATGTTCATATAGGTTTTATACCCGACTTAAACATCCATAAAAATAAACCCTTGCTAGCAATACAGTTGGTATCTGTAGGCATCTATCTTCCCTTAGGATAAGTTTAGAACCAGGTACCATTTGCTTGTGAAGTGTTTGAGACTATCAATCAACCTTATTTTGGGAGGTGCCAGAGAGCACAGACCTTGAAGATTCAGAGAGGAGAAGCTGAGGGTAAAATGTAGCCAGTGACAGATAGCTTTGCACAGTCTGTTAATTTCAATATTTGAACAAGCGTGGAAACAGCATGATTTGTTTTCTTTACCTTATTTTTTTGCACCACTTTTGGCCATAATGTAGTGTCTCTCCACACTGTGACAAGGCCCGTGATGGTACTATCTGCAGTTTTGCTGCTGGAGAATTTGGGTTTACTCGAGTGACTGATGTTGTGTGCCATCAACAAACTTCAGCTCATTAAAAAAAGTGATGATAACTTGCTGCCATGGATTAGAAACTAAAATTGGATTACTAGAAGAAAACATCTGGTTTTCTTTGTCTTTAGGAGACTTATCTACGTGGGCAGGGCTGGATGCACCGTGGTATGGACATACCAACTGTGGTATTAGACAGTTCCCGTGTTGTACAACCCACACCTTACACAAGCCCAAGGCTGTGCTCCTCTCATGGAGCCTTCAAATGGCAAGGAGCAGCCTTGGCCTGTGCCAGCAGCTCCAGTAGGGTCTCGCCGGGGAGGGATGCAGCTCTCGGACGAGGCTTCCATGCTCAGTGACTGACTCAGGCCACGTTGTTCCCATCATGCCTGGACGTGGTGTTGGAGGTGTCCCTGACAGCCAGGCACCATGTGCGCGTCCCGCCCTAAACTCATAGGAGGTCACTGTACCTCTTCCCATGTCAGACATCTCCTGTGCTCCCACTGGAGACAACAGGCAAGAGGGAGCTCCCATTTCTCCTGCAAACAGCATCACATGTGATGACCAGGACCACTGGTGCCTGTGCCAGGACGGAGCAGCACACGGTGGTCTTCAGGCCCAGGATGGAGGCTGACGTATCTCAGCATGCTTTGTCACTGCTGGAGCTGGGGTTGCTCAGCACCTCTGAATAATCCTACTTACCCTGTCTTATGTTTGGCACCTGAGGAATCTACTGTCCCCCTGACCCCCCCAAAAAATGCTGTTCTCATATCAACTCATACTTTTCCACAAACGAAGAGTAACATCTGGACTGTTACATACATGCTGTTCATGATTATACATGCACATATGCATATATCTGTCTGTCTATCTATCTGTTTATCTTTCTGTCTATCTGTCTATGTATCTATACACTTCTCTTTGCAGAAGTACTTTATTTTGACCCATTTCACCAGACTGCAGCATAAATGTCAGTGATTTCTGGCATTGTCTTTCAGCAGAGAAAGAAAAGCTTGCAAATGGCAGTTTCACTCTGTATATGCTTTTGCCATGACACCACTCTCTATTTCTGCTGTTATTATATGAGAAAATCATGCAGAAGACTCATGATTGAGACTCACGTTGGCTTGCTGCTGTCTTAAGAGGTGCAGAAATATGCAAAGTGCACCAAACACAAAACATGACCTTTTCACGCTCTTGTCAGATGTAAACCAGCCTCTCCCCAAGCAGCTGAAGAGCTTTGCAGGCCAGCTCAGAAACGTGTGTTGCCAGCTTCAGCAGGTTTCCACTCTGCTTGTGCTCAGTGTTTGCCTGGGAGCCTATGCCAAGGCTGGTGGGAACAGGTCCCTTCAGCATTTTAACTGTAACAGGGTAGCAGTGATGCTGGCAGACCGAGCGATGCCGGGGCCTCTGGGGACAGTCACGATTCTCCACTCGTAACAGGCTTGCGCCTGCAGTTGAAGCCCAATATTGCATGACCCTCTATTTCAAGAGGCAGCAAGGACCATCTGAGCACAAGGAAGAGACATACCCTTAGCAGGATGGCTTTAGCAATGAGATAAGTTCAAAGGCATCAAGGGGGTTTAAGTGAAGGTGAGAATACTTTCTCTTCAAAGGATGAGGTGGTGGACGGGGTGGGGAGAGGGAATCACAGCAGGAGCGGAAGCCAAGGAGTCCAGCCCAGGGTGCAGGGCCCCTAGACAGCTCACTCCCCCATCCCATCCCATCCCATCCCATCCCATCCCATCCCATCC